>ENA-OUOG01004251-OUOG01004251.1-marine-metagenome-genome-assembly--contig:-NODE-4251-length-12505-cov-5.348890_pt1 | contig 12505 bp, 10 predicted proteins | sample MGYA00248635_ERZ508505 | MGnify/ENA primary metagenome ERZ508505 (study PRJEB26176, sample SAMN06267871) | marine metagenome | isolation source: Saanich Inlet, British Columbia, Canada | place: Pacific...
TCTAAAGTTCTGTGCCATAGTGTTTGTTCCTTAGAGTGCGATTGCCATAGCGATGGCAAACCCTGCTGTCGCTCCTGCGCTTGGTAAGTTAGTTAATTGAGAGCCATCGACTGCGGGTAGTCTGGCTGATCCATCAAGCTGTACGACATTTCCTGCTGAAGTTCCTACATCTTCTACTGCCGCAGTACCTAAGCCTAAGTTAGTACGGGCGGTAGCGGTATTTGTTAAATCAGAAAGGTTGTTAGTTGCCTGAAGAGAGCCTGTTGCAGAGTCTTCTGCTTTAGCCGCCCAATGGAGGGCTGAGTAACCAGTAGTAACGCCGTCGGAAAGTGTAAACTGAGAATCTTCAGGGTTAATGGCGAGCTTCTCAGCATCTGCCGCTGAGTCTGCCGCAGAGGAGGTACTACCAAATAGTGTATCGATGTATCCTTTGCGCGTCAAGTCATCTGCTGAAGTTGGCGTTGCAGTAGACGTGACTTTGTTGGACCCCATGTCAAGGGTTCCGGTCATCGTATCACCAGCAGATGCGACAGTACTATTATCTACGTAAAGTTTTGTTGCGGCGTCGGAATTGGCAGACGGAGTGGCTAGACCAGTAACGGTAGACCCATCCATGTCGATGGACCCCGTCATGGTGCCACCAGCCAATGGGAGTTTCGTCGCAATACTATTGCTTAGCGTAGTGTAAGCATTCGCATCATCATTGAGAGCCGCCGCAAGTTCGTTGAGAGTATCAAGTGCGGCAGGGGCACCATCAATAAGATTAGTAATCTCAGTGTCTACATAATTCTTTGTAGCCGCATCCTGCGCATTCGTAGGATCAGTCAGGTTGGTAATTGTAGCGGCAGTAGAGGCATCCATGTTGAGGGTGCCGTTAATGACGACATCATTAAATGTAGAACTACCTGTGTTGGCTGTGACGTTACCGGTTAAATTACCTGTCACATCGCCATTGACATTACCTGCTACAGTACCAGTGTATCCGCCTGATGCGGAAAGAGTTGTAAAAGCACCAGTAGAAGGGCTAGAGGAACCGACTGTTGTGCCATCAATAGCTCCACCGTTAATATCTACGGTGGTGAGTGTGGAAGTGCCTGATGCCGTAAGAGTTGTAAATGCACCTGTTGTAGCAGAGGTTGCCCCAACGGTAGTGCCATCAATAGCCCCGCCATTAATGTCTACGGTAGAGAATGTGGAAGTGCCTGTCGATGTTACGTTACCTGTAACGTCCCCGGTTACATCGCCTGTGAAGGTAGCGTCTGTACCATTTGTGCCACTTTCAAGTACTTTGGAAGTACCGTCAGATGCGTAGACATCTCCTGTAAGATTGCCTGTGACATTACCTGTAACATCTCCAGTAACATCTCCGTTGATATCACCAGTTACATCGCCGGTCAAATCAGCAGTCAGTGTTCCGGTAACAGTGACGTTGTTAAACGTAGATAAACCGGGTGCAGAGGTTACATTACCAGTAAGGTTACCAAGTACGTTACCAGTAACACCGCCGGTGACATTACCTGTCAGTGGACCTACAAAGGATGTAGCCGTCGCTGTAGTAAATGTACCTGCGGCAGGAGTAGTTGCGCCGATTGTAGTACCGTCGATATTACCGCCAGTGATCGTGACAGCCGCTGAGACAAGCGCATCAATGTTTGCAGTACCATCTATCCAGAGATTCTTAAACTCCGCACCAGAGGCTCCCAGATCAATGTCATCGTCTGTGACAGGTACGATAGCACCATCTTGGATGCGGATCTGTTCAGTACCAGTTCCTGCGACATTAGTGTAGATAGATACACGGTTGTTAACTGCGTCTACAACAACTTTGTTCTTAGCTGTCTCATCGGCAATTAGCGTGATATATGCGCCGTTACCAGTCGTACCATCGTGTGTGTGACCAGTGCCTGCAGTAAACGCATCACGTAGTGCATTGAATTCGGCATTAAGGGGTGCGGCTTTTACTACCTCACCTGAGATAATGTCAGCTACGGATTGTCTAGTATATCCCGCCATTTACCTGCGATCTCCATATCCAAACAGTAGTACGAATCCTTGGATTGCATGACTAGCGTTTGTATCGTTGGTTACATATTTAATTGCGATGGACTGACCTGATCCAGAGAAAGATGTCTTTACTACTGGAGATGGATTACCATCGTAGATAGCACCTGAGTCATACAGTGCTTCGTTGTAGTACGCCGCCGCACCACGTGTAGTGATATCATAGTTAGTAGGATTAAGTACGTTCACATCTTCATAGTCGTACACAATACCTAACACGATATCTGTATTACCTTCAGCTTTCAGATACGTCGATAGCTTCAAGAAGTTCTTACGCAGTTCTGGATCACCGAAGTGGTAGAATGGTGTCTGAAATAATGAGAAGATTTCTGCACCATCAAAGCTAGTGCCAGATTCCTGTCTGTACACTTTGCCATTCAAATCACCGTGAACTACAAACTCAAACTGACCAATGTATCCTGAGTCAGCGGCTGTTGCAGAAATACCTAACAACTGCCCGAATTCAAATCCTATGCTACCGTTCTGTTGTTGTCTAAGTGCGCCAATCGCACCCTGCGAATCTGAAGCACCGAAGAAGAATCTAAACTGCGACTTCTGGCGAATGACTACTGCATTCAAATCATCTAAGTCGTTGTTGAGTACGATGTCGTTGAACACTGACTGTACGTTCTTGGATACTGTTTCCAAGTTAACGTCGCCAATCTTGTCTGTACCGGATACAGGACGCAGTCCGTCAGGTCCGATGAAGAGCAGGTCACCGCCAAGCTCGATAACTGAATCGGATGCAATACATCCTAAGTCGTTAGTTACCTGAAGCATTGTGAAGTCAGCGTTACTACTGCCCACAATCTTCTTAATATTATTGGTACCGAAAATATATAACTCATCCCGGAACGCTTTAATCTGAATAATCTCAAACCCTACGTTGATAACACCAGCACCGTTAGCGGGGCTGAAGTCAGTCTCATCTAGTGGGGCTGAGTAATGTAGGTTGTATGGATCTGTGCTATCGCCAGCTAAGAATAAGTGAGACTTAAACTCAGTCACATACTTTGGATTATTAGGTGCGTTGACGTGTGTGATCTGAGTGTACGTAGTGCCGTCATACTTAGCGGCAGGATTAACACCATCTACCATCACGATAACAGGACCGTTCCAGTTATGCTTAGAGAAACGAACCTTGTTAACGCCAGTCATTGTTGGACTACCAGCGGTAGTTACTGCAACCCACGCTGATGTTGCAATGTCCCAGTAGTATAAGTAATTGCTACCAGTCTCTTGTCTGCGACAGGCTAGGATGCCGTCATTGATGCCATTGAATACACAGACACCTAAGACCTTACCTAAGCCCGGCAGGCTGGGATATGCTTCAGTGAAACCACTGATACGTCTGTAGCCACCTGTAACTGCAGGCTCATAGTTAATCAGACGTGTTGCACTTCCCGGACTCAACTCTCCTTGTGAGAGTACGTCACGGTTTGTATTCAGGCCACCCTCACATGATACCTTGTATATCTGAAGATTATCTGCCATTAGATAATCCGTGTTGGCAGATAAGCGTTAAAGATACTGCGTGGGTTAAATGTAGATCGAATAGATAAGTTATCATCTACAAGGATACGGCGCATCATCTTGATGCCCTCAACAAAATCATTCTGATGAATCTGCGCACTCTGATCGTTTGATCTGAAACGCATCATGTACATCATCGCACCATCTACGACCACATGGATGAAGCGGTCAGGAACAATGCACACATCATCAAATGCAATCATTGAGGATGGGATTGTCCAATATTTATACTCAACAACATACGTGTCATCTGGAATCGGCGTCGCACCAAACTTCTCTTCTTGTGTTTGGTAGATACGGATAGGGACACCGATGCCATTTCCACTGGTGTTACCTGTGTCGTCACTAGGACGATACGTCTCTAAGTATTCAGTGTATGGGATAACAGTCATCTTACGGGGAGTGTTTAACTTCGTAGGCAACTGCTTAATGTAGAATGAATCCCAGTCTACTGAAGACATATCCGCAGGGAAGTCATATGTCCCCGTACCGGCAACGAGTGTTTGTTCATAGGTAGTTAATGTAAAGGGCCATTCTTGTGCAGACTGAATCACCTTACGAACAGATGAATTGACTGCATCTTTAGCTAAAGCTTGAACATTACGTACAGTAGCGAACTCTGATTGGTCAATAGTGACTTCATTCAGACGACGCAGTAACTCATTTGTAATATTCAGGAATGTAGCCATTTACATTAAGTACCTTGTGTAAAGTGTGAACCGCCCCGAAGGGCGGCCACATGGGTCAGCTTACGCTAATTGATCACGATCAACTTCAGTCGCATTGCCTGCAACTTGATTGTTCACGTCAACAACTACAGCGAATACACGACCAGAGATAACTCCGGGTGAACCAACAATAGTTGTAACAACGTCAATTGTGTCATCAGCGGCTACTACACCTGCAGTAGTACCAACTTTGATTGTGCCAGCGGCAGTGTTATCAAAGTTAAGGTCATTAGCAAATACAGTAGTGCCGTCAGTTACGTCCAAGGTGTAAGTAGTTACATCTGGAACAGCCTCTGAAGGCTCAAAACCTGCCGCCAGTACGAGAGTACCAGCACCGACAGAAATACCAACAGTGGTATCGTCTGTTGCAGGAAGGTCAACGAACTTCTCTACGAGGTAAGCTCGGTTGTATGTAGATTGTACACGTGCCATTTTTAGATCCTCCTATTAATAGCCAGTCTGGTAACGAGCAGTTACGATACCTTCAGGACGAAGAATCTTACGACCGTACAAGTGCATACCACGAACGATGTCAGCGAAGCTGTCAGGATCACGGTAAGTCTCAGTCTTGTTGATCTGCTGAGCAGTAGCAACGGCTGAGTCGTGACCAGCTACGATTACACCGTAGTTAGACGCACCCGGAGTTGTAGAAGCAACAGCAGGACCAGTACCAACAGCAGGAGTGTTGTTAGAAACATATACACGGAAGCCGTGCAGGTTGTTAATAACAAGACCGTTCTGCAAGCCAGAACCACCGAAGTCTGCATTGAACAGACGAGAATCTTCGTCCTTCAGAGTTTCAGCGAAGACTGGGTCAATAACCAACCAACGACCAGAAGTGTCAACAAACTGCTGATCCAACAGACGGCCCATACGAGCGATGATCTGAAGAGGTGAAGCAGAAGTTGCAACGATAGACTGTGCACCCGGAAGACGTGGAACTACAGGAATAGCTTCGCCAGCGTCGCCGCCAGTGATGCTGAAGTCTGTAGCGTCAAGCTTCATAGAAGCCAGCAACTCATCAGAACCTGCAGTAGAAACAGCCTTAGTACCATTAACAGTTGTGTTAACAGTGTCACCAGCAGAATGCAAAGCAGACTGAGTGTAACCAGACAAGTACGCAAGTACTTCTTGGTCATACTGGTCACGCAAACGATACGCCGCACGATCAGTAGCCATCTGCATGAAGTTCACGTGTGAGTGTGCTTCTTCGATGTCGTCGATCTTGAATGCGAAGTAGTTAGACTTGTCGATGATCAAAGAGAAATCTTCATCGTCAAGATCTTGAGCAGTGATTTGTGAACCACGAGTATATGGCTGTACTGAAATCTCAGGCTCTTTGATGATCTTAACAGTGTCGCCCATCTGAGCGATTTCGCCGAAGTAGTCATTGTTAGTAATATCTTCTACAGTAGAAGACTTACGGAAAGCAAGCTGTACCTGCTTAGAATAGATAATTGGGCTAAAGTTACCATTAGGAAGGTTGCCATAGCCCGCCGCACTTGAAAAAGCCATTACGACTCTCCTTATATTTGCTTAGGGTTAAGGGTTATGTGTAACTTCGCCAGAGGCCATCTAGCATCAGGGTGGTATAGTCACCGGCCAAAGTGATCATACGGCCTGCGTAGTTTGGGTGTTCTGAGAAGGTGTGAATCATCCCTCATGTAATCACTTCGACTGGCCAGAAGAAGTTCAAACACTGGGATGATCACGAGTTAAGTGTGGGTATCCATGAAGGGGCCACTAGATTCTGTACATAGTTATATCCAGAAACTTTTAAATGTCAACACTTTATTTTAAAATTAACGTGCTGACCCAGATAAATCATAAACGAACTTACCTGTGCGAATCGCTTCAGCAATTTCTTCCTGTCGCTTTTCGTATTCTTGTGATGACATCTTAGCTACCTGAGACTCACGAATCATAGACTTAGTGTCGTCTGCTTCAGGTGACGAACGCTCTGAACGTGCGCCAATAGCCTTTGCGGCATCCTTGTCTTTGTTACTAGCTTTCTTGCTAGAGATGCCTTTGTCTGCTTTGTACAAGTCAATTGCACGAGCGGCAGATACCGCGTCAGTATCATTGTCATACAACGCATCCATGACCCACTTAGGTTGTTCTTCAACCCAAACATGGAACTCATCACTGTCACGAATAGTGTCGAAGTCAGGATGGATGCGCATTAACTCAGCTTCAGCTTTCTCACGCTGTGCCTCAAGCTTCATCTCATCAATCTGCTTAAACTTAGATTCAAACTCAGAAGCCTGCTCACGGGCTTTCTTCATTGCAATTGTTTCTACAATCTTAGCAACGTCAGGATACTTTTCCATCCACTGGGTCAGTTCATCTTCTGACTTAGGGTACTTAATTTCTTTCTTAGTAGATGCTTCAAGCTGATTGCGTAATTCGTCAATCTGCTTCTGCAGGTCTTCTTCTTTCTTTTGTGCATGGCGACGTAGATCACCGTAACGCTTCTTGAAAGTTTTCTCTTCTGCCGATTCAGGCTCAGGACCATCATCTACAGTTTCTTGTGTTTCACTTTCTTCTTGTTCTTCCCGCTCTTCGGTCTGACCCATCAAGCGAGCAAGCTCAGCTTCTTCTTCTTCAATACGTTTCTTGTTAGCGTTTCGCTTACCAAAGCCGGATGCGACTTTTACTTGTTCGACCTTAGTGGCCATTTCAGTTGTTGTGGTTGTAGACATAGATTCCTCTTTTTGTCTGGGGCTAACGGTTTGCCTTACTGGGGCGTTAGGTAGCCAGTTAATGCGACGTTAAGTACGAGGTGCCGCTAGTCCTCTTTTTGGTGCTGTGGGTGCACGCACCATGCGCACAACCTCATCATACTGTGGTCCGAAAGAATTGCGCAATATTTGCGATGCCTCAGAGTTATGCAAGAACTCACGAATGACTTGCTTGTCTTGCTCTTCTAGTTGTGAATATAAACGCTGTATTGTAGCAAAAAATTCTTCTGTGAACTCCATTATTATTCTCCCCATCCGTCTGCGTCACGACCGCCGCTGAAGGAGTCGGAAGAACCTCCGCCGCCGCCACCGCCGCCACCGTCGCCACCGTCACCGCCGCCGTAAGCGTTACTGCCGCGTCTATCCGCTTCAGTAGACGGAGTTTGACCTGCTACAGTTCCCATGCCACTTACTGCGTTATCGTATCCTCCACGATTTGAGCCAAACGCCCTATCGTAAGACTCTCGTTGAGTAAAGCTACCGCCACCCGCTGGATCTGTTCCGTCATCGAGATCCATAAACAAGTCGGCTTCTGCTTTTTTGGCTTCTTCTCTAGAAATTCGCCCGTCGCCATCGGAATCTATATTTGTTCTCGCCAGATCTCGTGGGTCCATACCTAAGCTTTCCGCAACAGCTTTAGATGTAATAGCGTCTCGTGCAAGAGCATCTGTATTGTATTTTGAAAATATTCCAGATAAGCCTGTATTTTTATAGTTTTCTATGTCTAGCCCATACTGAGATGCGATATTTGGCGCCTCCGTCTGTGCTGTCTGGTGCATATCATAGTCGGCTTTAAGCGCCCCCACAATACCGCCAGCTTTAACAAAATTACCAAAAGTATCCTTAAATCCTTTATTGTTCTTTGGGTTGTGTAAACTTCCGCTCCACTTTTCCCCAATTTTATCGCTAAGCTGGGCAAGTTGATCCATTTCAGAAACATAGCCTGCGTATTCAGCCGCTCTCTCTGCTTCTTGTTCTCTGTTACCACCGTCGCCACCAGATGATGGTTGCTGAACTTGTGGTGTAGCGATTTGTGGTGTAGTTTGCTCTTCTGGCTTATACACTTTAAATCCAGCAGGGATCTCTTCAGTAGGTTTGCCATCAATAAATGTAAACGTACGTAGTTCGCCGTTTGGCCCTTGATACTGTCGCTGTTCTACCCTGCCGCCAGTTGGTTGTGCAGAAGTAAACTGCCCAGCATTAGCGGAAGGAACAGGAGGAGGTGTGTATGTAGTCTGTGGCATATAGCCGTACGAAAACTGTTGCTGTTGCCCTGTCTGCGTAGTGTAGGGATTGTAATTAGCAGTAGGACTGTAAATGTTTTGTTGCGGCTGATATTGATATGTTGGCATGCCGCCTTCAGCAAAACTTAATGTTTCAGGATCATTCGGGTCAAACTCTTCAATCAACGAATCAATATCAACATCCATGTCTGCTGTGTCGTCCATGGTAGCTTCTTCGCTGTTACCCATCTGGCCCATGGCTTCCATCTGCTGTAGACCTTGCTTTGCTTTGTTACGCAGTTCCATGAGATTTTCAAGGCCAATGTAACGCACAACGTCAGCAGGAAGTACGAACTCACCCTCGCTTAACTGAGCAGGGATATCATCACGGACTTCTGTTTGCGTAGAGCCTACGGGCACGTCATTGCCTGACACAGGATCTACTGATCCGCCTTCGTCCTTGAGGCCGCCATCTTCATAGCCACCTTCAGCAAAAGAATGTGTCTCATCGTCGTCTTCTTTGTCTTCTTGCTTTTCCATCAGTTCAGCCATTTGTTTCATGGCCTCGCCTTTGTCTTCGCCTTTGATGAACACTTCCATGCCATCCTTCTTAAAGACATAGCCCTTACGGCGTTTATTGTAGGTTGGTTCAACTATACCTTCCATTTGTACTTCAATATCAGCCATTTGCTAGAGCCTCGTCTCGTAAGTATTTAAGTGTGCGTAAAATTTGTACAGCACCCTGTGCCTGATGAATGGATACAATATTGTCCGATTGCTCTAGTTTTTTATGTTGATCGGATATCATAATGTCCAGATACTCTTCAAATGCTTCCCACTGCCGATTATTACTGCAGAGGGGCTTGAGCTTGCTGACCACCTTCTTGCGGTGCTCGTCCACCTTGATCATTGCCTGTAAATCCTTGTTCACCCGGTACTGGGGCTTGTCCTATTCCGATGTTCCCGCCACCTGCTCCAGATGTGTCCTGAACTCCCGGAGGTCCACCCGCAGGTTGCGCAGGTGCTGGCGGAGCATTCTGTTGCATAAGCTTCGCTTGCAATGCCGCCTCTTCCATAGAGTTAGTAACCTTGTCTGGATCAAGATCCATAGACTTTGCAATCTCACGCACGATGTAAGGGAACTTAGCAAAAGGTGCGAGAGCAGGATTAGATGCAACCTGCAAAAATTGCATCAAACGCTGTGAGCGAACTTCATTCGCCATCAGTGATTCTGTGCCACGTGCTTTGATTTCAAGATCGCCACGGATCTTAGGATCAAAGTCAAACTGCATATTGAATGAGAACATTGCCTTACCAAGAGGCGCAAGCAGATAATCATCTACATTCTTGATGACAGTCTTGATGCCACCTGCCGCCGCATTCATCAGCATAGAGATACCAGATGCTGTACGGCCTACGCCAGCAACACCTGTCTGTCCATGTGCAAATGATGGGAAGCCTGTTGATTCATCAGCCAGTACACGAGCCTTATCAAACAACTGCATGTTCTCGTTAGATACGTTGGGGAACTTCGTGCCGAAGATGGCTTGTCCCGGTGCGCCACTCTGACGACGGAAGACCTTACCCGGATAGATAGATAGGTCTTGCCCCGGTACTAAGTTAGTCTCATCAATCTCAATGAGCAAATTACCGGAGAGAACAGCATTGTCCACAGCCATACGCATAAAGCCGTTCATCAGTGTTTGTGTATCGTCCATGTTTTCGGCGATACCTACACCGAAGAATGAGTATGGATTCAACTCATACGGTACAGCATAGTACGGTATGCGGGCAGGCTTAAACGGGTTTAGTACGGCACGTAAGATGCGACCATTGCACATCCAGATGTTTGCTTGCAACTCATCTACTTCGGCCAGTTCTTCTGGGATATCAATGTCTACGGTATCGAGTACTTCACGATCAATCACACCCCAGTACTCAAGAACCTCAAAGCGTTCAATATCATGATCTGTTTGATAATCACGTAGATCATCTTCCCAGTATTTTTTAATGTAACCTTCACCCATTGCGACAACGTCGTCAATGACCTGAGAGCGGAAGAATGGACGACGCTTCAAAGCACGTAATTGTGTACGAGACATCTTGTGTCTTTCAATTACATACTGCGCTTCATCCATGTTCGCCGCATCGGGGTCAGGGTAAAAGTTCCACACAGAGACATGGGATGTAGAGGGAACCGTTTTAATTACTGGATTGTATTCCCCTTCCTCATCCCAATTCGGGTATTCCTTATCTACAGCAAATGGACCCTTCATGATCCCCTCGCCAAATAAGGCCATTTCAAAAGCCGTAGAACGCAGTTGCTTAGATGCATGGGCTTCTTCAAGCTGATCCATGATCTTCTTTTCCATGTTCTTTGCGGCAATTAGCGCAGGCTCAAAAGTAGCAGATGTAGGAGTTAATCCATATCCTTCCTTTAAACCCTCAACCTCAGACAGTTTTTCTGTCAGCGGTCCTAGATTCATTTCACGCAATGATTGCGCAGTAGCCCCCGGAGGGAACTCCATGCCATCTCCCTCAAAGCCATATGGAGACGCTGGTCCCATTGTAGCATCTTGAGGCTGTTGAGGTTGCATGTCAAAGTTGACAGCTTCAGATACCCCTTCAGGTAACCGTGTTGGCTCGACTGAGATAGGGAACTTCTGATTCGCGAACAGTACGTCAATGATCTGGCCGTAAGCGGCTAGCACCTTTGTCTTTGTTACTTTGATAAAGACACGAGACTTCTCTGCCGCAGTAAACTGGACATCTGGCCCGTAGATACCACGATAGTTACGATAAGACTGTAACCAGCGATCTTCATCTTGACGGCGAGTATCTTCTGCTTTCTTATATCTTTCAGTGATAAAACGAACTAACGACTGTAGTTCAGCAGGCTCTCTTTCAAACTCATCAGCAGTATCCTCCAAGGAGAGTTGCTGATCATTTTCAAAGATATCGTCTTGATCTTCCATATTTTTTAGTATCCAAATTTACTGTCTGCAGGAGCGAAACCAGAGGGCCGCTGATGAGAAGGATCAAAGTCCCAGATTGAAAACCGAGGTCTACTCATGACACCATACCTAAGTGCGTCATATAAGTGGTCTTCGGATTTTGTGTCGATATCTTCTGGATTCTTTTTGTCCAGTGGGATAATCGGTAGTTGTGCAATTAAATTAGTACACGTATTAAAAAACTGTATGCGAGGATCTTCGGTGTACTCATCCACCTGCAATCTTCTGTGTAACTCGTTCTTGCCTGCAATGCGAGAGCCAGCAGATCTATCTGAAGGTCTCCACCTACATCCCTTAGCAATCATCTGTTCAGCCAAGGATGGACCAGTGTCACCACGGCGATGCCAGCAGGAACTGTCGAGTATACCATACTTTATGTTGCCATCACCAGCTTCTAATTCTAAAATCATGTCCGCAAGGTCAGTTGCCAACACCTTACTAACATATAGCTCACGATAGACAAAAAGCTGTTCATCAGGAGATACGGCAAACCAAACAACAGCAGAATAGGAACCGTAGCCATAATCGCAAGCACGGAACTTAACCCAATTATGAGGAATGTCAAAAGGCTCCACCACGTGTATATGCCTATTGAATTCAGGAAAAGCCGCACCCTCTGCAACATCCCAGTTACCTTCTAACAACTGTTTACGTTGATGCTCAGGTAATGACAAGAGCATCGCTTCATAGTCACCCTGATCGTACAGATGTGGGTTGTCTATCAACATCGCAGGAATGAACCTACGTTTAAATAATATCTGGCCTTCTTTTGAGTGGCCTTTCGGGTATGTTAGCGTCTTACCACTTTCAATGTCTGTGGCTGGAAATGCTCTACCCGGAGGTGCTGGGTCAATGAACATCTTCTTCACCCAAGCATGTCCCGGTCCACCGGGGTTTGTTGTAGCGCGCATGTATGTAGGCAAATCCGGTGCGGTGCTACGCAAACGTGAACGCATGTAGTCCCATGCAAAAGGCGTATGCCATTGTGTCAATTCGTCAAAGCCAATCCAACTAAATGCCTGACCTTGGTAACGCAGTACGTCATCATCTCTATCGAGGTAAGAGAACCACAGACGTGCTCCATTAGGCGAAGTCCACTGCATCTTTCTCTCTGACCACTTTATTCCCGGCCAGATCTTCGGATACATCTCCTGAGACTTCCATACAAGCTCTCTAAGCTCCTCATTCGTGTGTCGCAATAGCAA
>ENA-OUOG01004252-OUOG01004252.1-marine-metagenome-genome-assembly--contig:-NODE-4252-length-12504-cov-5.288163_pt1 | contig 12504 bp, 28 predicted proteins | sample MGYA00248635_ERZ508505 | MGnify/ENA primary metagenome ERZ508505 (study PRJEB26176, sample SAMN06267871) | marine metagenome | isolation source: Saanich Inlet, British Columbia, Canada | place: Pacific...
GGAGATATTGTGGGGAGTTGTGGAGAATCGTGGGTATCCTGTGGGGAATCTCCTAGAGACAACATTAAGTAGCTCGCAAGCTCGCTCCAAGTTTATGGATTAATTAATCTCCGTCATGTTCAGAGTCCAAGACGTTAAAAGGACTAGCTGGTCATCCCGTTGCGTCTGGAACAGCGGGTAGGTGCTCGTAGGTGCATAAAGAGGTAGTGTAAGAAAGCTTGTCTAACGACAAGAATCTACCTCAACCTACACTAATTCTTTCTCTCAAATACCTAGGAGGTAACTATGAGATTAGATGACATGCTAACATACCTAGCGGATCAATACGATTTGTTAGGTAACCAAAGTCTCTCTGATACACAAGAAGAGTCTTGCCTAGCTGAAATCAAAAGATGCCGTAAGGCAATCGCTGATTTCTATAACAATGATAGGGATTCCCTACTAATTGTAAAAGGCATGCTAAACCTTCGTATCAAAGAACGACATGGTGCAGTCTGAACCCTGATGCAGGTTTATTCCTCAATGCATCTCAGGAGCACACTTCGGTGTGTTCCTAATTATTTTAAATTATCCGGCATCCAGTCGGACATCCTATATAATATCAATAGCTTACGAATATGTCACCCTTCTAGGTACTAGAGGGTTCTATTATATACCTACATACAAAGGAGTATGTCATGATCAGATATAGTGATCACAAAGAGACTATTGGGGATATCCTCATTGCATTCCCTCATATGGACTTCCAAGAAGCATATGAGTACATCCAGAAGCAAGGGTGTGTATTCTACTCTGTACCTGAGAATACTTCTACAGGTGATGCAGAGTTAGATGCATTAATCAATGGTGATTCCTGATGGACATCATTGATACCTTCTTCTTAGTTGCTACTGCAGGTACAATTGTATTCTGGGTAGTGTGTGCTGTAGACGACATTAGGAGATACTAATGAGTTTCTTAGAAGCATCTATGTACATTATTGGATTCCTATTGATATGGGGATCTGTCTTTGCTTTGGTATATCTAGTAGACACTTACTTAGTTAAGGCTATACGTGGTACTAGTTATATCAATCCTAAGTTCTGGAGTTAGAACATCTTAGAGGTGTGGCTCGCAAGCTCGCCCCACGTTCTTGGATATCCGTTCCCTCAGATATCCTCCTCGCTACCTTGTCACTGTCTGCAGACATACAAGGGTGCGTATCGGGAAGGTTAATAGCCTTCTGCGGGTAGCAACATAAGTCCTTGGAGCAGTTGTCAGGGTTTGTCTTTGATTTGGTGTAGACGTAAAAGGAACACTAATGTTAAGCTAGTCTTTATGGTGGACTTAAACTACCATAACAATTTCAGATACTACAATACTGTAGTGTCTAACAAAATAGGGAGAGGATAGCAAGGCAGCCAAAATAAGTCCTTGTCCAATCCCTTAGTCTACTTCCATTAACCAGAGAGGACAATATGGAAACTTTAACAAACCCAAACTATCGCATCAATAACGTTGAACTTAACTGGGCTAAACTCGATCCTGAGCGTCCAGTAGAAGCATTCGGTAACATCCAGTGGGAGTTGCAGATTGCAACAACAGATGCTGCCTTGGCTAAAGAAATGACAGATCGTCATCTCAATGTCAAAGAGAAAGACGGTAAGTTCGTTGTATCTCTAAAGCGTAAAGCCTTCAAGAAAGATCAGAGTCCTAGTCGACCTGTCGTTGTTGTTGGTGCAGATACATCTCCTTTAGATCCTAAGATCATTGGAAATGGTTCAGTGGGTAACGTAGAAGTATATCAGTACAACTACGATATGGCTGGACGTAAAGGCATTGGTACGATGCTGAGTGGTGTGCAGGTAGTAAACCTTGTACCGTACAACGCTGCTCCTTCTACAGGCTTTGAGGTAGTGTCAGGTAATACTACACCTGAAGCTGGTGAAGAAGCACCAATGTTCTAATAACCTTCTGGGGTGGTTCGCAAGACAATTGTGGATCACCCCAGATAATATTAGATTGACCGACATCCCGCTACAAGGAATATATCATGCCCAAACTGAAAAGACTTGGCAGTAATATGGTGGAAGTTCAAGACAAACATGCTGACTTCTTTTTCTCTTACGAAACATGTGTTGGTATCAATCATTACAGTGCTAATGTTGTTTATATTGATGAGTGTCCAGAGTATGGATCAGAATCAGGTATCAGTCGTACAACAGCTAGACACATCAAGAAATGGTTAGATGGTAGGAAAGCTACTTACATCGATCATAAAACCTTTGAACGTGTAGTGAGTAATGTATCATGATTGAATCACCTTACAAAAACCGTACATGGGAGTTCTTTATGACTCCTTTAATTATGCTAGTAGCAATACTAGTTAGAATAATTGTGTGGACAGCACCTATTGGCTACGAAATTATGTTTAGCATACGTGCATTGTCTGAAGAGGAACTACAAGAGTATGAGGATGACTGGGATGATTATTCCTAAAGAAGCACTGTATACATTACGTGAACTACGTGGTGAAGTAGAAATGACTTATGATGATGATATCCTATCAGCAGATATTGTAGAAACAATCGTTGATAACTGGATGGATTCAATGGCTTGGCGTGGGTTCCCTACAGATGAGATTGTAGCAGAAGGACACACACTTCATAAAACATTATGTTGGTCTTCAACATATAACCGTGAGAACTTGTAATATGGATTCTTATGTAAAACGTCAAACATTCAGAGCAATTGAGTCTATGATCAGAGACTACATTGATCATGATGATGATGTATGGGATCATGATGATCAACTCAACTACAATACATTCCTCAATGGTGAAATCCAAGGTATGTATCGTATGATCTCTATCCTAGACTCATACATAGCTGCATCAGAATTTGATAAACATTGTCAAGCTTATGCACATGAAATGCGTAAGGCTCATACAATGAACCTCAAAGGTATTGACGATGACTGAATATGTAATCAGTGTACCGTATCAAGAAACAGTGTATGGTACTGTCACATATCGTGTTGAAGCAGACTCACTACAAGAAGCTCAAGATGAATTCAAGGATTCAGACTACTATATGTATTACTATGATACAGAACAAGATGGATCTTTCGACTATCAAGAGTTCACTAGTGAGTACACCATATCCCAACTTAATTCCTCCAACCACTTAGGAAACTAATATGAAATCATTACTTGATCAAATCTTTGCTGATAAACTCGCTCGTAAAGTAACTAACTTTGATGGTGCTGACGTTATGTTTCGTCGTACTACTAATCGTTATGGACCTATCGGTACATTCTCAAAGAATAAAGTTTACCTAACTCTAGGTCGTGATGATGTAACAGGACGGTTTATCTCTCCTAACGACCTTTAATGTTAAAGTTCCAAGTCATAATTATCAATACAATTATGCCTCCGTTAGTAATCATATCATTAATAGTGAACTTCTTATGAACGAAAAAGACATACAGAATAAACTAGCTATCCTTAGGTATATTGCAAATAATACTAGAGATGAATATGACTTCTGGTATGCAATATGTGAAATCAACGAAATCGAAGAGGACTACGACGATGAACTACATTCCTACTGATGAGCTAACTGATCGTCTTGAAGACATCAGTAGAATGCCTTACATCGATAACCAAGAAGATTGTGATCTAATCTTAACTGCTATCAAACGTATTGAATCTTTGTCTTCACAAACAGACTTCCTACGTTATCGTCTCAACATGTCAGAGCATGTCATTGGTCAATTGTACTTACAAACCTATGAGCATGATATGCAATGAAGATATATGCTGAGACTACCAACTACACTGTGTGGCATTGTATTGATGATATGGGTGTACCTATGGATTCAGTATTTTACTTTGAACACAATGAACTTGGTGATGAGTTAGGTGGCAAGATATGGGCAGTAGATGGATACATCGAAGACTACGATGGTGTCTACTCCCTTCCTGCTGAAGTAGAAGCTAAGTTTCTAGGATTTATGTAATGTCAGTATGGAAAGATAAAATGCTTGATGAGCTTGATCAGCTTGTCGATGATATGGTTAAAGAGGAATTTAGTACAGTAATTAGAAATTTAGAAGACTCTGTTGCTGATGCTATTTCTGTATTCGATAACAATATCTCTGATACAGCTGATCAATATGCTGATGGTGTGGATACTAAAGACATTCAAGCGGCTATCATGCAGTATCAATGTTCAGCAGAGTTACGTCTCAAGGGACGTATCATGGACTACATTAAGGGTTACTAATGATTTCTAATAAACCTTTTCATATCAAGTATCCTTTGTCCAAGGATGAGGCTATGGAGTATATGTTTCAATACCAATACTCCAAAGAACGACAGGATGGTCGATCTTTCAGAAGTTTCCTAGTGCGTAAGCTAGGTAAACGATAGTGAAAGACATTAGGAAATATTCTAATGATGAGCTATCTCTTAATGTATTCAACGATGCATACTTCTACAATGAGTTATGGAATGTCGATTACGTCATTGCATTAGTCAAAGAAGAATTCATATACAACAATAAACAAATGGAAAAGTTGATATATGATATCGAAGAATACAAAAAAGAACAGGATGTTCAACAAGCACTCGCAAGAGGTGAGTGTCAGTAACATTAAGTTTCTCAGGGTTCCCATGTGGAGCCTTGAGATTCTTTATTTTTTATGAAGAACCGACATCCCAGAGCACACAATGTTTTTGTTTTGTTTTTTTTTGTAACAACCGACATCCCAGAGTGTGCATTCCAAAAGCATTTGAGGAAAATCAATGATTCATTACTATGATATAACATACAATGGTATCCCAGTATTCTACAATGTAAGAGCTATCAATGAAAAGGATGCTGCAGATCAAGCATATCGCTTTGATCCTAAAGCTTCTGCTTCAGCATACTCTGGTAGAGCAAGGGATAACTATAAAGCAACTAAGAAGTGAGTCTCGCAAGCTCGCCTCACGACATAAGGAAATAATATTATATGGCATTTAATCCAAAGTCATTAGAAAACTTAGCACCTAAAATTACATCTGTAGAACAAGCTAGAGAAATGCAGAAGAACTCTGTCATTGCTAGGAAAGCTAACAGAGAAGCCCGTGAACGTCTAAAGTTAACTGCTGCTGAAATGAAAGTAGATGTTGATGAATTAGCTAATGATGTATCTGCAGTAGGTTGTCTCAAAGTATTACTAGTTAAGTATATGCAAGAGGGTGAGTATGATGAAGCTGCCAAGATTGCTACAACACTTGCTGAGTTTGAAGCACCTAAGCTTGCTCGTGTAGATCAGACTAACACAGAGATATCTGCAGAGGAACTATCAGATGACGAACTCAACAACAAGCTCAAAGAACTTGGACTTAAAGATTAAAGAAGCTGTTGACTCATTAGCAGAATACAAGGTAGATCTCGATCATTTATATGAAATCAAACAAATTGATTATGATATGTACTTAGAAATCCTAGAAGAAATGGGAGCTATTGTGTCAACACTAATCATGGAAATGAGGATTGCCCATGACTACAAAGGACATACAGACGTATTGCCTCATGGGACATTGCACGAATCCGAAGAAACCTAAGAAAGATATTTGTGATGAATGCTATTACAGATTTCATGGTGAACTAGGAATACACATGTCCCAAGTAGTACGCTTAATGATTAAACGTGCAATAGAACGTAACAAGTTTGAAGTGAAGGTTTCAAAGAATGACATCTACCAGATTTGGCCTAGTGATAATTGCTGTGGTATTATGGATACTCCTTTTACTATTGGAGGTGACCTCGACACCAGCCCTTCCTTGGATCGTATTGATCCTACTCGTGGTTACGTGCATGACAATATTCAGATAATAAGTAACTTAGCCAATAGGATGAAGAACAATGCAAGTGATGAACAACTCCTCAGATTTTCCCATTACTATATTGAGTACTACAGACAGTGGTACGTGGAAGGAAAGGTGGGAAACAATACTACAACATCCAATTGACCAACCAAAAGATACCTTGGATTGGGAAGTATACAATGAGTATTTACTGCTAAGAACTAAAGAATATGTAGAGGAAATGGAACATGGGCAAAGGCTCTAAACAACGTCCTGTAGAAGATAAGGATAGGTTCAATCAGAATTGGGATAAGATATTCCAGAAGAAAAAGAGGAAAGAAATAGATGAGCGACACACTCGCTAAGAAAGTAGAAGATACACTCAACAACATGTACGGTTACTACAATCCTGTTGATTACGAAGACCCTTCAGAACAATTTTATGCTGAAGTTGGGAGTAGTATGTCAGACTTAGAAGAGTGGGATGTAGTTAACAAACCACAACATTACCATAAGAATGGTATGGAAGTCATTGATATCATTGATTCTTTTACTCCAGATTCTTATAGCTACTACATGGGTAATGCGATTAAGTACTTGCTGCGACACCAAGATAAAGCAGCACCTGCTCAAGATTTAAAGAAATGTGTATGGTATGTTAACCGTATGATTGATGATTGGCAGAACAAGTAATTAACTTATTGAGGATAAACTTATGAGCACCTTGCTCTTTGACATAGAGGCTGATGGTCTAGATGCAACACAAATCTACTGTATTGTCACAATTGATACAGACACTAAAGAGGTCACTAAGTACCGACCCGATCAACTCGCTGATGGAGTGGCTAGTCTTATGGCCGCTGATCGTCTTGTCGGCCACAATATTATTGGTTATGACATTCCTACCTTGGATAGGCTTTATAATACTTCTCTTCTAAGTAAACCTGTGCATGACACATGGGTTATGTCTCAGACGCTACGTTACACCCGTACACACAAGCATGGTCTTGCAGGGTGGGGTGAGTACCTTGGGAACAAAAAGATCGAATACAACGACTGGAGTGCGTTCTCAGAGGAAATGCTAGAGTATTGTGTTCAGGATTGTATGGTAAACCTAGATGTATACGAAGCACTTCTAAAAGAGTATGCGAGTATATACAAAGTCAACAGCATGATCCGTGAAGGTCTTCAAGTAGAACACTCCATCGCTAAAGTAAATGTAATGATGCGTACTGATGGTTGGAAATATGATGAAGAGCTAGCTAAACAAACAGAAGCTATGTTCGTAGAACGTATGCATCAAATCGAACGTATCCTAGAACCTAAGCTAGGAACTTATGAGGTATTCATTGACAAAGAACCTAAGACACCTAAGTTTAAAAAGAACGGGGAGTACGCTGCTGCTACCGTTAGGATTCTCTCAGAGTACTTTGGAAAAGAGATCCAACCAACAGACACACACCTCATGCCAGCAGGAAAACAATTCCAACGGTCCAAAGTGGAACAGATCGACTTGGGGCAAATCGCTCTAGTCAAGGAGTGGTTGTTGTCTCAAGGTTGGGAACCTGATGATTACACTCGTAAGAAAATGCCTGATGGTTCTTGGAAGAACATGGGACCAAAGCTAACAGATACTTCTCTAGAAAAGTTTGGTAGTGATGGTAAGATGATCTCTGAGTATTACACATTACGTAATCGTTTATCTGTCCTAGAAGGATGGAAGGAGAAAGTTAAAGATGGTAGACTCCACGGAAACATGTGGACTATTGGAACTCCGTCGTTCCGTTGCAGACACGAAGTCATTGTTAACCTCCCTTCAGTTGATGCTACCTACGGTAAGCCAATGCGAACAGTTCTCAAAGCAGATGAAGGTGATGTCATCGTTGGATGTGACTCTTCAGGAAACCAGCTTAGAGGATTGTGTCACTACCTTAAGAACCCTGAATTCACAAATGAAATCATTAATGGAGATCAGCACCAACGTAATGCAGATGCTCTCTCAAGAGCCATAGGTAAGGAAGTTAGTCGTCAGACAGCTAAAGGTTTCCTATATTGTTATATGTTTGGTGGTGGTGATGCTAAGTTGGGTGAAGTATTGTGTGGTTATCGTAACCCTAAAGTAGGTAAGGTAGCCAAGGATGCATTCTCTAAAGCGATTAAAGGATTGCAGGAGCTTAAACAAAAGATTGAACGTGAGTGGGAAGAAAAGAAACTTACCCAAGGCACTGGTTGGATTCAAGGACTAGATGGAAGACCTGTCTTTGTCCCTAGTCAACACCAATGTTTAAACTACTTACTACAATCTGCAGAAGGTATTACATGCAAAGCTGCAGTAGCCTATGCTATGGATAAGATCTTAGAAGAAAAGCTAAGAGCTAAACCACGTATCTTTTATCATGATGAGATGGCATTCACAGTTCACCCGGATGATGCTAAACGTGTAGGAGAAATCCTAAAGGAAGCTTTCCAAGATGCACCAAAGACTTTTGGTATTGAGTGCATGGAAGGTGGGGACTACGTAATAGGAGAAAGTTATGCAGATGTCCACTGATGATCTATTTAGTAAAGCAATAGCAGATGCAGATAAAAAGTTTGATGATAAGCCAGAAGACTTTCCAGTGATCATAGATCCTAGGGTTAGAAAACCTAAAGAGTATACTTCTGGTATTACTCTCATTGATGCTGACTCTATCCTATTTAAAGTATGTTGTACACAAACTTCTAATAGTGGTATTCGTAAACACATTAAAGAAGAGTTACACTTCATTGATAGAGAGTGTATGTATGATCGTATTCAGATTGCAGTAAAGGGTAAGGGTAACTTCCGATACAATGTATTCTCTGATTACAAGTCTAATCGTCCAGACTTAGATCCAGATCTACGTAAGCGATTATCTTACGCACATGAATGGGTACTTGATAACTACCCTGCAGTGACTGCGGATGGTATGGAAGCTGATGATCTAGTGTCTATCTGGGCATGGGAAGCATTGAGTAATGAAGTACCATACATTGTAGCACATATCGACAAGGACTTAGATCAGATCCCCGGTCAACACTTCAACTTCAATAAGAAACAAATGTATAGTGTCTCTGAGAGAGATGGATACATGAAGCTTATTGAACAGTGGATTACTGGAGATAGTGCTGATGGTATTCCTGGGATTAAAGGATACGGTCCAGCCAAAGCTAAGAAGGCTATCGCTGGGGTACTACCTGAAAATCTAGAAGATTGCGTCAGGAGGCTGTACAAAAGCCTAGGGTACAGTGAAGAGTACTGTCAACAAATGTATGACTGTGTATACATGCTACAATCATGGGATGAATTATATGTACATGAACCATCGCTTAAACCTGAAACCGATATCAGCCAACAGGATGTTCTATCGGATGAAACAGAAGACAGCGGACTACAAGAACTATCAACAGGAAATTAGAGACTTAATCATCATGTCAGATGGTGATAAGTTTGAATGGCCTTTTGAGAAAGATGAACATGTATACTTCAATGTACATGTTGGTCTGTCTAATAAAGCAGCAGACTTAGATAACATCATTAAACCACTGCTGGATACATATCAATCAATGTATGAACCGTTTAATGATAAGAACGTATATGGTATCTCCCTGATGAAGCAAGTTGTTTCTAGGGGAGATGAATATTTAGATGTCAGTATTATAGGAATAAATATAAATGATTCAAATGACAACGCCTAAAGATACCTACACAGTAGACTACCCACAAGCAGTAGAGTATCGCAACAAACAAGCAGCTATCTTTTGGCCCCCAGAAGAAGTTAAGGTAGGAAAAGATAAACAAGATATCTTAGTCAACATGACACCTGCAGAACGGCATGGTGTAATCACAACACTAAAACTATTTACAAAGTATGAATTAATTATTGGTGAAGAGTTCTGGTTGACTAAAGTAATGGAAGCTTTCCCTCGCCCTGAGATCCAATCAATGGCATCTTTGTTTGGAGCAATGGAGTTGTCAGTACATGCACCATTTTATGCTAAACTAAATGAGGAATTAAACCTTGCAACAGATGAGTTCTATAATTCGTACCTTGAAGACCCAGTGTTATCTAATCGAATTGAATATCTTGACAAGATACTATCTAATGAAGATCTCGCTTACTCATTGGCTGCGTTCTCTTTCATTGAAGGTGCAGTATTATATTCAAGCTTTGCCTTTCTGAAACACTTCCAAACTAATGGTAAGAATAAGTTATTGAATGTAGTGTCTGGTATTAACTTCTCTGCTAGGGATGAAGCCCTACACTCTGAAGCTACTGGTTGGTTGTTCCAACAGTATGTGAAGGAAGCAGGGATTAATATCGATGAGTATGAAGAGAAAGTTAAAGAGATAGCAGAGGTAGTCTATGAGCATGAGAAAGCAATCATTCAAAAGATATTCTCGGAAGGAGATATTGAAGGAATTACAGAAACACAATTGGACCTCTTTGTTAAATCACGAATCAACATCTGCTTACGAAACCTTGGATACAAAAACCTTTATGAGGTAACATACAACCCTATTGGTGAGTACTTCTACAAGAGTGTCAATGGATATAGTATGAATGATTTCTTTGTATCAGTAGGTAATCAGTATGAAAGATCGTGGACCGGAGAAGGATTTACCTTTTGATCCTTCAGGATTTCCTGTAAAGAAACAAAAAGTATTTATGGATGATGGTAGGATCTTTATGAAAGAGACTATCTATCAACCAACAGATACTAAATTTAACAATTATGTAATTGATTGGGTAGAAATACCCTCTCAGATTGATCCTAAGCCTCACAGAGAGAAGAACTCTAGGGTGTACATAGGTAAGTATGCATCTTGGTATTACGAACGGTGTGGCTGCTATGTGAAGGTCAATCAAACTTGTGCTCATGGGAGTGAAGACAGTTGAGTATTTATAATAAACTATCAGAAGAAAGAAAGAAGCTACAAGCAGATGATGAATGCCCAGAATGGTACACGACTGGAGGGTATCAACTCTTTAAGGAAAAGTATTCATACCCTGAAGGTACAACTCCTAAGCAACAATACAGACGTATAGCAGACACATTATCGGTACATACTGATCACCCTCATGAATGGAAGGAGAAGTTCTTTGAATTGTTGTGGAAAGGATGGTTGTCCCCATCAACGCCTGTTCTTGCAAATGTTGGAACGACCAGAGGACTTCCCGTGTCTTGCGCTGGATCATACATTGGGGACAGTGTTGACTCAATCTATTCCGCCAAAAGAGAAGTGGCTGCTCTTACAAAACAAGGATTCGGTACTGCATCATACCTTGGAGATCTTAGACCACGAGGTACTGCGATTAGTGTCGGAGGGAAGGCTTCAGGAACTCTTCCAATCTTAAAAGGTTTCCAACATGATATGGAGTATGTTGCTCAAGGGACATCACGTAGAGGTTCTTGGGCAGGTTACATCCCTATTGAGCATGGAGACTTCTATGAAGTGTGTGAGGACTTACAACACAATCCTGATGGGAATAACATTGGGTGGTGTATCTCACAAGACTTTATTGATAAGATGGGTAATGGTGATCAAGAATGTATTGATCGATACAAGAAAGCAATGCACACTAAAATGCTAACTGGTAAGGGTTACTTTTTCTTCCCAGATAAAGCAAATGCTAAACGTCCTGAGTGGTATGTTAAGCAAGGGTTAGATATTAAAGCACCACAACTATGTGCTGAGATTATGTTACACAGTTCAGAAGAGTACACATACACATGTGTGTTATCTTCAATGAACCTAGCAACATATGATGAATGGGAAGAAACAGATGCAGTGTTTAATGCTACTGTATTCCTAGACTGTGTATGCCAAGAGTTCTTAGAGAGGAGTAAGAATCTTCCGGGACTTGAGAAAGCATGGTCATTCACAAAGAAGAGTAGAGCATTGGGATTAGGAGTCTGCGGATTCCACACTGCACTACAACAACGCAACATCGTATATGGTTCATTTGAATCAATGATGTTTAACAACAAAGTATTTAAGGAGTTAGATGATGGATCTAAACGAGCTAGCAAATGGTTATCGGAAACTTGGGGAGAGCCTCAGTGGATGCAAGGGTATGGAATGGCTAACACCCACAGGATTGCCGTGGCTCCAACCAAATCTACAGCCCTCATCATGGGAGGAATCTCTGAAGGGATTAACCCTGACACAGCAATGGTATACACTCAACGTACAGCTGCAGGAGAAGTCGATCGAATTAATCCAACACTATATCGACTCATGCAAGAACGTGGAGTCTACAACAAAAGAACAGTAGAACGTATCCGTGATAACATGGGTAGTGTTCAAGAGGAAGAGTGGTTAGATGATCATGAGAAAGAAGTATTCCGTACAGCCTTTGAAATCCCACAGAAGTCAGTGGTTCAAATGGCTTCTGCAAGAGCGAAGTACATCGATCAGTGGCAAAGTCTTAACCTGTTCTTTAGCGCAGAGGAAGACGAATCCTATATCAATGAGGTACACAAGGAAGCTTTCTTAGATCCTAACATTCTTGCTCTGTACTATGTGTATAGTAAAGCAGGAGTCCAAGCAAGTAAGGATGAATGCATGGCTTGCCAATAGGAGTAAGTATGAGTGGAATGGACGATAGCGACAATACTTCAATTACTGCAAGTACTACTCT
>ENA-OUOG01004255-OUOG01004255.1-marine-metagenome-genome-assembly--contig:-NODE-4255-length-12500-cov-22.064316_pt1 | contig 12500 bp, 11 predicted proteins | sample MGYA00248635_ERZ508505 | MGnify/ENA primary metagenome ERZ508505 (study PRJEB26176, sample SAMN06267871) | marine metagenome | isolation source: Saanich Inlet, British Columbia, Canada | place: Pacific...
TGAGCCACGCCCAACACATACTTCAAATCCGCAGAGCCGTCCTCTCCAGGAGGCGTACCCACAGCTATGAATGCGGCTGCTGAGCCCACAATGGCTTGAGATAAATCCGTAGTGAAGTGCAACCTGCCCTTTTCAAAGTTGCGAAGTACAATGTCTTTGAGTCCAGGCTCGTAAATGGGGAGAATGCCGTTTTTCAGGCCTTCGATTTTCTTATGGTCAATATCCACGCAGCTTACCTCGATACCAACGTCCGCCAAACAGGCGCCGGTCACCAAGCCTACGTATCCAGTTCCTATGACTGTTATGTGCATGATACTAATTGATTTATTACGTTTTGATAAGAGTAATATCTTAAAGCACTTCTCTGAATTTCCGCTGGGTCAAATTTCTTTAGATTTATCAAACAATTTATCACGGTCTCAGGTCCGGCTAGTTCTGGCAAAAGGGTTAATGCAATGCTCATTCGTACTTCATGATCGTTTAAACCTCTATTTCGCAATGCAATAACATAAATCCCGTAAGACCAGGCTTCTAAAACTGCGCGGGGAAACCCTTCAGCGTATGTACTTAGAAACAAAAGTGTACCTCCCTTAAGATAAATTTCCTCCTTAGACCACACTTCTCCTTGGAATTTAATATTGTAACTAGTCAAATTTCTTTTACCAAAATATATTGAAGAGATTTCCGTGATGTCAACACCATATATCTCTAATAAATACGATTCACCAGAGCTATCACACAACTCGCAAAAGGCCTCTATTCCCAATTCAAATCCTTTAGATTTTACCGGTCTTCCTACCATAATAAATCTACGATTATCCTCACTTGACAAACCTAATTCGTCTATCCCTGAACCCGGAATAAGCTCACAAATACAACCTCTATCTTCCAATTGTAATTTATCCGTGCTATTTTGAACAAAAACCACTCTAGCTCTTTTTAAAATCCACGTGTAGCAATAAAACAGGAGCGACTTTACCAAAGACCGATCAACCTCGGCGAACATGCCTAGACCATAAACATGGGCATGCCAGGAATACATCGGAGAGAATAAAAAACCTAAAATGTTGGGAAGTAATTTAAACGAGTGAACTGTCTCTGGTTTATATTTTAATACATAAACTGCGTATTTCAAAACATTAACAGGAAATAGCCACAAACTCTGTAAATTCTTGTACAATCCCTCTGAAAACAAATTATTCGAAAAATACAATAATTCTGAGGGAATATTTAAACGGCGTAATTCGTTCAAAAGTCTGCGCCTTGACGAACGAATATCATTGTTACTATTGGTTACGATTAGAATATTCAAAGCTCTGGTATATTAAAAATACTAAATAATATAAAACCGAATACCTTAATGCAGCACCAGCATTAAAAAGGCTAAATGGCACCAATAATATTAATGATGAACCTATAAATTTGATCGTGGTGACTAAAACCCTTCCCCTCCTTAGTGAATACATTATAATCATTGACCAGAAAAAAAGATGTTGAATTAACATGAGTAGAGCCGTCCCATTAAACTTAATAAAAGTGATTGGTATCCCAGTTATTGCTATTTCAACCAAATAGAGAAACAATTTAATAGCACTGAGCCCTAATATATCTACACCGTAAGTTGAGTCGCCTTCATTATTCAAATGCACATCCAAATAATAGAAAAACTGAAGTATTATACCCTTTTCAATTGCAAAGTATAGCACAAGAGAAAAAACCAGGACTAATAGAACAGATATTCGACGATTTAAAGTCGTGGTTTTTATTAGCACAACGAAAGGTTTTAAAATAACCGAAACAAAAATTATCGCATTTTTTACCCAATTACGTCGTACCAGTAACAACGAAGATATCGCCAACAGAAGTATACTATCTTTGTTGGGATACGCAGTGAATAATAGTGATCCAGGAAGAAAATAAATTAGAAGCATTGCCCTAAACAACTCATGGCTTCTATTGTTGATTCGATCAAGCATTATTGTCTTTAAAAGAACCGTAACAATACCTGAGCCTTGGATCGATAATAATCTGGATATATTTGTTGCAAGAAATGAAATACTAATTGTTTCAAACGATCCGCTATTCGCTAAATAATAGCCATTCGCATAACTCAATGAATCTGCCAAGGAAGAGATTGGCACAATAAATACGACATACATCCCGCAAACAAAGTGGATCGCTAATAAAGTGTTAATTAAAGACCTTGAAAAAACTCTTGCCACTTTGAAAACGTTAGTTGCATGTTATCAGGATAAGTTTCGTTTTTACTCTTTGACTTATGATTATTATAAATCAGACTCAGTGCAAGAGATTTGCCATCATTAGCGTGGTAAGGACCAGAAACAAGACATCCTTGTACCGTCTCTAAACGCAACACTGGACAACCTGCTGCCTCTACTTCAAGGCCAGCTATTCCCGTTTCGCCATGAACTGATGTGAAAAGTCCATAGTCAAAAGAGTTCAATTGGACCTCTTCTATATCAGTGAAACCGTGTAATATTATATAATCCTCTAGTTGATGTAACTCAATTTGTCTTTGCAGCCATACAAAATCTTCACCATCCCCAAAAAAGTCAAAACTAAATCTGAAGTTTCTTTCACTCAAGGCGATACATAAAGCAATCATTTCATCAAGGCGCTTTTCAAACCTCCTAATCCTACAAACTGTAAATATTCGACATTTTGAGCTTTCATAATCATTTCTACTATATTTAGGAAGTTTAGAAATGATACTGAATGGAATATAGGAATGGGTCAAATTGAATCGCTTAGCTAAGGCTGTTCCCATTTTATGTCCACCTATCTCCGTCACCAAGTTTTTCCCCATGAAAAAGCTAATCGAAAAGAGAATTCTATGTTTAAGAGTTAATAAATGCCAGTTAGTATGAAACAAGTGAACAAATTTTACCCTTTTTACAAAAAACCTTAAAACTATGAAGACTGAAGGTATCGACAAACTTAATATCACTAATGATATTTGATTTTTTTTTAGGTGAATAGCATAGAGAATCATAAAATAAGGTAACCCTATTAATATGAGAATCTTAGCAAGACGAACTCGAAAAGAAACATAACCATAGCGCGACAAATCCACGAAAGTTTTGACTTTTACTTTTCCATCGACTCTATTTAAATTTGCTATAGAGTCATGTGTATTGTACAAACACACAATTTCCATGGGCAAATTCGAATCTATAGAATATTGAGCTAGATCAGTTATATACCTTTCAGCTCCGCCCCGGCCTAAATGAGTTATTAAGTGAGAAACCATGTAACTATATATGCAATTGCAATAAGAATCAACTCCTTACCATAGTTCCTTATCGACAAAACGTGCTTATCTATAAAATAAAGAACAAAAAACAAATAGATCAGATTAATCATTCCATAAGCCAATTTAAAATTTGCTAAGACTTCTACAAAATTGATCGAAACCAACAACCCAATGTTATAAATTAGGGAAGCCATTAACAGTTGCTTTGTGTAGCCCTTTGAAAGTAAGACCACTCCAAAATACCAACTTACAGACCTTAATATTTCCGTAGGCGCCATCGCACGTACCAAACCCATGCTAACCACAAACTTATCAGAGAACAACACGCCCACTATTATATCGCTAAAAACTAATAAGAGCATCGATCCGATTATCGCTGCTGCTATTACGAATTGCAGTGGCCTACGCACCTCGCTGGACGATAAAGTCACAGAACTTGCGAACTCCGGAAGAAGTACTGACATTAAGGCATTAAATATAAAAGACATATAAAACACAGAAATAGACCAGCCAGCATCAAAATAGCCGGCATATTCTGTAGATGTCTTTAATGACACACCGTACCTAAAAATCAAAATCGTCAGTAACCCTAAAATAAGCATCACTATAGAATCTCTTGCGACTGAAAATAATTTCGAATTGAAAAGTTCATTTAAAGGTGATTTCTCTAAGTCAGGAGCATCGCATCTGACCGAAAATATCAGCCAAAATACTCCATAAGTAAACCAAAAAGAACCAATTAACAAGTGCTCAGACACAAAACCAATAATGTAGAGCAATACCGATACACATATTGCACTAAACAAACTTATAACCTGAATACCATAAAAATTCCTAACCTTACCAAGAACCAATAAGTATACATGTCGCATGTAAAATCTTCTGTAAAAAAGAATAAATAATGAGGTGCCTATACCTAGGTACCAATTAACGTAATGCAGAGCAGATAATAATAATATTACGCTCACGAGCACTAATGAAATCTTTGTTGAATATACCGATAACGCGCCCATTATCTTCTTAGTGTTTTCACGTTTCTTATAAGACGATAGATACTGAACTATTGAGACAGTCCCATTCAAGCTAATGATTTGTTGGGACAACCGGATTATATCTCTCGACTGCGAAAACACTAATAACGAAGCCGCCCCAAGAAACACCGAAATGAACTTACTCATTAATACAAACCCAGATATGGTCGCTACCGTACCTACTAAACTCATAGAAATTTTACGGAATACTACTAAATTCTTGCCCATGCCAGACGACGCAATAAACCACTAGATTTGTATAAGACGTTGATACAGTAAACCAACATCCAAGGCGAATACACAAGAGCAAATATTTTTAATCTAGAAATATTCGAAGTTTTCAACGATTTTGTCCATTCAATTTTAGCTTTATTAATAGCAATATTACGTTTGCGAATATTAAATAGTTTTCTAATCAAGGACTCCGAAATAATTTTGTTAATAAATCTTAATTGTTGCTGAGTATCGCAATATTGATAATAAAAATTATAAAGACTTTCCAAGACATTTAAAGAAATATCTGAGGTATTAGCCTCTCTGCCTTCGCTGTTACCAGCGTTTAAGATCATCGGCTCACCCAAAGCAACTACAGTTTCAGTATGAGCATATTCTAACCAAGTTGCTATTTGTAGCCAAAATGTTCCGATAAATTTTTCAGGGTTACAGCTTAGAAATTTTTCTCGTTTATGAATCAGTGAACTTATAAAATTTGGAGCAATTCCTAACTTGGAAATTATTTCATCCTTACTTTGAAGCAAAACTTCACCTTCGATTTCAACAAACTTTTCCCGAATCATATTATTATTAATCACTAAAGAATAATTCAGGAATATAGAAGATATATTGTCCAGATTATTTATTATTCCTAGTACCCTATTTATACTACCATTCACTAATATATCATCGTGACCAATGACCCATACATATTTACCTCTAGCCTGATTTATGGTTTTTAAAATATTTCTATCTGCACCATAATTTTTATCACTTACCAGAACTTCGCAACCATATTCAACTGCAACTTGAACAGAGGAGTCAGTCGAAAAATTGTCTGAAACAAGAATTTGAACCATCGATTGATCAAATTCTTGGCATTTAATTGACGATAACAATCGCTCTAAGTCCTTTCCTCCATTATAAACAGGAATCCCAATTGTTAGAACAATGCTTTCCAAATGCTAAATTTTTAAGTTGATTCTATTTCCGTTGGATTGAAATCTGGCTCCATAAATCCAACGCTTCTTCCAAAGGCAATCTTAGGATAGGTCTTGGTATTTTTAGGTATTCTAACCTCCAAAAGTTTAGGAGAGTCATCCTCATAAAGCCAGTTTATTAAATCGCTTGTCTGTTCTGAAGATTTCAATAACCTAGCGTCAATTCCATAGGCTTTCGACACGGCAACAAAATCAGGATGCGAATATCCATTTATGGTCGATTGGTAATTGGATGCGAAATACGAGTCCTGAAATTGAGTTATCATTCCAAGACTTGAATTGTTTATGAGCAACACCTTAATTGGAAGGTTGTGTGCCTTTAGGGTATTTAAATCCTGACTATTAATCTGAAAACACCCATCCCCTAAGATACACGTAACGGTCTGTTTATTAGCTGCAAAACACATACCAATAGCACAGGGTAAAGAAAAACCCATAGCACCCATTCCACCGCTTGTAAACCACCTTTCATTTTGTTTTATCCTAATCGACTGTGCGGCCCACATCTGGTGGCTACCAACATCGACTGTATATCCGACATGATCTTTTTTTACCTTCTGAGAAATTAACCTCATTAAATTATTTGGATTGATGTCTAATCCCTTAAGTTCTAATAAATCTGAGAATTCCGATTTCTCGCATTCTATTCTTTCTTTCCACTCCTTAAACAGCGCATTGTCTATTAAACAGCCTTGTGCTAAACATAATTTCGTAAAGAGCTGGGACTTCATTTGTAATCCCTTACATCCAGACAATCGGCTATTTATTTCACCTAGGTCAACGTCAATATGAAAGACCTTTTTTGATGAAAACGGCTCTAAGTTTGCCCCTGTTTGTCGTATATCTAGCCTGCTGCCTAAAACTACCAAAACATCACAATTTTCAAGAGCTCGATTCGCCCAACGATTTCCGTAACTTCCAATAAAACCTGACCAAAGTTTATGACAGCTCGCTATTCTGTCCTTTCCCAATAATGTAGTGACAACAGGAATTCCTAAATTTTCTACAAAAGTCTCTAAATCGGAATTAAGGACTGACCCACCACCCAAGAGCAGAAGAGGTCGTTTAGACGATTCTAATGCGCTCATCATTTCATGAAAGAATCCCAAAAATAAGTCGTCTTTATGTGAAAAGGGTTCGGACACTTCAATGCCAATCATTAATTCAGGGTCCCCAGCAATATCAAGCCTCTGAATATCCATCGGAATATCAATCAAAACCGGTCCTGGTCGTCCTTCACAAGCGAGTTCCCAGCAATCTTTTAAAATACCTTTTAGTTGATCTACTTCGCGCACTTGGACTGCGCGTTTAACCACAGGTTTGGCCATGCTTAGGATATCCGTCTCTTGAAAACCCAATTGCCTGATAGGCCGATCACCCTTCATCTCATGACGATTAACTTGACCTGTAATAAAGAGACATGGGATCGAATCAAAATAACAGCTACCTATCGCGGTAAGCAGGTTTGTTGCTCCCGGGCCAGAAGTAGCCATAGCCAATCCAGGTAAGCCTTTTAATCGAGCATAGCCTTCAGCTGCAAAACCCGCAGACTGCTCATGGTGCATACTTACTATTTGGATTTTGGTGCGCGAAAAAGAGTCCAATAAATGAGCGATCATTCCGCCGCTTAACTCGAAACAATGGGTAATTCCATTTATTTCAAAAAACTTGGCGATAAAATCAGATACCTTCATGAGTGTATTTTTTTATATAATTGTGTACTCCTATACTTTCAAATGGACCTATATCCTTAATCAACTTTTTAGGATTTCCAGCCAAATATTTATCCTCTAACCAATCTTTATACAAAATTTTATTATTTGAATAAATTTTTGAATAAATAAATTGATGGATTTCACCGATTTTTACAGTTACAGATGACGAGATTATGTATTCGCCAAATAGGTCATTATTTAGTATTTTTTTTAATACTTCACAGAAATCATTAATGTGTACAAATGACATCATTAAATGAGGATTATTTAACCGGAAATTCTTATTCCTTTTGGCATTATTAAGTATCATTGGAATAAACCAATTTGCACCTTGATTTCCCCCAAATAAACTATAAATAATTAAGTGTACATACTGATTATCTGACAAAACGCCTTGTAGGTATTGGTGTGTGTGGTTCTTGTATTTACCATACTCACACTTAGGCGAACGCTCAGTCAATTCATCAGAAATGGATAAACTATTGCCTATTTCTGCCTGAGATCCAAAAAACACGAATTTTTTGACGCGCTTATAGTTTATGTTTTCAATTAACCTTTTGGTAAATCTAAAACCTTCTTTCTGTGCATCCTCATTTTGTCGAAATTGACCAGCAACATTTGGCCATGCAGCATGTAAAACAATGTCAAAATTTGCGGGTTGACCAAAATGCCATTTATCACATCGACAATCAGTTAATCTACAAAGATGCGATACCTTATACACAGATATTTCTTCAAAGTGTTTAAGTAGGTTAGACCCAATATAGCCCCCTGCACCGGTGATAAGAATATTCATTAGAATCCTATGCCAAAAAATTCTTCCATTTGTTCAGCGATGTAGTCTAAATGTTCGTTATCTAAAGCAGGATAAATGCCAACCCAGAATGTGTCGTTCATCGTCTTATCTGTGTTCTCCAATGACCCTACCACGCGATGTTCAATGTTATGGAAATATGGTTGGCGAATCAGATTACCCGCGAACAATAGCCTTGAACCAATCTTGTTCTCATCAAGATATCTAAGTAGTTCTACTCGTGTGAATCCACAATCATCTTTCAATGTAATCGGGAAACCGAACCATGATGGATCTGAATTCTCGGTTGGAGTTGTCAGTTCAATGTAATCCGTCAACGTTTGAAGTCTATCGTGGAGATAGTTGAAGTTGGCACGGCGCTTTTCAATGAAATCATCTAATCGATTTAACTGTGCAAGCCCACAAGCCGCCTGCATATCAGTGATCTTCAGGTTATACCCTAGGTGGGAATAAACGTATTTGTGATCGTAGCCGTAAGGCAGTGTACCGTGACTTTGCTCAAAACGACAGCCACAAGTGTTATCCTTACCTGGAGGACAGTAACAGTCTCTTCCCCAATCACGGAATGACTCAGCAGTTTTCTTCAAATGGGTATTGTTTGTAAATACTGCTCCACCTTCACCCATGGTTATGTGATGTGCTGGGTAAAAGCTAAGAGTTGCTATGTCACCAAAGGTTCCAACTTTTTGACCATTGTATGTGCCCCCTAATGCGTCACAAGTATCTTCTACCAACCAAAGATTATACTTATCACAGATTTCACGGATTTTACCTAGATCAAATGGGTTACCTAATGTATGAGCAATCATGATTGCTTTAGTCTTATCAGTAATGGCAGGCTCGATTAAATCCGCGTTGATGTTGTGAGTTTTCAAATCCACATCTACAAAAACAGGAATTGCACCAAACTGAATAATTGGATTTACCGTCGTAGGGAAACCTGCAGCTACGGTAATCACCTCATCACCTTTTTTAATAGCTCGATCACCTAGCGACGAAGATGTGAGCGCAGAGAATGCAACAAGATTAGCTGATGAACCGGAATTGACACTGAGTACATGCTTCACTCCGAGGTAGTCAGCTAATTTCGCTTCAAACTGTGCGTTAAATCGCCCTGTAGTTAGCCATCCATCTAAAGAGGCCTCAACCATATTCTGTAATTCAGGAGTTCCGATAACTTTTCCTGACGGAGGAATAACATCTATCCCGGGTCTAATTCTACTATCAGCGTACTTTAATGCTGAATAGTCAGCTACTTTAGAAATGATTTCTTGTTGAAGGGTTTGAAGTTCTTTCATTAGTTCGAGTAAGATTTAATTTCATTAATACAATATTGACGCATATCTTCTTGACGATTAAAGGCTTTATTCCAATCTACAATTCGCTTAATAGTGGATTCAAGGTTCCATTTCGGAGTCCAGTTCAATTTATCTTTAGCTTTTGAAATGTCGAGTTTTAGGAAGCGTGCCTCATGTGGATTAGCCTCATCGTCTAATTTCCAACCCGGACATTCTTTCCAATTAATGTTTACAGTATTTAGGATACTTTCAACAGATTGACAGTCTTCATCTCTAGGACCGAAATTAAATGGCTCAGCTAAAGCGCTTCCTCTATCGTAAAGCTCCTCTGCTAGAATTAGGTAGCCACTTAATGGTTCAATTACATGCTGCCAAGGACGAGTAGCCTTAGGGTTTCGAATAATTACTTGTTCACCCTGATTATACGAACGTAGCACGTCGGGAATTAAACGATCCTTTGACCAATCACCACCTCCAATTACATTTCCTGCTCTTGCCGATGCTACTGCAATATCCGTTGATTGAAAAAAGGAACGTCTAAATGCTGATGTAACAAGTTCTGCACATCCTTTACTACTGCTGTAAGGGTCATATCCCCCCATGGCTTCATTCTCGCGATAACCCCACTCCCATTCTCTGTTCTCATAGCATTTATCGGTTGTCACGATTACAATACTTCTCAAATCAGGGAGCTCTCGAGATGCTTGAAGAAGATTGGCTGTGCCCATTACATTGGCCTCATATGTTCCTAATGGGTCTACGTAAGAATCACGAACAAGGGGCTGAGCAGCAAGGTGTAAAATGATATTGGGGGAAAAAGAATCTATCGAAGACTTTAACTTTTCATAGTCCCTAATATCACCAATCTCAGATTCAATACCCGAAGAAACCTTAGCTACTTCAAAGAGGCTTGGTTCTGTATTTGGCTCAAGTGAGAAACCTTTTACTACGGCTCCCATATCTTCCAACCAAAGTGATAACCAACTTCCTTTAAAGCCGGTATGACCCGTTAAAAATATTCTTTTACCTTTCCAAAAATTCCTGTTAACTGTTCTCATAATTACCAAGTTTTCCAAGGCGCTTTACCGTCATCCCACAGTTTGTTCAAATGATTTTTATCTCTCAGAGTATCCATAGGTTGCCAGAAATCTAAATGTCTAAAGACCATCAGCTCACCTTGTTCTGCAAGATTCATTAATGGTTCCTGTTCCCAAACAGTGTGATCAGCATCGATGTAATCAATTACTTCTGGAGAAAGCACAAAGAATCCAGCATTAATCAAAGCCCCATCGCCTTTGGGTTTTTCTTTGAATGACATGATTTTATCTCCGTCAAGAGCCAGGGCGCCGAACCTTCCAGGTGGAAATGCTCCTGTAAGTGTGGCTTTTGCATTGTGTGACTTATGGAAATTGATAAGAGCTTCAATATCAATGTTTGCGACACCATCACCATAAGTGAAACAAAATGCCTCATCATCTTTAACAAACTCCTTAACCCTCTTCAATCGTCCTCCAGTCATCGTAGCGTCACCTGTATCTACTAGTGTCACTTTCCACGGTTCTGCACGCTCGCGGTGAACAGTCATGCTATTATTGTCCATGTCGAAGGTAACATCAGATTGGTGCAAGAAGTAATTAGCGAAATACTCTTTAATTACATAACCTTTGTATCCGAGACAGATAACAAATTCATTTACCCCGTATTGAGAATAAATTTTCATAATGTGCCAGAGAATGGGCTTACCACCAATCTCTACCATTGGTTTAGGTTTGGACACTGTTTCTTCACTTAGTCTTGTGCCGAGTCCACCGGCAAGGATAACTGCTTTCATTGATTTAGTTTGAAGGGACGAAAACGTCCGATTTAAAGTTTCTTTCTTCGAGGCCCATAGTAATAAACAGCGTCTTAAGTTCTTCAATCATCTGAGGATTACCACAGGCGAAAACCAAGGTATCACCAATATTCAAGTCCAATCCTTTTACAGCGTCTTGAACATATCCTGAAGTAAACCCTTCCTTAGATTCTCGACTGATGCATTTTATAATTTCAATTCCCTCAAACGCATCTTCGATTGAATATACATGCTCCATAGCAGTGCGCTGGCCATGGATTAAAGTAATCTGGCTTTCCTGAACAACACCCCTCTCTAAAGCGCTTTTAATCAATGAAAGGTTAGGCGCAATACCAGTTCCTGTACTGATAAACAAAAGTTTCTGGGGAATTTTTTTTGGCAGAATATATGTTCCCTTTGGACCTTCTATTCTTAATAGGTCGTTAACCTTTGCCTCATGAAATAAATAATTTGAAAACTGTCCGTTTGGATAATTTTTTATAATAAGTTCAATCGATTTATCCGAAGGCATAGATGCGATAGAGTAACTTCTCTTGATTCCATTTACCGAAAGGTCTAAATATTGACCAGAAATGAACTCCAATCTTTTATTGGGCGGCGTTCTAAGTGTCAGTTTAGCTACATCTTTAGATAGGTATTCAAGCCTAGAGATTTTCGCAGGTACAGTTCTTACTTCTGGCAAAACCCCTTCAAAAAATCTAACCTCTTCAAGATCTAAATCTGTCAGAGGCTTAGAAATACATGTTAAACAGTATCCATTCGTTACTTCATTTTCTGACAGTCCCTCTTGAGAGTTAGGCATCTCAATACTCCCACATACTACTTTTGCCCTGCATTCTGAGCATCGCCCATTCAAACAACTATGCTCAATAGTATACATAGATTGTCTTGCTGATTCAAGTATTGAGGCATTTGAAGAGGCTTCAAATTGGTGACTATTATTGATGCTTATCTTCATTGTGTTGATACTTTTTTCTTCATGTCAATGTGATGTCTATAGTCTGTTTATCCCTGTTATTTACAGCGCAATATGCCTGCAACCGGGCAATCATTGTTCTGTAGTTTCTCGTGCCCAAACTAGCAGGCATTGGCCCAACTGTTCGGGGTGTATTTCACTACTTATTTGTGCATTGACGCTCTTGCCGGTCAGTTCTTCTACGCGAGCAGACAAATCCTGAATGTAGCTCGCATCCAGGTCCATTCCCACCAGCACACAGTCGATTTGGTCGCTTTGCACCCCTTGGGCCAACTTACCACAGATCCAAACTTGTTCTAACTCTGGTAATCTTCCTACTACACGAT
>ENA-OUOG01004256-OUOG01004256.1-marine-metagenome-genome-assembly--contig:-NODE-4256-length-12500-cov-2.720599_pt1 | contig 12500 bp, 7 predicted proteins | sample MGYA00248635_ERZ508505 | MGnify/ENA primary metagenome ERZ508505 (study PRJEB26176, sample SAMN06267871) | marine metagenome | isolation source: Saanich Inlet, British Columbia, Canada | place: Pacific...
ACGTTATTAGTTATATTAGTTATCCATTCTTTTGGATTTTTAAAATTATTTTCTTTAACTAACTTTGTTAACTCTTCAATTAAGGTAACACTATTATCTAAAATATACCTATAGAATGTTAAGTAATATCTTTTAAGTGGTTCATCAGTAAAATCAGAAACCATTATCGTCATACTTAAATCTTTTTGGTACACATTATTTGAATTTTCAGGTGCTAATATTTCAAAACTATTACCATTAACAGTATAAACTTTTTCCCCATTAATAGAGTATAGTTTGTTTAACTTATCACTAATAATTTTTAAGTCTCCTCGTAGTTCATCCAACGTGTCAGTATAGTTTGTCGATGGATACACTTGTGTTGTCGCAGTTAAATCATAAATTACTGTTTTATCTGATTGTATAAACCCATCAATTTCTTCATTGACAACATTCATCTTATCTATTATCCTGGTTAACTCTAACTCATAAGTTGTTAATGTTTGTAAATCAACAACCATTTCTGACTCAAAATTACTTTGTAATCTATTAATAATTTCCTTTAGTTTTCTATCGTATTTTTTTACGTCTTTATTTTTAAAACTATTACTATTACTAAAAGTTTTATTTAGACCCGCAAACTGTAAAGGGTGTACATCATTATCGACATCATCAATAGCTTTACTAAACTGATATTGTATTTTATCAACTAACTTTTCTGATTTACCGAAAATCTTAGTGTTATTACCAATTATATCACCCTCAACATATTTCATGTCTTTAGTAAATAACCTCAGTCCAATCTCCCCGTAACTCTCAGCAACACACTGTAATGTTGGACCTACAGAGTCCCTATATGTCTCATACTTAACTATTAAATCATTCATTATAGATTTATAGTTAATAACACCAGTAATCGATGTCCCTGAGTTTGATAACACTTGACTTGTTATTTCACCAATAGTTGACCCCCCATCTTTAGCATCCACACCACTAACATCATTTATACTAAATGGTACTTCTGGTAATATCGATAATAACGAAGGTAGAGTTTCAGCGTCTTCTGGTACGACAGACCTCTCATCATACATCTCAGTATTTGCATAATAATTGAATGATAGAGCGTTTTGTAATCTATCAATAGGACCTTTTAATCCGTGTCCACCGATAAAATAAAAAGATAACGTAACATCCGCAATCATCGGTTGTACACCAATACCTTCAGGATTAAGGTCTAACACTAATGGGTCGTACCTAACACTCATTTGATTAATAGCTATTTTTGTGTGAAAGAAGTCACCTACCCTTAATACACATATTGGTGGTGAACCGAATGACGTGTTTAACGCATTATTTTCCAAAGGTTGACCATCAGGCCCAATTGTTGGTATTGTGTCACCAGGTCTCATACATTGTTGTAAGAATGTAAGTCTGGTGTTTAACCCTTCTGGTGTCATTGAATGGAATGTTGGGTTAAAGTATTTAATCTTTTCTTTAATACCTTCATATAAGAAAGAGGTATCTTCTGACATTGCCTCAAAATAATCACACTCTGAAAGTAATTTTCTCAATACTTTTTTAGTGATTCCTTCACGTATCGATATCTCATCAGTCGTTCTAGGAGCTCCTTTACCTTTTTCAATTACAGGTACTTTATCAACCACAGTATCAACTTTAACAATGTCCTCGTCCGTTGGTTCTTTTTCTTCAATCGGAGGTGCAGTCAATTCAATTGACTTAATCGTAGTTCTACGACATGCCATAGCATCTATTGAATAAATTTTAGCAACTTCATCTGTGATTTCTTTAGAGCAATCAACACCGTCAATTGTTGTTTCTTCACCTGTGAAATCTCTTTGGATACCAATTAAACCATTTTCATTAAGTTTTTTTATTCTCGAGTCATTCAATATTTGTTGTTCAACTGAATCGACCCTTCTTTTAGATAAATTAACATTATAACTTTTATCATTTGGTGACGACGCAGAACCGGTTAATTTTATCTGAACTCTATATTTGTTAGTTGCAACTTCAACTAACTTATCAATTAACGAATCGAGTTGTGTTTTTCCCGCTTTAATATTATTATCAAAGAAGGTTTGAACCTGTTGTTTTTGACCTATTGAGTCAGATTGTGTCAAGTACTCACTTTCAAGTGCAAGATAATTGTTATAAGTGGTATTATATGGTACTGATGATGTAACACCTCGTGACCTTGAGTCTGGCTTATCGTTATGGAAATACAACTTAGTACCCTCAAACTGTGATAAGTCAGGTTTCTGAGGTGTTTCTGTCGTAACATTATCGGGTTCGGGGTTTTGTCTTGGTACCTCAACAAAGGACTCTCTAAATACATCAGGATTGTTTGTTTTACTGACAACTTCATATATGTCATTAAAACTTAATTGACCATATTTTCTTGCCAGTTCGTAAATATCCATTGTCTTACAACCAGCAAAGAAACTATCAACAATTTTAGTAACCTGTGAGTCGGGAGTGACATTAGCTAACTCTTTATCTACTAAAGTGTTTAAAACTGAAGGGTGGTCCACTAAGATTTTAAACGATATTGAACCTTGTCTTTGAGTATTAGAATACGTATATATTGGTTCAGGTCGACCTAAAAAGTCATTAGATGTCCAACTGGCACTAACACTTTCATCAACACTTAAATTATACGGTGGAAACCACATTACTCTACCCCCATTTGGTCCTTTCTCACACTCAGCTAAATCTTGAGTCATATTGGACGTTCTCCAAGCTAAATTCTCAATAGACAACATATATTTAGTGATATTCTCACCATCTTTAGTACCAAAGTTCGTTGGTACTCCCCCTGATTTTTGTGGGGCAATATTTAAATTATATGTATTATCCAAGACAGAGTTCGTAAATTTACGTATATTACCATCTCTTTTTTGTAGGTCAGCCATTGTATAGTATGGTGTGTCTTTTGTAAAGACACGACAATATTCCTCACCAACAAAAGCACCGTTTTCATTAACGTATCTTTTAACTCTCGAACCTTTCGTTATTTCACGTGTCCCATCGAAAAATACTTTTGAAACTTGATTAATCGCAGTACCAACATGACTTAATCTGGCTTGACCTTGTAATCCATCGGCCGAATCAACTAACCTTTGAGTGTCGTCTAAAATTGAACCCTCAGTTAAATTAAAACCGTTTGATGACGATGAATTAAATTGAGAACTAATAGGTTGAAATCCTGGGTCACTACCTTTTATATCTCCACCTCCACCTACTTTTTTTCCAGCTGCTTTACTACTATCAGGTGACACCCATGTGAACCCTCCTTGTATGTCAGGATTATCACTTGGTTCAACAGTATTAAGACCAAACTTAAACTGATTACCCTCGTATAATGTTGCTAACTCACCATAACCTCTAACTGCCGTCTGTACTCTATTACCGTCCATATCGACAGGTAACTCGTTAGGTGGTGCAATAATATCATTAGGGTCTTGAGTTCGTTTACCAACATAGTAGTTACCATTAGGGGCCAGTAAGTTAAGGTCCGAAATAAAATTACCCTTATAATCAGGTCTAAATCTATTATACTCTAAAGACTTAAACATTGTGGATGTTTGACCTCGTCCTGTATTATTAAGGAATATATCGGAACCATTCTTTTTTTCAGGTAATAATTTACCTCCACCAAATAAATTAGATACGGCATTTACAGCTAAATTAGTGTAAACCTTTTTACCTTCGAAATAATCACCAGGTATCCAAGAAAACGGAACATAAACACCCGTTATTCTACTTATGAAATCTAAACCTTTACCAACGATATTTGTAGGTGAAGATATTGTCCAATCAGGCTCGATTAGTTCTTGTCGACCAGTTAGTATATCTGCGGCGATAAAAGGGTCTTTTAATGCATTAAGAAAGTTTGCTCGACCCAACGTCTCTTGTCTTATTTCTTCATCGACACGATACTGAAATTCATCCTTCAATGATTTAGCACCAATTTGAATCATTGCAGAATCTTGAGTCAATGAACCATTAGTACCTTCTGGGTCATCATTTAATAGAATACTTGCACTCGTATAACTTGAAGAGACAAACTTATAATACGTTTCCCTTGTTGAAACTAATTTTTGGACGTCCTGAACAGTATACCTGTCATCGTAACCCCCTTCAGGACCATATTGGTTTTGTAGAAATAATTTAACTTCCTCAACATCCCCAATATTCTCAACCTCATCACTGTCAGTGACAGTGTAGTTTGAAAGTATTAACTCAGACTGACCTGGATTTGTAGAAGGTGAAAAACCATCACTATTAAAAGGTGGTAGGTTTTTGACCAACAGTTTTTTTCTGAAGTCTTCTGTGGAATTAAATGATAATGGACTTGGCATCTATTTTAGTTTACTATATAAATAGACGAATTACTTATTTTATGATTAATAAGTACTCCCTTGTCTAGCGATTTCTTGTTGTATCATATTAGTTAAGTTCCTTAACGCAGTAGGGTCAGTTTGTAAAGATTGAATAGACATACCATTACCTTGTAATTGTATCGTCCCTGTGTGATTCACATTTAAGTCTTCATGTTGTTGTATTGCTGTCTCAACTTTCATTGGGGTAGTAGTCGTGATTTCAGATATATTAACAGGTTGTAGACTCAATGGTGAAACACTACTACTTTGTACTGATTGTGGTTGAAATGACGATGATTGTGGTTGAAATGAAGCTGATTGTGGTTGGGATGAAGCTGATTGTGTACTTCCCGATTGTCTATTAAATAAACCACCACCTATATTGTTAGTATTGAAAGATGGAAGACCAAGTAAACTACCTGAAGTCAAATTTGCAAATTTATTAAACGCATCTGCCATTAATTTACCTAAATCCGTAACTCCACCTTGTGCGTACGTATCAAATGCCGTTGCAAATGCTTCTCCTGCAGAAACAAACACCCTATTACTTTCGTCAAACACTTTTTGAACATTTTCAGGAGTAACTACTTTAGCAAGTGATTTACTCATCATTTCAGCGGTTGTTTTTAATCTTCCAGTAACTTCATCAAATTGACTTGACGACGCGATTGATGCAGTTACTGCCCTTGCAGGTTGGGAAAGTGTTTTTTCAATATCTTCTAAAACCGTCAGTTGCTCTTTGGCAATATCTTTTGCACTCAACTGGTTTTTTTGAAAATTGTCTTTTAACGACGCAATCTCATTAGTGGTTAAATCAGTAGCCGACTTTAATTCATCTTGACCAGGTATTTTGAATTTTAATTCCCCACCCTCAAATTGACCAACATTAGATAAGAACTCTTTAGTATCATCATCATAGTTACTACTAAAATCTAATTGAGATAAGGCTTCTTGTTTTTGTGCAGATTTAATAGCGGTAGTAGATAATTCTTCATAAGACATATTAAGAGCCTTTGCCTGTGCCCTTAATCTCCTCATTTCAGTCGCGGAAAGACTAAAACTACCCGTGGTTTCATTAAACGAAACTGTGGACGCAGCTGCTTTAACAATCGATTCTTGAAGACCATCGATATCATTTTGAGCCATATTCATCAATTGGAAGGGGTCCGCCAATGCACCAACAGCACCTCCTAACATTTGAAATTCCGAAGCTAAATTAATTGCCTCACTAGGGTCCAATAAATTACCCGCCAATGCTGTGACATCAGCCATATTTATTCTCAGAGCTTGTGAACGAGCAACCATATTAGTAAATCCTTCCACACCATTTTTAAAGTTGTAGGAATTCATTAGTTTAATGTTTGCACCCACAGTCTTTAAGAACTGTCCCGTATTTAACCCTAACTGAGATGCTCGTTTACGAGATAATTCTATTTGTTCAGCAGCTTGTGTTGGCCCAACACCTATTGAATCAAATCCCTCGACTAAGGAACCCATTTCTTCGGCAGTTAAATTAGCCGCCCTTTGTATAGCAACAAGACTCTCTAATTGTTGGTTAGTTAAATATACGTTTTTTTGTAGTGAAGTGGCAATTGAACTATACACAGAACCAACCTCACTTGCTGAGACCCCTAAGTCTGCCATATTAGCAGCCGCTTGTCCAATTTCTATTCTGATTTCAGCGGCAGACCTAGCTCCCTGACCAAACACATCTGAGGAAACTGACTTAGCTACTTTATCGAACTCTAAAATTGCAGATTGTAGTTGTGTATACGCTTGAGTTGCGTTTTGAAACGCCCCACTTAAATCCGTAGCACCACCTGTGTCTTGTAAAAACATTTAAATTACTTTTATTATAAATACCTTATCAAGACTTTTGTCTACGCTTTTCGTTTAAGTTTTCCATATCTGTAACAAATTTATTTATGAAATATTTTCTTTCAAAGGTAGGCATTTTGAGCACATCTGAGTATGAGAAACCTAATTCCTTAACGGAATAGTAAATCTCATCGAGCATAGCTTGCCTATAATCAGAAGAAAGGACGAAAAAACTCAGCCCCGAAAGTGATTCTGCTAGTCACTTTTTCTCCTGACGGGGCCGTAAATACTCTTTCTAACTCTAAACGTGGTTCAGCATCTCTCATTGTATTTCTAACGTATTTAGAATCTGCGATTGGTAAAGACTGAATTATCTGAGCAATCTGAGCCTTGTCATTAATACCATCAATTTCAACTATTGTTTTCTCAAGTCTTTTTGTAACTGTTGGAACTATAACCCCTTCAGGATATGAATCTTCGAGTTTAGAAATTTCTTGAGTGTCTCCAATAGTTAATAGTCGACATTTCACATTTTTACCTGATTTAGGTAATTTAAATTCAAATAGACCTTTTGCGTCTGGTTCTATTGTCGGCTTTTTAATACTTAACTCATCTAATGTAGTAGACGTTTCAAATTCTTTTAGTGTTTTTGGGTCTCTTAGAGTAAATGTATATTTTGAACCAAATGACGTGTTTCTTAAAAAAATAAGTATTGCTTCAACATCACAATCCAACAATCCACTAATGTCCATGTTTGGTTCATATATTTTGGCTCTTAACAAATTTTGAATGATATTTTCAGGATTTCGTTGCCCTAACAATGAGTTCTCATCCGCAGCAGTTAAATAACCAACTTTAATTGATGATTTACCATTTGCATAAAATTTACCTTTAGAGGGTAACTCAACCACGTCATGTGGTAGGTTAAAATCTTGTTGTCCGTATTGTGCCGATGTATCCATATTTTGTAAATTAAAAAACCATAGAAAGTTTCCCTTCTATGGTTTAATTATAGTTGAACTGATTTTAACGTAAATAGTATTTCTTAATAAACTAAAACACATCTATCTGGACGTAATGTCGCAGTTATAGTCGCAACACCATCATCAGAATAACCAAGTGAATCAAAATTCACATCAGTTAAGAATGTCCCTTGTAATATCCACTTTTCAACCGCCACACCTGTTGGGTCTAACATCTCTAAGTTAATATTTTTCTTATATCCCGCAGCATATCCCATACGACCAGTTACTGATTCAGCATGTAGACGAACCCACTCCATCAACGCTTGAGACGCAGAAGGACCAATAGGGTCACGGAATGTTACGTTTAATGTACTCCAAGTAAATCTACCTGCAACATATGTCGAAGTATTCAAAAATGGTACTTCAACCGGATTAATCGATACTTGAGGACGTGAAGTTGACTCTACGTACCAAGAGTTGATACCTAACGATGAATCGAAAGTCATTATGAACCTATTTTTTCTTTTTGGTTCGTAAGGTACCGGCATTTTCATTAATAAATCAGCCATTGTATTTTAATTTTAATTATTTTTTAGTTTATTACTTATAAATAGTTGGGGTAGGTAAAATTTTTCTATTTACTTTTAATCTTATTTTCAGATAATATAAAAACTAACTAGTAAAATATATTATATCTTTTTAATTGATTTTAAAATATAAAAATAAATACTAGTATATATTATACTTCTTTTTTCTCTCCTCCTTTAGTTAAATAAGTTTTAACTGGTTTTTCATCTTTATATTCTTTATCCAGAAAATCTTTTATTGAATCAATATTTCCGGGGTCATCGTCTGAAAACCCAATCATAGGTACAAAGTTGTTTTTTATGTCATTTTTAAAGAAAGCTCTTTGATTTAACTTTGAGGACATTTCTTTAACGTATGAAATGAAGTCTCTTAAAGCCTTAATCTTTCCTTCTTCAGGATTAGCTGCACTACCTTCTCCATATGTCACTGGATGAAACTTCAGTAAGTTTAGGTACATTTCAATCATATCATCATCAGTCATATCATCTTCACCCGTAAAGTCACGGTATTTTTTAAGATTACTAATTAATGTATCTTTACTAATACCCTTATGGTTAGTCATAATCATGTTATAGACCGCATCTCTTAAAACTGAAGGTGTATGTCCACGAGCAGTTATTATAGAGAATATTGACCCTCCGTTCACCGCTTCCACAAAATCACTCCATGAAGGTCCTTCATCCGCAACCATTGCATCTACAATAAATTGTGAATCTCCCTTTACAGTAAAGTTTCTATATGGGTCTTCAGCATAACCTACAATATTATCACCATTATACATGAATGGTTCCTTACCTAAAACCCCACGATACTCTGCGAAGTCTTCAGTTGACATACCCACCTCTTTACCATCGTCGGTTAAAACCATTATTTGAGTTGGCATGTTCAAAATGTTATCGTCCCAATCAAAAGCGTAATACTTTAAGTCGGGATTACCAACATCGTCAAAACCTTCTTTCAGCTCTTTTTCTTCGATGTACTCTCTTAAAATTTTACGAACCATTACTTTTTAGTGTTAATTTTCTCGATTAATCTCTCTAATTGTGTTTCTGAAATTACAATATTTTGTGGTTTTTCAGAAAAAGTCTTAACTCCATTACCCTTAATATTAAGGTGTTCCGATAATATAGATTTTTTAAATTTCATTTTTTTTTGTTTAAACGTTTAATTATGGCTAATGGGGACCACCATGTAGTCCCCATGTTAATATAAATATGTCGAATTAGATATCTTCGAACGATGCTCCTGTTGGAGTTATCAAGAATTCAATATCAATGAATTCAAGTGCTCTCGTTGGTTTTAAATAAATCTTACCTGTTAACGTGTTATTATCCAAATCTTCAGGTGTGTTTTCAACAACAACACGGAAGTCAATAAGACCTCTATCTCTTCTAATTGAGTCTAATATCGGATTAACAGCGTCTAAGAAATCTTGTCTTACTTGGTCATCATTTTGTTCAAATAACAATCTAACAGCTACTGCCGAAATTAATTTACGTGCTTGTAGTAACAATCTTCTTACATTTATTCTATCAAGTGCTGACTCTCTAAGTTGTAGAGTTTTATTACCCCAAATTACAGTACCAACATCAGAGAAGGTTGCAATTGGGTTTAATCTACCTTGGTATAGTGTATCTCTATCTTCTTGTGTCAACTTCTTACGTGCTTTAACAGAATTAACTAAACCTCTTGTATAACCCGCTGTTGCGAACCAAGGGAAAGCCACATTATCCGTTAACGCCAAGTTTTTAATAACCTCAGATGTTGGTGGAATATAAACTTGTGTGTTATTTACACCATCTCTTGTTAAAATCCATGGGTAATAAGTTGCAGTGTAGTTAGAGTCAATATCCGATTCCTCTAAATTGTCAACCGCTTCATCAGGATATATAAAGTCCGTATCAAATGACGATGTGTTAGGTACAAACATATTGTAATCAGGTGTTGTACAGATGTAGATAGAATCTGCTCTGTCTGTTTCAATCATATCAATCGCATCCTCAACTAAGTTAGAATGGTTGTAATAATCAATACCTGGTGTTGCAAAAATATTAATGTTTACCGCTTCAGGGTTTTCAAAAGTTTTCTGACCCATTAAGTAAGCGTAGTAATCAGTATTTGCCCAATCAGTTGAATCTTCACCTACTGTAATTTGTTTAAACTGTCCCCATCCTGTTGCAGTTGGGAATGTAGGTGAAGGTGTTGAACCTAATAAGTAACCTGTACCACCTAATCTAAACGAGTCTTGATTAGAACGGAATTCTCTGTAAACATCCCATCCGTCAAAACCACCTTTAGCTAATAAAGTGAATTTACGAGCATTTAATTTATAGTAAGGATTAGTTTGGGATGTTGGTTCACTTGTGAAATCCGCGACACCGACATCAAACGATGACGTACCTGAACTAATATATTGACCAGAAATTGTAACAACAGTTGCTCCTGAATCCATATGGAAACCTTTTGTGAGGTAAGACCAATCACTACTTTCAGTTGCTGTTCCTAAGTTAGATGGGTTTTGTTTACCACCATAGTTAAAGAAGTCTGGGTCAATTCCAACAGTATTAGAAATACCTAAATAAGTTTTTCTCACTTTATCACCTGAACTTCTCGTAGCGTTACTACTTCCTGCGGTTGTACCGAATGGTGGGTTATAAATAACTTCACCTGGTGTGTTATATTTTGTTTTAAATTCAACAAAAGGACTCCTTGCCCCTGAGTATTCTCTCATCACATAACCTTCAAATCCACATGGTAGTGCATCTACAGGTGCGTCTTCATCCATATCTAACATTATAAATCTTGACTTAAGTTCAAACTCACCGTTAGAAGTACCAACTTTCTTAGCCACGTAACCATTCTCACCTGGACTCATAGTACAGTTTGTGAATTTTTCTAAAACTACCGGATTTGCATCTGTATCAAAATAATCACGAACGATTATATCAAATGTGTTATTTGAGAATGACATATTTGCCAATGATACTTTTACTAAATTATTAGCCGCGTTACCATCAGATATTAAGATAAACCTAAATAACCTATCTACTTTAGTACCTCTTAGTTCTGAAACCACAAACGGTGTTGATGGTGTTTGATACTGTTCTAAATACCAACCAATTGAAGTATTATTACCGTCATCTTCTCTAGCTGAAGGTAAACTAATTAATTCACAATTAAGTCCACGAACTTTACCAAGTCTATACCCTTGTGTTAATAATGAGTAATATGTTTCTTCCACAAATAATGGGAACTCACTACTTGTTTTACCGAAATTAGTAGAACCAAAAACTTTAGTTAGATAGTTTGTATCTGATAGTGAAAAAGATGTTTTAAATGTGAAAACATCACCACCCGACGTTAAACCTGATATTCCAAATGGTGAGTAAGGATTTTTCTGTACATCAGCGTATGAACCTGAACAATCCATTACTACATCAGTTAACCCTGTTACGTTGTAAACGGGTCCACCATCAGAGTTGTCATTAACACCTCTTGAACGAAGTGTTGCAACAACAACATCATTATATTCAGTGAATGCCGTTGCATTGTATGTTAATACAGTACCACTAATCGTACCTGCAAAGATACCAAGACCAGGACTTGTTTCTACAAATGTCCCCGGTTCCATAACTGCGTTAAATGACATACCCGAATAGTTATCTCCCGAACCAGGTTCAAAACACCCGTAATACCAAGGGTCCATTAATGAGTCATCATAATCTGCAACTGAATTGTATAAACCATCAACACCTAAGTTATTAGTCACTGTTGTATAACCATTACCAGTATACGCAGAATATACTGAATCTGTTAATACTCCCCATTGAGAAGAGGTTGTTGCTGATGACGGATTATCTAACATTAAATTGAGTACAAAAGTTTGTAACTGACCTTTAATAGTTGCTGAATCACCGTTATATAAGGTAATGTCATCATCAAAGTAATCACTAATTGGTGATGGGATAGTACCAGTAAATTCAACAGTGTCTGTTGAACCTGTACTACCCGTAAATGTTACCGACCAAGTGGTTTCTACAGGTGTGGATAATGTTGCCGGGTCTAAGTTTGCTTGAGTCGTTATAGACCAAGACGGACCAGCATCATAACCTGATAAACCTAATACTCTGGTTACAAATAATTGATTTGATTGTTGTAAATATGCTTTCGCAATATATGCCGCTTCATATTTTGGAATTTGTGTGTTCACAAATTTAGTTGGATTTGTTCCCCCGAAGTAGGATTGAAACTCGTCAAAGTTTGTGATAAAAATTGGTTCAAATGCGGGACCTGTTAATGTCTCCCCTACTAAACCTAAAGTTGTTACCCCAACACTTTGTGCTACGAAACTCAAATCTCTTTCTGATGTATATACACCCGGTGAAACGAAGACTGTGTTTGAACTTGCCATGTTTTTTTAATTTCTTTTAGAATTTATTTTATTATAAATATTTAGAAAAAACGCAAAAAACTTTCACTGAGGGGACATATTTATAAATTAGGCAGTATTTATTCTGCCTTTTTTCTACCTTTATTTATGAAAGAGATAAAAAATATTAAAATATCGACAGAAGTTCACACTACATTAAAAACCTATTGTGAAGAAAATGGTCTAAAAATGTATAAGTTTTTGGAAAAGATGATTATGGAAAAATGTTCCAAACCAAAAGACATCTACGGAGAGTAGATTATAGTAATTTTGCTGTAGTAAACATCTTTGATTCACCCGATGTGTTTTTAGTAACTA
>ENA-OUOG01004260-OUOG01004260.1-marine-metagenome-genome-assembly--contig:-NODE-4260-length-12472-cov-8.152562_pt1 | contig 12472 bp, 3 predicted proteins | sample MGYA00248635_ERZ508505 | MGnify/ENA primary metagenome ERZ508505 (study PRJEB26176, sample SAMN06267871) | marine metagenome | isolation source: Saanich Inlet, British Columbia, Canada | place: Pacific...
ACAAAAAAAACATTCAAATGCCTGTTTCTTCTATACAATAGAAAAGAATGCCCTATGATTAAAAAACACAGAACAGCCAGAATCAGATTAAGTACTACAAAAAACATTGTCCTAAAAATAGAAAATTAGTCTTAAAAATATCCAATTAAAAAAATAATTTTAACACCAAACTTTTATAATCATAATTTGTTTCAATAAAAAACAAACCTAATGAAAACACTTATTCTATATTGCTTTGTATTACTTAATTTTTCAATAGTTTTTGCTCAAGGTATTGCCGTACAAGGTATAGCAAGAAATAATGAAAGTTCTGCTATTGTGGACACCCAACTTACATTTAAATTTAGTATTGTAAAGAGTGACAATACCGTGCTTTACATTGAACAAGAAAATATTAGAACAGATCAGTTTGGGGTTTTTTCCCATATAATTACAACTGGAAATCCAGACGCTGGCTATAGTTTTTCTAGCGTAGACTTTAGTATTGAAAACTTAAAGTTAAAAGTGACCATTAACTATAATGGCACCAGTATAGAAGTTTATGACCAACCCTTTTATTATACCCCCTTAGCTATTTATGCAAAAAAAGCAGGGATTGCTACCAATGCAGACGACGGTGTGCCCACCGGATCTATTATGCCTTATATAGGCGCAACAGCTCCGACAGGATGGGTTTTGTGTGATGGTCAAGACATTTCATCCATTACAGGTTCCGATGCTTTAATTAGTCTTTTAGGAGAAAATAATGTGCCCGATTTACAGGGGATGTTTTTAAGAGGAGCTGGTGCTAGCGAAAAAGGTGGAGTATATGATGCTCATATTGGTCCAGATCTTAAAGAATTTCAACTTGATGGGTTTAAAAGTCACTTACATAATGTTAGTTTAAATACAAATACAACAGGAAACCATAATCATAACTACACAAGGCGTGAATTATTAAGAGATGCTTCAGGGGGTGGTCGAAATAACTATTGGGGAAGTGACGCAACCGCTGGTACAAGTAATGCGGGTAATCATGCGCATACCGTCAATGGAAATACCGGTTCAACAGGAATAACAGAAACACGGCCTGTGAACTATGGGGTGAATTACATCATTAAATTATAAAACCTCTTTAATGAAAAAGGCCCTTCTTAGTTTATTCTTACTTCTTTCTAGTTACTTCGCTTTAGCACAATCAGAACAAAGCCAACACCAATTATTTATTGGTAATAGCGTGATTAATTTTACCAATGAAGACAACAACCTAAAGGTTCAAATGCAGGTAGGAAACCCAATTATTGGGACCTATTCAGACACAAACATTAATACTTCTATAGGTTTCCCATTTGGGGTGCTTTATGTGTCTCCAACATTTGTTGTGAATGGTTTTGAGGTGTCTAAAGGATATTTCAGTGACAGAATAAGAATTAGCTGGGAGCTTGGAGCCAATATAGATGTTATTGAAAAAATAAGGATTTCCAGAAGAGAATTAGGGAGTGGTTTAGAAAAAGAACTCATAGCAACTGTAAGTAAGGATGTATTTGAATACAATGATACGGAAGTAGAGGGTGGAGTGCTATATGAATACGAAGTATTTGCTGTAGGGGTTTCTGCAGTATCCAAAGAACCTTACATTAATTATATGGAAGGTATAGGGTTTAGAAACCCAACTGCAATGGTTACGGGAAGCGTTAGTTATGACGGCGGAAGTCCCGTTAAAGATGTGGTTGTATTTGCTGAAGCCAGCGGAGCAGAAAGCAATGAGATTAGTGGCACTGGAACTAGTTTAGCTATTTCAGATGGTTATATAGCCGTTAATAAAATAAGGTACAATATACCTGTAGAAAAAATAACTTTACAGGCTTGGGTAAACAATTACGGAGATGTGTTTAAATACACCACTAGTGACGGTAAAACCGTTGAACTTTCAGTAGGTAAAACAAATGAGAATGATATTAAATTTATCTTAAAAGTCAGTCAATCAATCTCTCGAATGATAACGCTTAAAAATGCCTATCCAACCGGTGAATTAGATCCTTTTGGAAATGATGTGTTTGCAAGTATTTCAAGTTTATCTAATCTAGTAAATAATAAGTTTATACATGTTACTTGTGTATTAGAAGCTAATAAATTTCCAAAGTTTTATGTCAATGGAAGAGAGATCACGGAAGATTATATAAATAGCAGGTCAGATTATATTGAAAAAGAAAATCTAGAAAATGGAACATCTAATCCTGTGCCATCTTTACCAGTAGATTTATCCATAGTACCATATAATAATTTTAATAGCGCTGTTGTTGTCAACAAAATTATTTTAGCAGAAGACTATACTGGGAATTTAGATGAAGTAAGAATTTGGCAAAAAACATTGTCAGACCAAGAAATAAGAAGGGACTACAGAAGGTATTTAAGTGGATCTGAACCAAGTATGGCCTTATATTTCCGTTTTGATGAAGAGAAAGGATCTTTTTCTTACGATTTGTCCAAAAAAGGTTTTAGACAAAACAAGAATGATGGCTCCTTTGTATTAAATACTGCAAACGGAATTCAATTTAGTGACTTTGTTCCTGAAAAAAAACAATTGGGCGTATTTGGTGTAACTGATAATAATGGGAGCTATACCATATCTAGTATAGCCTATTCTGGAACAGGAGAATCCTTTATTATAACTCCCTCTTTAGGAGTGCATGAATTTGAACCCTCTAGCCAAACACTATTTTTAGGGGCTGCAGAAAGTGTGGTCAACCAACTAAACTTCACAGATAAATCTTCTTTTACTTTTAACGGAAAAGCGGTATATAACGTTCAAAATGTATTTAGCCCTATTGATTTGACTTCAGAGGAGAGTTCGTACACTGATATTGAAGATTTTAGTTATAACAAATATCGCGTCAAAGATGTTAATGGAAGTTTTGTTGTAATTAATAAAGGACAATATTATTATGAAGGCGGGAGTATTAATCCAGCCAATGGGTTTTATGAAGGTGGGGCTTTAAAAAAATATCCTGTCATAGGGCTTGATAAGGCCAATGTGTACGTAGACGACGTTATTGTCATAGACGACACCAATCAGCCTGTTCTCACAGATGCTAACGGAGATTTTCAAATTCAAGTGCCTATTGGAAAACATAAAATAGAATTGAGAAAAGACGGCCATACTTTTGCGTATAGTGGGTATTTTCCAGCTACAAATACCTTTGATTTTTTTGAAAATCAACTAGATCCAAGTTGGTTTATAGATACTACTCGAATATCCCTAATTGGGAAAGTAGTTGGAGGAAAAAAAGAATTTGAGAAACCATTAGGTTTTGGCTTAGAGGGGGCCTTTTCTTACACTAATTATGAAGACGAAGAATCTGAAGAAAGCGAATTAATCTCTACCAAAAACAATATTGGTGTTGCAAATATTATTCTAAAAGGAGGGTCTTTAGACACTAACTATTTAAATGTCCCTGTAATTACAAATCAGACTACCGGAGAATACAAAGTCTCTTTAATACCTTATATATACTATATAAAAAAGGAAGACTTAACCATACCTTCTAATTCTGACATCAGTATTTTGACTAGTAATGAGACCTTAAATTTAATGTCTACTCCAAAATTAGATTCAATAAGTTATACTACTAAAGATGGTGCTGAACTTTATTCCAAACCATTTCATCACAAGAAAAGTTTTAGGTATAACGCTCCTGTGTCTGTTGAGCTAATTAGCCAACAATATGAAAAATCTATTAAAGTGGGTGCTATAAGTTATGATATATCCCATTTAGAGACTCCAATCTACACCCAAAAAAAGGATTATGAAATCGTATTTGAAGTATCTCAAAATTATGTCAATAAAGACGGTGAAAAAGAGGTTATAACAAAAGAATTCTATACTGATGGAGCTTTCAATATTACAAATAATTTATCCATCTCTGGCAGTGAAAAAATTGCACTAATAAATAATAAAAGTCAATATAAATATAGCTTTAAAACTGGGGAGGCTAACACCACCCATTCAGACGGTTTTAAAAAATCTATTTCTGTTCAATATGTTATTACTGGTAGTGATCCTTTGACCATTCAAAACAGTGGAGATTTTAAAAGCAGTGGTATTATTAATGGTGGCGCTGCAACAGCAGGAGTTTCCTATGCCACTATGGCACCAGATGTTCCAGACATAATACTAAGAGACCCCCCAGGATCCAATAGTTTTGCTTCTATTGCTTCAGGGACATCCATATCTTACTCTGAGTCAAAAACAGCAGCAGAATCTGATTCTAACGGAGGCGGACTTCTAATTTCAGTAGGTCCTACATTTGAATCTGAGCTTGGATCAGGCTTCTTTAACGTAACCACAGAGGTAGAAACTATTGCAAATGCAGAAAGTGGCATATCCAAAACAGTTGAATCTGTTTCTAATGAAGAGACTTCAAATACATATACATTTAATCAAACCATATCCACAAGTTCAGATCCATCTTATGTTGGCGCTAATGGTGATTTATATATTGGAAACTCTAAAAATATATACTACGGCTTGTTCTCAAAAATTAACGTCACAGAAGCGCCAATAACGCTTCCAGACAGCACTGAACCGCCGTACATTACTATTACTGCTAAAGACAGTGATGGAGCAGATAAAACCCTATATATAAGTACGAGAAAAGAAGTTTATATAGCAGAGCAGCCAACTTCTACTTTCTTTATGTACTCTCAGTTTTATATATTAAATACTTTAATTCCAGAGCTAGAAACTTTGGCGAATAATTTTGTTCCTGACCCTGAAAGTGACATTTTAATTACAGCTCAGCATTATAGAAACCAGGCTGATTTATGGAAAAGAGTGATTCAAGAAAATGAAAAGTCTAAATACAAGGCAAAAAACAATCTAGAGGCATCTAGAAGTATAGCTTTAACTCAAGCAGATAATTATGGGGCTAATTCAACCGCTTTAAGGGCATTAATTAACCAGCATTTTTTCTCAAATAAATCCTTTGATGCTGGACTTGGTGAATTTACAAGTTCCGTAGAAGTAGCAAGATTAACTGCTAGTTCTTATGAAACAAGTATTGAAATTTCTGAGGATTTCAAAAGTGAAATTGGGGTTCTAGTAAATAATGTAGGTGCTGTAGGAAACTACACTTCTTCTAAAAACGAAGTAGATTCTGAGTCTGTGAGTAGTGAATCTGGAGGCACTACAGAAATTTCATACACACTTCAAGACAACGACAGTTCAAATTCTTTGAGCATAGATGTGGTGAACTTATTTGATGGTAACGGCCCCATATTCATTACTCGTGGTGGTGCCACTTCTTGCCCTTATGAAGGAGAAACAACCTCGAACTTTTATAACAATACTACCTACAATGCTTCTATTGTGGGCAGTGGTGGCGAGGCGCTTAATTTTGCTACAAATAGAGTGTATGCAACAGAGCTTGAAACAAATAAAAATATTGCTTCTAATGTTCCTGAAAATATTGGAGCTGCTTTTATGCTTTCACTTAAAAACAAAAGCGAAACACAATCAAATTTAATGTATGTTTTAGAAGTAGATCCTTTAACATTAAATGGTGCTACAACAAATATTCCTGCGGGAGGTTTAGAAGTGTTTTTACCTTATGACACAACCTACCAATTGCCTTTTGAAGTGTATAAATCCTCTGCATCTAGTGTGTATGATTACGAAAACATTAAAGTGTATTTAAAAAACCCATGTGATACTTCTTCCACTTCAGAAGTAAGCTTAACAGTTAACTTCAAACCATCCTGTTCTCAAGTTACAGTGTCATATCCTGAAAACAATTGGGTATTTAATAACTCAGAAGCTTACAAAATTGATGTAAACGGAAATAAAATCAACAATAAATTACCCATTACATTTACAGATTTCAATACAAGTTTCAATGGTTTTAAGAAAATTGAATTACAATACAGAAACGGAAGCTCTGCCAATTGGATAAAATTTCAAACCTACTATGGAAGTAATGACATTAAAGAAGAGTATGGTGATGAAAATGGCATAGTGATCGCTGAGTCAGACTCAGAATTCACTTATAATTGGGACGTGATTGGAGATAAAATACCCGATGGCAATTATGAGTTCAGGGCAATTTCTTATTGTACTGACGAGGTGACATTTGTCTCAGACATTATTTCAGGAACAATTAATTTATCTGCGCCATTACTGTTTGGAACACCAGCACCTTCAGATGGTATTTTAGATGTTGGAGAAGATATTTCTATTAGATTTAATGAAAATATATTTAAAAGTGTTGCCACAAGTATTAAAGTGACTGGGCTAAGTAACCAGCAAGCTGTAGATCACAGTGTATCTATTTACTTAGACGGTGGTCTTAATCAACTAGAGTTGCCAAATCAAATTTTACCTAAGGGTTCATTTACCCTTCAATTTTGGTTTAAAAATGCCACAACTGGAAACGGAAAATTAATTACTCAAGAAGACGGAGTTACAGCAACTCTTGATGGTAACGAACTTACTTTTAGTATTGGAGGTGGATCTGTGAATGCTGTGATTGACGGAAGTCAATACAATTTTTATTCGCTTATCTATGAAAATGGAGCGCTTCCTCAGTTAATTATTTTGGAAAACGGGACTGAGTTAGCAAATAAGGCCTTGAATAAACCATTAGACATTAGCTCTAATAAATCTATCCTGTTAGGTGGTGAAAATATAAAAGGAAATATTCATGATGTCCGTTTTTGGTCTAAAACCTTTACAAAAGCACAAGCAACTGTTGCAAAAGACAATACTTTAAGTGGTAACGAACTAAATCTTATAGGGTACTGGCCACTAGATGAAGGGTCGGGTAAAGCTGGCCTTGATAAGGCTAAAATGAAAAATGCAATTATTAATTTAAACTGGGCTATTTTCCCTAAAGGCACATCATATGATTTTGACAATGCCCCCCTATCATTAACCAACGTTGGGTTTGTTCAGCCTTCTGAACAAGAAGACATTACAATGTCATTTTGGATTAAAACCGCATTTGCCCAAGAAGGGACCATTTTCTCAAATGGAAAAGGCACTCAAGAAGACATACTGCAAACTAATGGCTTTAGAAATAAATGGTCCATTAATATGAAAAGTGACGGGAATCTTGAGTTGATGAGTGAAAATATCTCCTATGATATTACCTCAAATAGTATTGCAGACAACAATTGGCACCATGTTGCATTTGTAATCAAAAGAAGGGCTAATATAACTACTTATATAGATGGAGCGGAAATATCTGCAGTCTCATGTATAAACATTGGGGGCATATCTGGAGATAAGATCCTAATTGGTGCCCGATTATTTAAAAATTTATTATTACAAGAGACCATAGACAATTCATTTAAGGGCAGTCTGGATGAAATTCGCTTGTGGAATACAGCAAGAAGTCTAGAGCAAATTAAAAGAGATCGTTTCTTTGAAATTGATGCAAATTCAGAAGGGTTATTACTCTACATAGACTTTAATCAAGAAGATGGAAATATAGCGAAAGGACCTAGATACAATCACATGGCAGTTAATAACACTATGGGATCTACCTTTTCAAATTTAAGCGATGGAAAAGCGCAGTCTTATAATCAAGATTCTCCTGCATTGAAACCTAAATTGAAATTCACAAATATTCCTTTTAGCAGTGTAATTAATGGAGATGAAATGATTATTGAACCAGAACTCACCAAAGAAGAATGGGCGCTTTTTGAAAATCAAATATTAAACTTTTCAGTGTCTAAAATGGTAGACACTCACTTTAATGAACAACCGTCTCCTGTGAGTTGGTCTGCATTTGTTAAAAAACAAGAGATTGAATGGTTTACACAAGAACAAACCAAAGAAATTATTGACAAAAAGAATGTTGGGGAAACTTATGAATTCACCATGGACATTGTCAATAAGGGCGGCAGTAATCAAACTTTTGAAATTACTGGTATTCCAACTTGGTTGACTACTAAAAGCACCAGAGGATCTATAGCGCCAAACACTACAAAAAAGGTTGTTTTCACGGTAGATTCTGAATTAGCTGTGGGCACTTATAATATAAACCTATTTTTAAAAACCTCCTCTGAATTTAATGATAGACTGGGTGTTGAATTAAGGGTATTGTCTGCTGCTCCGGATTGGAAAATTAACCCTAAGGACTTTTCAAGCAGTTTAAATATTATTGGTAAAATAAAAATAAATGACCAATTTTCAAGAGACTCTTATTCTAAAGTAGGGGCTTTTGTAAATAACGAGCCAAGAGGAGAAGCTTACCTAGCATACGACTCAAATTATGACAGTTACTATGTATATCTAACTGTTTACAGTAATTCCATAGCTAACGAAGAAGTGACCTTTAAGATTTGGGATGCTAGTAATGACAAGGTATTGGTTGCAACTATTAACGGAACAGATAAAATAAATTACATTCAAAATGAAGTTATTGGAAACAAAAAAAGTCCCACTATTTTCTCTGGAGATCAGTCTGCAGAACAAATAATACCATTAAATAGTGGTTGGACATGGTTCTCTATTTATGTTAATGATAGTAATCTAAGTGATGTGAATGACGTTTTCAAAGACTTGAATTTAACAGATAATGATCTGGTTAAATCTGGGGAGCAATTTACTCGTTATGAAAATGGAAACTGGTATGGAAGTCTCGTGAGTCTTCCTGTTACTAAAATGTATAAATTAAAATTAGCTAATGCAGGAAATCTTAGGTTAGTTGGAAATGACGTAGATGAATCTAATCTAGATATGACAATTGTCGAAGGTTGGAACTGGTTGTCATTTCCAATTCACAGAAATATTAGTTTGGAAGAAGCGCTTGCTTTTTATATTCCTTCTGATGGTGACGTGATAAAAGACCAATTTAATTTTGCTATATATGACAGTGGCTATGGCTGGAGTGGAACACTGAAGTACATGCAATCTGACAAAGGCTATATGTTAAAATCCGGAAATGCGCAAACATTTAGATATCCAGATTCTAAGTACGCTACCTCTGCAAAAAGCGCCAGAGGCAAACAAACAAATTTACACTCCAAAGAAGTCATTTCAAATTTTTCTAAGTACGGAGGAAATATGAGTGTTGTTCTCAAGGTTCTTAACAACATAAAATATTCTAAAGTTAGGATTTATGATTCTAATGGGATTTTAAGAGGAGAATCTCCTATAGTTTCTGTAAATGGCGAATCTATGAGTTTTATTTCTGTGTTTAGTGATGAAAATGAAATGTTACATTTCGCTTTCAGTGATGGAGATAATGAGCTTAATGTAGACAAAGATTTTCTTTTTGAAAACAACAAAGTATACGGAGATTTAGTTGACCCTGTAGTATTTAACTTCGAAGATCTTTATTTTAATGAAAATCTTCTGCCTAATATTATACTATATCCAAATCCTTTCTCTGATAGCTTTACTGTTGATTCAACTTTAGAATTTGAAAAATTAATAAATATAAAGATTTATACAATTACTGGAAGATTAGTGAAAGAGATCGTTGAGCCTAATGAAGTAATCACTTTAAATAATCTTAATGTACCTAATGGAGTGTACATAGTTAAATTAACTTCAAACACCGGGACAACTGCTATTAGGAAAATGATTAAAAAATAATAGCATGAATAAACAAATTGTTTTTTTATTCATGCTATTACAAACCTCAGTAGCTAGTGCCCAAAATCCAAATTGGTCTTTTAATTCCGCCAATTACCAACAAAGTATGACATTCACGGCATTTCTAAATGTTAATGGCGTTACCCTTACTTCTGATAGTGATCAAGTAGCTGCATTTGTTGGGGAAGAAATTAGAGGACTTGCAAGTATTCAGTATGTGCCAAGCGCTAATAAATATCTCGCTTATTTAACGGTTTTCTCCAATACAAATGGAGAAACCATTAGCTTTAAAATCTATCAAAGTAGCAGCAATAGTGTTGTTGCTATTGACAAAACAGAAGTTTTTGCCATTGACTCAAATAAAGGAGGGGTATTCCAATCTTATAGCATAGCAAAACCACAACTAAACAACGAAGCCAAAGTAAACACTTACAGTTTTTTAGGAATTAATAGCGTTTCAAGTACCATTGGAGAGAGTCAAATAACTATAACAGTCCCAAGAACGACAAATCTATCAAATCTAAAAGCTGTCTATGGAATTAGTAATGGAGCTAAAGTATTTGTATCTACTAATGAGCAAACCTCAGGGGTAAGCGAACTAGATTATAGTTCGCCGGTAAACTTTCAAGTTTTATCTGAAGATGAATCTTCAATAAAAACCTACCAAGTTTCTGTTGAAGAAAGGGAAGCACAAATTGATGTTCCTATTATAAATTTGTCAAGCACTTCAAATTTTTATGTAAAAAATGCTCCCATCGAAATTAAATTAACCACAAATGTGGAAATTGCTGGATTTTCTTTAGATATGATTGTCGTAGATAATGCCATTGTTTATTCTATCGTTAAAATTAATGCTTTTGAGTATTCTTTTCAAGTTCAACCAATTGATCAAGGATCTTTTAGCGTTGAAATACCTGCAAATACAGTTTTTAATATTCAAAATAAAAGCAATCTAATTGCTGATAAAAAAAGTTTTGTATACGATATTATAAATCCATATATAATTTCTATTAAAAGGAAAACTCCTTTGTCAGAAATAACTACTTCAAGTGCACTTGAATTTACAGTAACTTTTAATGAAGCAATAGAAAATTTAACATCAGATGATTTTGAAATTAATACGAGTGGTAAAATAACATTGGTTAAAGAAAATGAATCCATTTATACAGTTAAATTAACAGAGATCGATGGTGTTTTTGGAAGGCTAACACTGAATATTAAATCTTCTAATGCTATTAAAGATAAAGCAGAAAATGAATTGCTTGATTATAACATTGAAGCATTTTAAAATTAGTCCATGAAAAACTTGACTAAGTATTTCTTCATTTTATTTGCTCTCGGATTTATTATCCCTCAGAAAATTAATGCCCAAAATCCAAATTGGTCTTTTAATTCCGCCAATTACCAACAAAGTATGACATTTACGGCATTTCTAAATGTTGATGGTGTTACGCTTACTTCTGATAGTGATCAAGTAGCTGCATTTGTTGGGGAAGAAATTAGAGGACTTGCAAGTATTCAGTATGTGCCAAGCGCTAATAAATATCTCGCTTATTTAACGGTTTTCTCCAATACAAATGGAGAAACCATTAGCTTTAAAATCTATCAAAGTAGCAGCAATAGTGTTGTTGCTATTGACAAAACAGAAGTTTTTGCCATTGACTCAAATAAAGGAGGGGTATTCCAATCTTATAGCATAGCAAAACCACAACTAAACAACGAAGCCAAAGTAAACACTTACAGTTTTTTAGGAATTAATAGCGTTTCAAGTACTATTGGAGAGAGTCAAATTGACATTCTAGTTCCTTATGCAACCAATATTTCTAATTTAAAAGCGATATATGGAATTAGTAATGGAGCTAAAGTATTTATATCTACTAATGAGCAAACCTCAGGGGTAAGTGAACTAGATTATAGTTCACCGGTAAACTTTCAAGTTTTATCTGAAGATCAGTCTATCTTAAACAATTATTTAGTTAATACATCTATTGAAGGAGAGACTTTTGATCCAAGTACAGTTTTATTAAACGGCCCAAGTTCATTTACAAATAATAAGACTATAATAATTAATGCTAATTTTTCTCAAAATGTGTTGTCTTTAGAAGACTCAAACTTTACGCTAAAAAATGCCATCATATCCAACATTTCAAACACTGATAATAAAAATTATGAAATAACTTTAATACCTCAATCTCAGGGAGAATGCTCCATAGAAATGCCCTATGGAAGTGTGTCAGATGTGAATGGAAATTTAAACTTAGCTTCTAATAAAGTAAGTTTCATTTATGATATAAATAAACCAATTGTTACATCCATAAAAGCGTTTAATGGAGAAGATTCTCGTTTTTTTGAAGTTGAATTTAATGAGGAGGTTTTAAATGTAAATGTATCAGATTTGTATTTAATTGGAGCGGCTTCAGATGGCGAAGTAATTTCTAACTTAAGTGCAAAAAGTACTACAAAATATGAAGTATCCATATCTCAAACAGCTTCAGCTAACGGCACTATTTCATTAGGCATTTCTGACGAAAGTGATATTATAGATCTTAGTGGTAATAAAATAGCGATAAGCATAAACGAATCTTTTTACATTACAAAAAAACCAATTACAATTACTGCAGACACAAAAACCAAAGTCTATGGAGAAACCGATCCCAGCTTAACCTATCAAATTACCACTGGATCTCTATTAGATGGTGAAACACTCTTAGGAGAACTATCCAGAGACATCGGAGAAGATGTTGGCTCATATACTATAAGCTCTACCTTGGCTCATCCCAATTATGAAATTACTTTTATTCCAGCTAGTTTAACTATTACAAAAAAACCAATTACAATTACTGCAGACACAAAAACCAAAGTCTATGGAGAAACCGATCCCAGCTTAACCTA
>ENA-OUOG01004262-OUOG01004262.1-marine-metagenome-genome-assembly--contig:-NODE-4262-length-12471-cov-5.595288_pt1 | contig 12471 bp, 6 predicted proteins | sample MGYA00248635_ERZ508505 | MGnify/ENA primary metagenome ERZ508505 (study PRJEB26176, sample SAMN06267871) | marine metagenome | isolation source: Saanich Inlet, British Columbia, Canada | place: Pacific...
GCGAGACGTCGACGCGGTTCGCGAAACGGCGAAAGTCGTGTACTGTACGACTCTGATTAAAACTACACGTAGGACTACAGACTAAGTAAAAAAACACGCCTTAAGACTCCGTTCGTCACGTCCGCCTCCTCGGCGGTCTGTACCCCCAACCCACAACCCGCGCTCTCTCATGTGGTCCCCCCCTGTGCCGCACGCGCCTCGGCCCGAACACAGACGCGAGCAGACGCATCCACCGGTTCCGTCGTCGGTTACGCCTCGCTTCCGCGGCGTCGTCGTCGACGCCGGCGCGATTGCCAAAACGCGCGTCGGCGTCTCTTCTCGCGCGGCGCTCGGCGTCGGCGCGAATGGGATCGACGAACCCGCCGTTCGCCAGCCACACCATCGTGAACACGCCCGCCCACCACAGCGCGTTCTTCGCTGGATCGATGGTGGCGTTCACTTCTCTAAGAATACGAAGCGTCAACGCGCGAGCATCACCGTCGTCGCCTTGTCCCGCATGAAATTTCTCAAACACAAACGCCTCGACGGCGACGATGAGGCTCGCCGTCGCGGCGCAGAAAAACGCCAGCGCGCCAAACGCCGCGACGTGCGCGGCGGCTCTAGGGGGAACGCCGACGACGCGAAGCGCGCACCGCGAAAACGCGTCCGCGCACGCGAAGACGGCGGTGACGACGCTGGTGACGAGCTGCGTCAGCGCGAGTAGAACGCCGAGAATGGCGAGGCGCACCGGCCGCAGAGACGACGCCAGATTGGCGTCGCCCGGGATAAAGTTTCCTCCCGCGATTCCGCCGTTCAATCCCGGGAGGGACACACCCGCGAATCCCACGTGGAGTCCGTCCCGGGCGTTCGCGCCGCCCGCGAGTCTCCGCGCCGCGCACTCGGGCGCCTCGAGGGGCGCGCGCCCGTTCTGCGCGCGCCACTCGTTGACGGCGTCGCGCAGCGCCCAGTTGGGGACGGTCGCGGTGCTGTGCAGCTCGACGTTGGACGCGGGGTCCGTGGGCGGGCTCTTTTGCCGCAGCCAACGCTCTATGGACGCGCGGTCGTACGTGTGGCCAGTCTGCGACAGCAACACCGGGTCGTCGTACAGATCGCACGAAATCGGGCACCGGAGGTGGTCGGGGGGCTCGGGGGGAGGCACGCGCCCGGCCTTGCGCACCGCGTACAGCAGCCCCCCGACGAACCCCAGGTGCGGGATCGTCATCTGGCGCGTCGTGGACGGCATCGTGCGTGCCGAACCCACAGCGCGCCGGGGAGTGGCGACGATTCAGCGATGACACGAAGTCGAACGAAACCCGATTTCGCGTCGTCCAGACGACATTCGACGCCGGACGAGTCGGGCGGATGGAAACGCAAAAGTTTGAAAGCCGAGGGTGCCCAGATTGCTGCTCAGTCCGGCGCAGCGGAGGGCGCGAGGCGGGGACGCAAACATGCCAGGCGACGACCGCGCCGACGGGGCGCTCGCGGTCGCGCGCGAGGCCGCGCGCGCGCTCGGAGCGGAGGGACTCTCTGGTGCGTCACCGATGCCCGCCGCTCTGCCACCGCGTCGACGCTTTCCATCATCTCTCGCGTTCGTCACGTCCGACGCGGGGTGCCAAACACCGCTCACCTCCCGCCTCCCTCACGCTGCCGCAGACCCCGAGCGCGCGTGGCTGGAGACCACGACGCTGGACCTACGCCGACTCGTGCCGGGCGAATCCGCGGGCGCGCGCGACTCGTTATCCATCGACGCCGGCGACGACGACGACGACGTCGACGTCGCGTTCGTCGAGGCGGTCATGCCGCATCGACCGAAACAAAACGTTCCGTCGACGGCGTCGACGACGCCGTCGGCGCTGCCCCCGCTCCCCGCGTTGCCGATCGGGTCGCGACTGCTCCCGATCGCAGAGCTCGTGTCGTGGCGGTCGAAGCGAGGGACGCCGTGCTGCGCTTCCGACCTGAGGGCGCTGTGGAGCGGCGCGCGCGCCGCGGCGCGCGCCGCGGAGGCGCGCGAGTGCCAAAAGGAAAACCAAAACGAAGAAACCTTCGCCGACGCCGCGAAGGGCGGCGCCGTCCCCGCGACGCGCGCGGACATCGAGACCATCCTCAGCGCCCTCAGCGCGCGGGAAACCGCGCTGGCACCCGTGGTGCCGTTCGCGATCGTCGGACGGCTCCGCCTGGCGCGCGCGGCGCGGCCGAACGACGAAGACGACGACGAGGACGAGGACGACTCGGGGACCGGTTTGTTCCTGGAGGATGCCACAGGGCGCGTCGCGGTGGCGTCGGTGGACCTCCCGGACGCGAGGCTCCTCGGGAAACGCGTCCTGTGCGTGGCGTGGACGCAGCTGATCGACGGCGAGGGTCACGATTCCCGCCGAACGAAAACGAAAACGAAATCGGCGCTTCTGGAAGTGGCGCGCTTCGCGCCCCTGGACGCGCCGAGCGTCGTGGCCGATCCGCTTCCGGCGATGACGAGCGCGGCGGTGCCCGCGCCGCCGGCTCCGAAGCGTGGCTCCGGCTTCGCGGTGCGCGGCGCGGTCGTCGCGGTGAGCCCGGTGGTCAGCCTTCGCGTTCCGCGCGAGGGCGGAGCGGTTTCCCCGGACGCGGAGACGAATCGTCTCGGGGAAGGCCCCGAGACGATTCGCCACCGTTTTTTCCTGGTCGAGCTCGGCGACGCGTGCGCGTCGTGCGGAGGGAACGGCGGCGGGACCGGGACCGGGACCCCGCCGACGCGGGACCCCTCCGACCGTTCCGAACCCCTCTCGTGGCGCCGGCGGCTGGTGTTCACCGGCGACGCCCTGGCGCGTTGGCACCCGTTCTTCGGCGCGGCGACGGGCGGCGGAGGCGCCGAGGTCACGTGCGCGTGCGTCGAGGTCACGAACCTCCGCGCGTCGCGCCTGTTCAAGGGCGAGGGCGACCGCCGCGAGCTGCGCGTCGCCGCCGCCACCGCGGCGACGACGGTCGCCGTCGGGCGACCGACGGTCGCAGCGCGGGAAACACACGTCGATCGCGATGCCGGGATCGCGTCGGGCGGGTGCGCGTGCGCGTCGTGCGCGCGCGGAGATACCGTCTCTTTCCTTGACGCGTACGTGCTCGGCGAGGACCCCTCCGGTTTGGGCGTGCGCGTCTCCGGCCGCCGCGACGGGCGCGGCGTCCCTTTTCTGCTGACGCACGCGCGCGTCGGATCGCCGCCGCGCGGCGGCGTCGCGTTCCCGGCTCTGCGGCCGGGAACGCTCGTGCGCGTGACGCACGCGCACCCGGTGTGGAGGAGACGCGCGGAGGTACGCGGCGGAGACGACGACGACTCTGACGACTCCGACGACGCGTCGTCGGACGACGCCGAACCGCTGAAAAAAACACCCGAACGACGCGTCGAAGACGAGACGGATCATTTCGGGTGTCGAGCCCTCGGTGCGTGCGTGCGCACGCGCGTGTTTGTGTTGCGGCGCTCGCCGCTCGCCGCGCGCGCGCCGCGTCTGTTCGCGGCGGATGCGTCACGTTCCCGTCACGACAATAACTTCGTCGCCGACTCCGGCGCGGCTGATCGCGCGCGGCGGCGGTTCGAGTCTTTCGTCTCGGCGCGCGCGATGCAGCGCCACTGCGAGACGCGCTCGTTCGTGGAGACCGCGCGTTTGAGGAGGCTCGCGCTCGCGTTGGCGCGGAGGACAAAGGCGTGGGACGACCGAGACGCGCGCGAGGCGCGCGCGGCTCTGGCCGGCCTGGTGCTTGGTAAGCGCACGCGCGCGCAACAAGAAAAAAGCGGGGAGGACGCCGAGGCGGACGAGGGCGAGAGGGAGACTCATCGAGAGGGAGACTCCGCCGCCGCGACGGACCGGGAACGGGAACGGTTCCTCGACGCGCTCGCGGCGTGTTTTACGTCGGGCGAAGAGGGAGACCCGTCGTCTCTCGAAGCGTCGAACACACCGAAAAGCGTCGAATCGCAATCTGTGGAATCCGCGCGCGCGTCCATCTACCACGAGTTTTTCACTCCCACGGGCTACGGCGGACACGAGTCTAATCTCCCGCGTCTGCCCGCGGTGGCCGCGGTGACGCGTTTGGCGTCGCGCGCGTTCGCGGAGGCGAGGACGTCGGCGGCGAAGAAAAAACATACCGACGAGACGGACCGAAACGAAAGATCGCGAGAAGAGAAAGAATCGAGACGAATCCCTTTCGGCGCCTCCGTCGGCGCGGCGCGGTGCGACCGGCTCGTCCTTCCCGGCGAAGCGCTCTTCACAACACCGGTCGCGCTCGTGGGCTGGCTCGCGCGCCGAAATCGCCGAGACGAAAACGAAAACAAAGGCGCTCCGTCCTCCGCGCTTTATTTGAGCGACGTCCCGATTCCGTCGGCGTCGCGTTCGGAGAGCGCCGCGCTTCGTCGCGGAGCGCGCGGTTTCCTCACAAACCGCGTGCACGTGGAGATCGAGTCCGGCTCGGTGCTGGTCCCGGAGACGCTGCCGCTCGGAGGTTTGGTCGTTGTGAAGCGGTGGTCGGTCTTCTGCGAGGGCGCGAGCCCGTGCGCCGACGACGATTTTCATTTCGGCCGCCGAGAAGAGCCGTCGAGAAAAACGAACGCGCCGTGCCGCGTGCACGTCCGCGCGCGCCGCGAAGACGTGATTGTGATCGGCGACGCGGCGCGAGGCGGGGTGCTCGGCGAGCAAATATTTCGGCTCGCGCCTCCGCCGCCCGCGAAGTGCGGCGTCTCCGACGTGCTGGTCTGGAGACCAGACCGCTCGAATCGGCGAATCGTCGACGGCGACGCGCGGCTCTCCGAGTCGGGTCCGGGGGGCGTACCCGTATCTCTCGCCCTCGCGCGCAAAAGCGCGCCGTCGACGGAGGTCCGCCAAAAGAGTCATCCGCGAAATCTCGCGAAGTGGCCTCCGGCGCCTTGGTTCCCGCCCCCCTTCCTGGCGCGCGTGACGCGCGACGAGCGCGTTCTGGACGACCGCGGGGGCGAGCGCAAGTTGCGCTTGACGTTCGCTGACGTATCGAACGAGGGCGACGTCGTGGACGCGTACGTCGGGGGCATGGATCCTTCGCGCGTCCCGCTGGGCATCGGCGCCGGCGCCGTCGTGCTCGTCGAGCGCGCCGCCGCGCACGTCTCGGCCAACGCCAACGTGTACCTCAAGCTTAATAGCCAAACCGTGTTGCGCGTCCTGTCGCCGGCGGCTTCGACGTTTGAAGTGGCTTATGACACGTTTTCGGCACCGCGGCTATTCACGCAGCCTTTACACGTGAGACGTCTTATGACACCATCGACGTTACCGCTTGCGTGCGGCCGGCGCTTCGCTTCGCTCGACGCGTTGGCGCGAGGCGCGAGAGAAGGTTTTGAACATTCTTGCGTGGACCGCCGCGCGTGGACGACACGCGCGCGCGTCGCGCGCGTCTCGTTTCTGTGCGCCAAGTGGGCGTGCCTCTCCTGCGGGTGCGACGCCGGCTCCTTCGGCGCGGCCAACGCCGTTGGCGCGATGCGGCTCGTCGCGGAGCGCAGGGCGGAGCGGGAGAGGCGTCTGCGAGAAGGAGAAGAGCGACTCGACGGAGAGACTCCAAACGCGGCGCCGTCCTCCGTCGCCGGCTGCTCGATGTGCCGCCCGCCCGCGGAGCGTTTCAAGGACGACGCCGCGTTGACCCGCGCCGTCGACGCCGCGTGCGGGTTCGAGGTGGAGATAGGGGCCGTGCTGACCAACGGCGAGGCCTCCGCGGACGCGTGGGTCGCGGGCGACGCCGGGAGAAACTTACTGCCCCCCGCGGTTCGCGCCGCGACGAAAACGTTGGCCAAAAAGCACGGCCGCGTCGTGGCGCGCTTCGACGCCGCCGCCGCGAACGCGGGCGCCTTTTGCCCGTACGTCATGGAGGGGTACTGCGGTCAAACGCTGGGCGAGGTGGAGAGTACACCTTTGCTCGCCGCCGTAGGCCACGCCGCGTCGCTCGGCGAAGTGCTGGCGACGGTGGAGTATAAGTACGTCGCGTTTTCCGGAGGAGACGGGGACTGTTTTGGAAACTTCGCGGGCGTCGGCGCGCTGTCCGCGCCGGGGCCCACGACGCGGGTCATGTCCTTGGGGGGTGTGCCCGTCGCCACGAAAGTCGCGCCCACGGCGAAGCTGCGCGTCACTAAACTGGAGCCGGTCGAGCCGGCCAGGGAAGCCGCCAGGATGCTCGCGGAAGAAGCGCCGCGCGCGAAAGCGTAGAGCGTAGACTCTTTTTTTCAGTGACCTGGGTGATTTTGTGAACGAGTGTTTTCGCGCGATTCATCAGGTTCTCGCCTAGAGAGGCAGTCTCGTCCAAGCGTTCGTCGCCGTTCGCCGAGAGCCGAGACTGTTTGCCAGTGGTCGTCGGGAAAAATCCTCTCGTCACGATGAACCAACCTCCTTGATCAGCCTCCACGCGTGGGTTCGGCGCGTCCGCGTCACAGTTCGCCGCACGATGCTGTCCACCAGGCAGCTCCAGCGGGCTGTGCCCCGCGGGTACCCCGCCGCCGCGGTGGATGCCGCGAGGCAGGCTCTCGGGGATGCGAACAAGGTGCGTGACGCGCGCACTCCGTTTCGGGCTCTCGCTGCAGCGCTCCCACGCGGATTCCATCCACCATCGCTCCGCGCGGTCCGCGCCTTCCCCGCCTCCTGACAAGGCATCCCCACCGTCCCCGCTCACCTCCGCAGGTCTTCACGCGGGACAACTCGTCCCTCCCGGTGACGTTCGAGCACCGGGGCACGGGCGGCCGCTCCTCCATCAGGTGCGTGACTCCACCTCCATCGCCCTGCCAACCCTAGCCGCGTGACTCCCGAATCCCCGGTCTGCGCGCGCGCGGGCGCGACAACGGGCGATTTTTTTCCTGTCTGGCGTTTGCGACTGACGACTGACGCGCCCCCCCGCGACGCCGACCGAACGCAGCGGGATCACGAGCACGGTTTTCGGCGCGACCGGTTTCCTTGGCAGGTACGTGGTGAACCACATCGGCAAGAGCGGGTCTCGCATGATCCTGCCTGCTCGGTGTAACGAGAACGCCAGGCAGCACCTGAAGGTGATGGGCGACCTCGGACAGATCGTCAACCTCGATTACTCCATCCGCGACGACGACGCCATCAAGTACGCGGTGGAGCGGAGCAACGTGGTGGTGAACATGGTGGGCAGGGAGTGGGAAACGCGCAACTTTTCGTTCCATGACGTGCACGTCGACTTTCCCGCTCGGCTGGCGGAGATTTGCAAATCCGTGGGCACGGTGGACCGGCTCATCCACGTCAGCGCGTTGGGCGCCGCGGAAGATCACCCGAGCGATTACTACCGCACCAAGGCGATCGGGGACGCCGCGGTTTCGAACGCGTTCCCGAACGCGACGATCGTGAAGCCCGCGAAGCTGATCGGCACGGAGGATCGCTTATTGAACGTCTTCGCCGAGCACGCGTGCAAGTTTCCGGCGACGCCGCTCATCGACGACGGCGGGTCCAAGCACCGCCCGGTTTTCGTGGACGACGTCGCGCTCGCCATTCAGGCGATGGTGGAAGACCCGACGACGGCGGGAAAGACGTTTGAGCTGTGCGGCGACAAGGTATACACGATGGAGGATCTGGTGAAGCTGACGAATCGCGTCATACGCGCGCAGAACCCCAAGATTCTGTACGTGCCCTCCTTCATCATGAAACTCCTCGGCGCGCCGCACGAGTACCTGTTAAAGAAAGTGCCGTTCCCGCTGCCGACGCCCACGGGCTTGACGCGCTCGTACATCGAAGCGCAATCGCGCGACTACCTGAAACACCCGAAGAGTTTAGGGTTCGAGGAGCTGGGGATCAAGCCCGCGAAGCTGGACGGCGTCGTCATCGACTACCTGCGCGCGTTCAGGTTCGGGGGGTACGACGCGGGGAGCGCCGTGGGGCAGCCCGGGATGGATTGACGATCCGTCGAGAATCGAGAGGAGCTTTTTGCGACGAACGGCGAGGTCTCTGAACTAAAAAAAAGAGTGAAAATTTCGCCGCGCGGTTCGCGTTTCCGTAGTCCGCGAAAGACGACATCGTCAACGCGTGTAACGTGTATCTACATCATAACGACATCATAACGACAGTGTCTCTCTTTCACCGCTCACTCGTCGTCCTCGTCCCCGAAGGACAGGATGGGCGCCTTTTGCTTTTTCGCGGCGGCGAGCGCGTCCGCCGGCGCGTCCGCCACCTCGGCGATTGGCCGTTTCCCGGCGCGCGCCGCCGGCTTCGCGGGGGGGCCGATCGAGGGACCGATCGAGGGACCGATCGAGGGACCGATCGAGGGACCGATCGAGGGACCGATCGAGGGACCGATCGAAGGAGCCTCCTCGGCGACCGCCGCGCGTCCCTCCGCGGTGGCCTCCAGGTGCGCCGTCTTCTCCTCCTCGGCGGCGACGAGCGCTTCGCGAATGGCATCCTTCGCGTCGCCGCGCGCGACGTCACTCGCGCGTTCTCCCCTCTTATTTTTGTGCAGAGGGTCGACTTTTCTGCGCAGCACGGCCTGCACCACCTCGAGGCTTCCCCCCCGCGCCGCCATGTGCAGCGCGTTCTCGCCTTTGTGCGTCAGACCTTTGGGGTTGGCGCCGGCGGCGACGAGCGCGCGCGCGGTTTCCAGGTGCGCTTTTTGGCACGCGAAGTGTAACGGCGTGATCCCATCCATCGCCTCCGCGCCCACCTTCGCGCCGGAGGCCACCAGGAACTTCACCGCGTCCGTCTGGTCGCAGTGGGGTGGGTTAAGGGTTTTGGGAGAGCTCGGGAGAGCTCGCGGGAGAGGCGGTCAGGGCGGATCGGGAAGCGGAGGAGCGGACGTCGCGCGACGACGAAGCGAAGCGAAGGGGAAAAAAAGGGCGCACGAATCTGGACACGCACCTGTCCCGCCCACGCGGCCATATGCAGAGCCGTCCGCTTGTGCTTGTCCCTGCCGTCCACGTCATCCCCGGCGGCGACCCTCGCACCGAGCGCCTCGAGGTCGCCGGCGCGCGCGGCGGCGTGCAGGTCCACGAACGCCGGCGCGTCGTCCGCCATCGCGCACGCGACTCTGCGGGTCCTTCAGACGAAGGCGAAGAGAAAGTGCGACGAAACTTGATTGGAAAAACGAAAGCCCGAGCCGAAAGTGTGAACCTCTCGAGTTTCAACGGCGTCTCCTGCTACCCGGGTGCTCTCCACGCGGTCCCGCTCTGTTCCGTTTCACCCGAAGCTGCTGATGAGGTACTTTTTGTACGACGCCATGAACTGCGCGACGAACCCCTCGAGGTGGATGATGGGTTTCTGGCCCTCCTGCATCCTGTGCTCGAAGTGCGCGGCGTACCGCGCCACCTCGTGCTTCAGCTCGGCGTCCAGCCTCTTGTTCAGCTCGCGCGTGAGCCGCCGCAGGATCGTCTCGGGGGGCACGCAGTTCACGAGCAGCTCGTACAGACGTCCGCGGATCTGAAGCAGTCGCTTGGGCGACTGCTCCGCAAGAGCCTCGTTGGCGATCTGCGTCACGTACGCCTCCCAGTCCGCGCCCATCACCGCCTGGTCCGCCTTGAACGGGTACTGCTGCACGCGGCACGCCTCCAGGCTCAGCAAAGCGCGACGCATGTTGCGCTCGGCGTGCGCGGCGACGCGGCCGGCGAGTTCGGGAGGCAGCGTCAGTTTCTCGCGCCGCGCGACTTCGTTGACGAGCGCCTCGACGGTCTCGTCGCTCGGCGCGGCGACGCGGATGGGCAGACACCGGCTCCGCACGGCGTCCAGGACTTTCGAGACGGAGTTACAGATGAGAATCAAGCGACACGCCTGGCTGTACTTCTCCATCGTGCGTCGCAAGCCGTGCTGCGCCTCCTTGGAGAGCTTGTCCACCTCGTTGAGGACGAGAACCTTGAATCCTTGCTTGCCGGCGGCGTCGATGGGGCGACTCTTGGCCATGTCCTTGATCACCTCCTGCACGACGTACCGATCCTTGGTGCCCACGTCCGAGGGATTCATCTCCACGTGGTAGTTGCTGCTCAGGGTCGTCAGCTCCACCTCGATCTTGCGGTCGCCCTGCTCGAGCTTCCAGGTCTTGCCCTCCACCTTCACCTTCTCCACCGAGGGGCCGAAGATCTCGCGAAGCACCGCGAGCGCCAGAGTCTTCTTGCCCGCGCCGCTCACGCCGTAAAACAGCAGGTGCGGGCAGTCGCCGTCCGCCACCAGGCGCTTCAGGTGAGACGCCGTGTCCTGGTTGGCCAGCGTGAACTTATCCAGCGCGTGGGGACGGTGCTTGTCGACCCACAGCATCGTGACGAGACGAAAAAGACGTGGGCACACCGGGCGATCGAGATCCGCGAGCGAGGCGGAGACCGAAGAGGGCGCCCGCGAGCGTCGAGACGGGGGGGACCGGGAGTACGCGCGCGAGCGACGGAGCGACGTGCGCGTGCCTGTACCGAGCGCGGCGCGGTGTGCGAGAAGCGGAAGGCCGCTTCTCCGAGGTGCCAACACGAAAACACGCCCTGTTTGAAATATTTTGAGGTCGACCGACCTCTCCACTTCGGGTCGTCCCGAAGATGAAAATGTCGGCACGTCTCTCGTCGCTAACACTCCCCGATGCGCGGACCTGCGCTGTGGCTGGCGGCGTTTCTCGCGGCGGCGGTCACCGCGGGAACCGTCGCGGCTGCGGAGCCTTCGTCCGCCTGGTCCCCGGACGAACCCGGCCTGGGGACGTGGGAGACGTGCGACACGTGCGACGAGTGTCTCTTGGACGATGCGCCGGATCCGCCTCCCACCCCCCCCCCGGGCGCGGACGGTAAGGTGCACTGCGCGCGGTGCTTAGGGTGCAACGTGGTGCTTTCTCGATTGGACGGCACCGTGAACACCTCCACGCTGGACGCGCCGATCCGGACGAGCGTCGGCCGTAGCGGCGCGGCGGTGCTCGCCGGGCGCACCAGGGACCGAGGCGATGTGATCGTGAAGATGACGTGCGGCGTCCCGGGCGGGTACAGGCAGTTCCCGAGCCTCGGCCCGACGCCGCCTTGCGCGGACGCGGACCCGAGCGCGGCGTGCCCTGTTCGAGGAGGCAAGGTGGGACACGGCAGGTGTAACTACGCGTTCATCAGCGCGCTGGACCAGATCGCCGTGGACGCCAACTTATCGCGCGTCGTCGGCCGCTCGTGGACCGCCGAGGTGCGGAGCTTTTTGCCTTCTCAAAAAAAGTCTTCGGAGAAGGACTCCACCTCGAACGACGCGTCGGACGACGGGAGCGGCGGCGTGAAGCTAAACGGTGTCCTCGCGCAGTGGTTCGAGCGCGCTAAAGGCGTGCCCGCGGTGGAGATATACAGCGGCGGGTCGCGTCTGACGCGGGAAGTGTGGGATTTCACGAAGAACGTCGACCGCGACGATCTGTTTGCGGCGGCGACGTGGGACTTTTTGCTCGGCGAGACCGACCGGCACGGGGAGAACGTTTTGTTGGACGACAGCGACGTGCCGAACGGGGGCACGGTGAAGTTACGTTTGATCGACAACGACAACGCGCTGACCGTGGACGAGCACACCGCGATTTCGAGTTTCCTCGTCCCGGGGACCAAGTGGTGGCGCATCCTGCGCAACGTGCGATACGGACACCACCGCATGTGTTGCGTCGGGTCCATCTTCGACGAAACGGAGTCCCCGGGGGGGCCGGTTCCGGAACGGACCGATCCGGGCGAGCAGGACAAAGCGGACGCGTGCGGAAGGCTCGGGGACGAAGAGCTTCTCGGTCCCGAAGTCGTGTTCGACCCGAGGTGTCACGCGCCGGGCAGGTTCATCGGCACGGCGCTCCCGCCGGGAGTCGAGACGTGGCTGCGCGCGCTTGGGAAGAACTCAACCGCCGAGATCATGGCGCGATACCCCGGACTGGTCAGCCCCAAGCGCGCGGCCGCGCTCAAGACGCGCGCGGAGGAGTACCTCGAGGGCGGGTACGAGTTCGCGCTGCTCCGCGAGTTCTCGCGCGCGAAGATGATGGACTGCAAGGAGGACGACGACGCGTGGTTCGCGGGGGAAAAAAACGTCCCGGGGGATGGAAAAAAAAAAACCGACGAAAACGCAAACGTCTCCGCCTCGCTGTCCCCGTTCAAGTGGCGCCTGAACGAGCCTTGTTGCTCGCTGAGCCCCTCCGGGAACTGCAACGCCGTGCGCACGAAGGACGCGCCGGGTGTCGCGTGGACGGACGGTCTCGGGGACGAAGCGCGCGAGATATCCCCGGGGAACCCGCCGGGGCCGGAGTACCGCCGGCTGTACCGGCAACCGGTCGAGGTCCCGGCGCCGAGGAAGAGGATCCATCCCGTGTTAGATTAGATTAGGTATGTATACAAAACGTGGACAAGGGATACGAGCCGTACGCGGTCGCGTCGTTCGTCGGTTCGCCTTTTTGTTCGTCGACGACGACTCGAGGGGTCCGCGTTTAAAAAACGACCGAACGCGCGTCGGCGCGTCAGTCGGTGGCGTCGACAGCCGCCTTCAACGCGCCGTCTCCCTCCAGGCGTTTCATGACGTTCTTGATGTTCAGCCCGGTGAGCGTCTCGACGGTGTCCGGCAAGCC
>ENA-OUOG01004263-OUOG01004263.1-marine-metagenome-genome-assembly--contig:-NODE-4263-length-12471-cov-3.107633_pt1 | contig 12471 bp, 9 predicted proteins | sample MGYA00248635_ERZ508505 | MGnify/ENA primary metagenome ERZ508505 (study PRJEB26176, sample SAMN06267871) | marine metagenome | isolation source: Saanich Inlet, British Columbia, Canada | place: Pacific...
GCAATCCGGTTCGCCTCTTAAGCTTCGCACCTTAAGTGCTGTTGGCGAAACTGCGCGCCTCGCTATCGAGGGGATCATTTCAGAAGGTGTATTTGATGGCGTAATTGACGCATCAGCAGAACAACTGGAAGCGTTCTCTGCATTAACCGAGCGAGACCTGAGCGGCTCGTTCCAAGTCCGTGCCGATGGCGAACTTGAGCCATTGTCCGGAGCGTTTGATCTTACCTTGTCCGGATCCGGCAAATCACTGGCGATAGGTGCACCATTGATAGATCCTCTTTTTGGGGGCAAAACCGGGCTTTCCGGGCAGATAACAAGAAATTCCAGTGGAATTGAATTTAATCGATTCAATTTGTCGAATAATCAAATCGCAGCCACTATCCATGGCAACTTAGCGAGTGAATCATCTGATCTCAAGGCAACCGCCGCAATCAACGACATTCGTATCATAGATCGAAAATCACGCGGACGCCTGGAAGTAGATTTATCACTAAATGGAAAACAATCACCTTTCGATTTAACCGCTCAAGTTGGCATTCGAAATGGGAGGCTTGCAGGGCAGAAAGTAGAGAACCTCGTCCTGAAGTTTAGTGGCACTTCTAATGGTAAGAATCTCAATGGTGCACTCTCATCCGATGGGTTCATTGCACAACAGGCTTTCGATGTTTCCGGCAAGGTTGACGTGGACAAGACCGAGATAAAACTTGAAAATCTGGTCGCCCGCATAGGCGCAACCAACATTCAGGGCAACCTTTCCCGAAACACCGATGGCCTGATCAAATCGACCATCGGCTTGGAGAGTTCAGACATATCCTCTCTCGCTGCTCTGTTTCTTGCAGAGGCGTCTGGCGGGATAAAAGGAAACTTCGAACTTTCGCCCGGTACGGACAAAACGCAATCCATTGCCTTCGAGCTTAGAGCAAATGAAATTCGTTATTCGGACATAAACGTTGCATCAGCACATATACTCGGTGACGGACATGACATTCTTGGCAGGCCAAAATTAGACGCGACTGTTAATGCACACGGTGTGTTGCTGGCTGGTGTAGAAGCTTCATCAATTGAAGGGCAAGTTCAGACCGAAGGAGAAAAGTCCCGATTTGAACTGGTGTCGAGCCTGCGCCAAAACCAGACAAGGATTAGCGCGAATGGGGAACTTTTTCAACGCAATCCCGATACGCAGATTGTCCTTCGTGAACTGGTTTTGAACTCGAATGTTGTGGATGCGCGGCTGGCGTCTCCGTCCACAATCATTCTTCGTAATGCCACGGCACGGTTGAGCGGAATACAGCTCCTCGTTGGAAACGGCTCCATTGATATAAGTGGAACAGCGGGACAGCAACTGGACATTGCCGCACTTGCCTCGAACATGCCTCTTTCAATTCTAAATACGATAGAGCCGGACTTAGGTGCGCGCGGTACTGTTAGCGGCTCGATCTCGGCGAAAGGAACGTCGGATAATCCACGGATCGCATTTAACATCGATGGCAAAAACATCTCGGCGATTGATATCGAGGATGCTGGGCTTTCTCCCATCCAAATTTCAACAAGCGGCAGCTTTTCAGATGACTTGGTGCGTATTGATCAGCTTTCATTGCGGAATGCGCAAGGGCTGGAAATTGTTGGTTCCGGAAGGCTTCCTATTTTGGATCAGGGACTTGATGTAGTCTTGCGGGGCGGAATGCCTCTGAAAGTCCTTGAGCAATTTACGCTTGATCGCGGCACGCGTTTTGTTGGCCGAGCCAATTTGAATTTGAGACTTGCGGGTTCTTTGAAGCAGCCTAAAACCTCCGGCGAGATTAGAGTTCGAAACGGCGTAATATCTGATCCAATTGCGAACCTGAAATTAGACAATACGAACATCGACATTACATTGGCCAACTCCCAACAGGCTGATCTGCGAATGAGGGCCGGTCTTTCCGGAGGCGGCAACATAACAGCCAATGGGACACTGAATTTATCATCGGGCATCCCTGCCAATCTAAGTATAGATTTGAACTCCGCCCGATACAGTGACGGCGAAACATTCAGCACGACCGTATCAGGTAAACTTCTCATGAGTGGTCGACTGTTAAGCGAAGCATTTTTGTCCGGAGACCTTTTTCTTTCCAAAACTGAGATTTCAGTTCCGGAATCATTCACGGCCAATTCTGATCTGTTGGATGTTGAACATGTCTCCCCAGATACCAAAACTGCCCAGACACTGCGGCGGATTGACGAAGCAATGCCCCGTTCAAAAGCCCGCGGGGGAAGCGCGCCACTTCGGCTGGATGTCACTTTGAACGCCCCCAATCAAATATTCGTTCGAGGGCGCGGCCTCGATGCTGAACTTGGCGGCCGGATTCGCCTTTTGGGAACGCTTTCAAATCTCTCGCCACAGGGAAAATTCACCCTTCGCAGGGGACGCCTCTCAATTTTAAGTCAACGTTTAGATCTCGTAGAAGGTGATATTTCTCTTGAAGGTGATTTGGATCCCATGCTCAACTTTCTGGCCACCACATCGTCCTCGGATATCCAAGCTTTCATTAGGCTGAGTGGCTCCGCATCAAAACTTCAAGTTTCATTTTCTTCCAATCCGGAGCTGCCTGAGGACGAGGTTCTTGCGCATATCATTTTTGGCCGCAACATCACCGATCTTTCACCTGCACAAATTGCAAGACTGGCTTCGCTGGCAGCTGAACTTACGGGTGGAAACAGGCCATCGCTGATCAATGGACTTCGCGCTAATACCGGGTTGGATGACATTGATCTTGTACAAGATAGCGATGGTAATGCCGCTGTGAAAGCCGGGAAGTATGTGAGCGACAACGTGTATCTCGGGGTTCAGGCCGGCCGAGAAACCGAGGCGACGATCAATCTGGACATTACGGATGAACTGACCGCGCGGGGAGCCGTTAATTCACGTGGAGAGTCTTCTTTGGGCATATTCTTCGAGAAAGACTATTAGGACGATTTGCAATTTAAAAACGCTGTATGCAACGAGTCTTTGAGACAGCAGCGCATAAACCTGGTTGCTACAAATCATTCTTCGATTACAACGTTAGCATGAATGAAAGAAAGTGTGACATTGCCTATGTGCTGGCCGATTGGGGCACGTCTAGTCTGAGAGTTTGGTGTGTTGATCAGGGGTTTAACACAATTGTGGAAGATCGCTCATCTTCAGGTATGCATACGCTTACTCCGACCCAATTTGAACCGACCCTGGAGACCTTGTTGAGCAACCTTAATGTGGGGCGGAACATCCCGGTTCTCATATGCGGGATGGCCGGCGCAAAGCAAGGTTGGATGGATGCGGGTTATATCGATATCCCCACCAAGCTGGATTATTTGGCTGATCATGTTTGCACGGTTCCAACGGCATCCGGTCGCGATGTAAGGATTCTACCGGGCCTTGCACAACGCGATCGTGAAAATCCGGATGTCATGCGCGGCGAAGAAACAATTTTACTGGGGGCCGCACTTGCAAATACAGCGATACAAACGTTTTGCATCCCCGGAACCCATTCGAAATGGGTGTTTGTAGAGGAAGGACGTGTCGCCGGTTTTTCAACTTACATGACCGGCGAACTTTTTGCCCTGATATCCAATCACTCGACCGTTTCTGCTCTTATGTCTAATACAGGTAAAGAATTCGATGAGACAGCGTTTCTCGCAAGCTTCAATGAAGCAATTGAAGCACCGATGCATCTCACAAAAAGCCTGTTCAGCCTTCGGGCAGGACCACTTTTAGGTAACGAAGATGAAGCGGTGAAACTGTCTTCCAAACTTTCAGGAATGCTTGTTGCGGCGGAGATCTATTCGATCAAAAGCAACCTGAAAGGTTCTGTTGGCCTTATTGCCAGTGGACGGCATCAGCGCATTTACCAACTGGCACTGCAATCTGTCGGATTGGAATTTACAGTCACTGATAGTGAAGAGCTTGTTCTGTCGGGCCTTTCTCATGTTGCAAGCCAACTTTGGAGAAAATCATGAGTGCTACAAAAATTTGGGCGGAGCTTGATATAAAGATCATCGCTATTCTGCGGGGTGTTCAGCCGTCTGAAACGGCTTCAATTGTTGAAGCACTGATTTCGTCCGGCATTCATGCAATCGAAATACCCCTTAATTCTCCCACCCCGTTTGAATCCATTGAAAATGCAGTTCGAGCTGCAGAAACGGTTTCGGATATCCCCTGTCTGATTGGTGCGGGAACAGTTTTGGAAGTGCCGGATGTTAGGCGCATTAAAGACGTTGGTGGCAATCTTGTTGTCTCTCCCAACGTTGAAAAGGCCATCATAGAAGAAGCCGTTACCACCCAGATGTTTAGTGCCCCTGGCGTTTTCACGCCTTCAGAATGCATTCGTGCGATAGATGCCGGAGCCCACTGCCTGAAAGTGTTTCCAGCAAACATAATGGGGCCTGGCGGCATCAAAGCACTTTCAGCTGTATTTGGACAACGCACAGAATTATGTGCGGTTGGAGGCATCGGGCATCCAGACTTTAAGGATTACCTTACAGCTGGCTGCTCCGCTTTTGGACTCGGTTCATTACTTTACAGGCCCGGCATGTCAGCGTCCGAAGTCGGACAACTCGCAGCCGAATGTGTGGCGTCCTTCAGGAATGCCAAACATTCGATCTAGGCAATGCTTGCGAGGTCTGCACACTCCGGCACCGGCGAAATAACCGTGCCGTTTTCAAAGAATGAAATCAGATTTTCTACAGTCAAATCACCCATTGCCTGACGCGTCTCAATGGTGGCACTTGCTGTATGGGGCGTAAGCACTACGTTTTCCATTTCAAACAAAGCCTCTGGTGCATTGGGTTCATGCTCAAATACATCAAGGCCTGCAAAACCCAGACGTCCTTCCTGCAATGCAAGCACGAGTTCCTGCTCATCTACAACGGAACCACGTGCCACGTTGATCAGCGTTCCTTCAGAGCCCAGCGCATTCATCACCTCTCGGTTGATCAGCTTATGGGTTGCTGGTCCGCCCGGTGTAATCGCAATCAGGTAATCAACATCTGATGCCATGGTCTCCAGATCATCATAGTAGGTGTAAGCCACTTCTTTCTGAGTGCGAGTGTGATAACTGATATCGCAGCCAAATACCTCAAGTTTACGGGCAATTTCGGCACCAATTCTACCCAGGCCCAAAATGCCTACTTTTTTGTTTTCAATAGACCTCGTAAGGGGCGCATTACCATTTTTTGCCCAATTGCCACTTCTTACCCAAAGGTCATCTCTAATCAGGCAACGACTACTTGCCAGCATAAGAAGGACTGCAAGATTGGCAACATCAGCGTTGAGGACCCCAGGTGTATGCGTGGCTATGATGCCACGAGCAACACAAACGCCGGTATCTATAGCGTCATACCCAACCCCGTAGCATGATATGATTTTCAGATTTGGCAGCGCCGCCATGATCTCGGGCTTTACACCGTCGTGGCCGTTTGTTGCTACCGCTGTGATTTTCTCGGCATGGGCAGAAGCCCAAGCATCGAAGTCTTCAATTTCAGAAAGCATATGAACTTGGAAAACCGCGTTCATTTTGCTCAACATGCGTTCGGTTGCACCACCGATCAGAAGCATTTCCGGTTTCATTTTATTGACTCTTTAATGATTATTTCGTGGCGTGTGTTTTTGCGCGATACCGCGATAGTTAGGCGCATCTTCCAAAACCATTCCCTCGCTGAAGGGCTGAACCTTCTCACGAAAATATTGTTGCCAGGGCGTCTGGCTTTCGGGTGCATCATAGCCACCCTTTTCTTTCAATGCCTTTTTGCGCTTTGCAAGTTCCGCTTTGCTGACCAACATATCAGCTTTGCATTTCTTCAGGTCAATACGAACCTTGTCTCCCGTTTTCAGCAATGCCAGACCACCTCCGTCCGCCGCCTCCGGGGAAGCGTTCAGAATGGATGGTGAGCCGGATGTACCAGACTGCCTGCCATCGCCCAAGCAAGGCAGTGAATGGATGCCTTTTTTAAGCAAATAGGATGGCGGCCGCATGTTCACAACTTCAGCTCCACCAGGGTATCCTTTCGGACCGGTTCCACGCATGAATAACATGCAATGTTCATCAATTTTCAGTTTGGGATCATCGATACGTTTGTGAAAATCCTCAGGCCCATCAAATACGATCGCCCGTCCTTCAAACGCTTCCGGATCTTTTGGATTAGACAAATACCGATCGCGGAACTCTTTTGATATCACGCTCGTTTTCATAATCGCAGAGTCAAACAGGTTGCCTTTGAGATTGATAAAGCCAGCATGATCTACCATTGGATCCTTGACTGTTTTCAATACATCAGAATTCAAAATCTTCTTGCCCCGACAATTTGCGCCAATCGACTTTCCATTAACCGTTTTTGCGCCCTTGTGCGGCAGAAGACCTCCCTTCATGAGTTCATTGACAACGGCAGGAACGCCGCCCGCCCTGTGGTAATCCTCTCCCAGGTACTTTCCAGCTGGTTGCATGTTGGCAAGCAATGGAACCTTGTGGCCAAGTTTCTGCCAATCATCATTGCTCAGCTTGATACCAAGATGTTTTGCGATTGCGTTCAAATGAATAGGCGCATTTGTTGAACCGCCGATCGCGGAATTGATCACAATTGCATTCTCGAATGCTTCACGCGTCATGACATCTGATGGCTTGAGATCTTCCCACACCATATCAACGATCCTCTTGCCTGTGGCATAGGCCATTTGCCCACGTTCGCGATAGGGTGCAGGAATGGCAGCTGATCCTGGTAATTGCATGCCCAGCGCCTCCGCAAGAGAATTCATGGTTGTTGCCGTACCCATAGTATTGCAATAGCCAACCGATGGAGCAGACGATGCAGCAATATCCATGAATCCTTCATCGTCGATCTCGCCAGTTGCGTGTAGTTCCCTGGCTTTCCAGATTGCAGTTCCAGAACCAGCCCGCTCACCATTGAACCAACCATTCAACATGGGACCGACCGACAGGGCAATTGCAGGGATGTTTACTGTCGCAGCCGCCATTAACAATGCTGGTGTCGTCTTGTCACATCCAATATTCAAAACAACCCCGTCGATTGGATAGCCAAATAAAGATTCCACCAGGGAGAGATAAGCCAGATTGCGATCAAGCATGGCAGTGGGCCGTTTGCCAGTTTCCTGAATTGGGTGAACCGGAATTTCCATGGCTGTTCCGCCAGCCGCATTTATGCCATCTCGAACGCGCTTTGTAAGTTCAAGATGATGCCGGTTGCATGGGCTTAGATCAGAGCCAGTTTGCGCTATTCCAATGATCGGACGCCCTGACTGGAGTTCTTCACGCGTCAAACCGTAATTGAGATAACGCTCCAGATAAAGAGCTGTCATTTCTGGATCGGAAGGGTCGTTGAACCACTTTCTCGAACGCAGATTTTCTTTTTTCATTTTGCTCTTAGCCATGGTCTCAACTCTCTCCAGTACCGTCAATTGAGCGCAACAATCGCACCCTTTTTCTGTATAACCCTTGAGGCAACCTCGTGCCCCTTACGAGCGGCTTCGTCAATAGTAGCTCCACGGATGTACTCGCTCAAAAATCCTGCGTTGAAGCTATCGCCTGCCGCAGTGCTGTCGACAACATTGTTGATCGTATCGAATAAGCAGGCCGGAGCATCAGATGTTCCAATTAGCATCGGCCCGAGCCCTCCCCTTTTCAAGGCTCCAAATCGAACCCCAGCAGCATTAAGCCTCTTTAAAACATCGGTTTCGTTACTTTCTCTAAAAAGAGCTGTCTCGTCATCAACGGATGGCAACGCAATATCAGTCAAAGACCACATGCGCATGATCACCTCACGCGCAGTTTGCAAATCTTCCCAAAGCCTTGGCCTGAAATTACTGTCAAAAGCGAGCTTTCCACCGCCCTTCCGGTATTCGGTCAAAAATTTGATTAATCTCACGCGCATTTCCGCCGGCAAAACAGCCATTGTGATGCCTGAGATATAGAGAATGTCAAAGTCTGCAAGTCTGCTCATCTGAACCGAACAAGGTTCTGCAAACAGGGTCTTCGCCGCTGAGTTCGAGCGCCAATAGGAAAAACTTCGCTCGCCATTTTCATCTGTCTCAATCGCATACAGACCGGGCATTTGGTCTTGTCGCCGCTCCACATAGGAGTGATTGATACCGTGTTCTGCCATGGCAGAGAGGATGCGTCCGGAAAACTGATCAACGCCCAATGCGGTTACAAAACTAACCGACACTTCATTCTGATGCGTTAGCTTGGTCATGTAAACGGCGGTGTTATAGGCGTCACCCGCAACGCCGATAGTCGCCTGATCGCCCTCGTCTGCGATCAACTCAATCATTACTTCGCCTATACAGCCTATTCTGATTGGCTTGGCCATGCATCTACCAATTCTGTTTTCCAGTACTCATACTACATTTTTTGCCCGACTCTGAAACCATCTTTGTATGACAAAAATCGCTATCCCCACTTTGCTTTAACGCATTATTGCAAATTTTAATACGGTTATGTATGTTTTGGTCATACCAAATTGACAGATGCATAGGAGATTGAATGAGCGCTATTCGTAATATCAATGTGCAATTATTCAATGTTCCTCTGGAAGAAGTACTGACAGATGCAAAGCATGGCGACCACACGCATTTTGAGCTTATTACGACAACCGTAACGCTTGAAAACGGTTTAGAGGGAACGGGGTATACGTATACCGGGGGTCGCGGAGGCCGTTCTATCGAGGCCATGATCAAACATGACCTGCAACCGTTCCTTATGAACAAAGACGGCTCACATGTAGAAGCGCTGCACGATGCCATGCAATGGCATATGCATTATGTGGCTCGCGGCGGCATTGCATCTTTTGCCATTTCAGCAATTGATATCGCCCTTTGGGATATCCGCTGTAAAGAACAAGGACAGCCGCTTTGGAAAGCGGTCGGCGGACATTCGGACAGGTGCAAGGCATATTGTGGTGGCATTGATTTGAATTTCTCACTTGAAAAACTTCTGCACCAAACTGAGGGGTATCTTAAAAAGGGCTTCAACGGTGTAAAAATCAAAGTTGGCCAACCTGATTTGGATAAGGACATTGAACGGGTAGCCGCGGTTAGAAATCTGATCGGCCCCGACATTGCCTTTATGGTAGATGCCAACTATTCGATGGAGGTTGATCGAGCGATCCAAGCTGCGAATGCCTTTAAGGCATATGATATTTTATGGTTTGAAGAACCTGTTATTCCTGACCACTATTCCGCATATCGCAAGATCACCGAAGCAACCGGCGTTCAACTCGCCATGGGTGAAAACCTTCATACCATCCACGAGTTTGAATATGCATTCGAACAATCCCGCCTTGGCTTTATTCAACCGGATGCATCGAATTGCGGTGGGATTACCGGCTGGATGCGGGTTGCTGAAATATCGCGCGCTCACGGTGTTCCGGTTTGCAGTCACGGCATGCAAGAACTTCATGTGAGCCTGGTCTCTGCGCAACCAAATGCAGGTTGGCTGGAAGTTCACAGTTTTCCAATTGACCGATATACAAAGCGCGCCCTCGAAGTGGAAAACCACCTTGCGCTTGCGCCCAATGATCCTGGCATTGGTGTCACGTTTGACTTTCAAAAACTGAGTGATGCACATGCCAACCAACTTGGATAGATACATTTTTCAACTCATGAACCGGAATACACTATGGAAACCCAAACAATAAGCGCCGCCTTTTATCGAGGAGACAAATCGTTTGCTGTGGAGCAAACCACTGTCAATCCGCCAATGGCAAATGAGGTTGCAATAAGAATTGCATTTTGTGGGATCTGCGGGACCGATATGCATGTCTATCATAGAAATATGGATGCTCGTGTCGGGCATAACCGTATTTTGGGGCATGAGATGTCAGGCATCGTTGATGCGGTGGGACCTGGGGTGGATCGCATAACTGCTGGTCAAAAGGCAGTTGTGCGACCACTCGACCATTGCGGTGATTGTCCAGCTTGTCATGCAGGGCACAAGCATATCTGTCACAAGCTGAAGTTTCTTGGCCTGGATACCGACGGCGCTATGCAAGAGATCTGGAATGTACCAGCCCATACGGTCCACATTCTTCCGGACGACATTCGCATGGACCATGCTGCATTAATAGAACCACTCGCTGTTGCATGTCATGATGTCCGTTTGTCCGAATTGAAAACGAATGAAGACGTCCTCGTCATTGGTGGCGGTCCGATCGGTGTTCTTGTTGCCATGGTTGCGAGAGAGGCAGGTGGAAATGTTATCATATCGGAGGTAAACGAGAATCGGATTGCAATTGCTAAGAAGCTTGGTTTCGACACAATTAACCCGGCAAAATCTGACCTGCCTGCTCAAGTAAATGCCAGAACGGACAACAAGGGCGCGGATGTGGTCTTTGAAGTGTCGGGCACTCAACCCGGTGTGGATGCAATGACCGCATGTGCTGCAACCAAAGCAAGGATAGTAATGGTCGCCATTCACGCCCAAAAGCCCAATATTGATCTGTTCCAGTTTTTCTGGCGTGAACTGCAGTTAATTGGTGCTCGGGTTTATGAGGCAGAAGATTATGAAAAGGCAATCTCGCTGATCGCAGGTGGTGCAATTGAAGCGGATACAATAATCACCGATGTTAGCCCACTTTCGGATATTCAAGGCGCATTTGAATCCCTCGACGCAAGCCCAACAGCACTCAAGAGCCTGGTACAGGTAGGAGAACTTTCATGAGCATTCTGGATAATTTTGACCTATCCGGCAAAACAGCGCTCGTTACCGGTGCCAAACGGGGTATTGGTCGTGGCATTGCAGAAGCGCTGGCAAGTGCGGGCGCAGACATTATTGGTGTTAGTGCATCCCTGGAATTGGCGGGCAGTGACGTCGGTAAATCCATTGAGGCACTGGGCCGGAATTTCACAGCGTATCAATGTGATTTTTCAGATCGCAAGAAAGTAATGGAATTTATCTCGGCCCTGAAATCAGCCCATCCAACGCCTGACATCATCATCAACAACGCGGGAACAATTAGACGCAAGCCAGCTCAGGACCATGATGACGAACTTTGGGATGAAGTCATTGAAGTGAACCTCAACGCGCAATTTGTGCTCAGCCGGGAAATTGGTCGTGACATGGTTGCAAGGGGGGCCGGCAAAATCATATTTACCGCTTCGCTTCTCACCTTTCAGGGCGGGATCACTGTCCCGGGATACGCTGCCTCCAAAGGTGGAATAGGACAACTTACAAAAGCGCTCGCTAACGAATGGGCAGGCCATGGCGTGAATGTAAATGCGATAGCACCTGGTTACATTGCAACCGATAATACACAAGCGTTGCAAGATGATCCTGCTCGCTCAAAATCCATTCTTGAAAGAATTCCTGCAGGCCGTTGGGGCACCCCAGCGGATTTTGGCGGACCTGCGGTTTTCCTCTCATCATCTGCATCAGACTACATGCATGGCACCGTTATGACCGTTGATGGCGGCTGGATGGGCAGATAACGTGGGCATATCAATCAAGGAAATTTGTCAATCGGGCCCAGTAATTCCCGTTATAGAAATTGATGACCGCAGAAACGCAGCACCCTTGGCAAAGGCACTTTTGGAGGGGGGCATTCATGTGGTTGAAATCACCTTGCGAACCCCGGAAGCCCTGAATGCGATTTCAGCGATATCCCATTTTAAGGAATTGCATGTTGGAGCGGGAACGCTCCTTCTAAAAGAGGATGTTATCAAAGCTAAAGATGCGGGCGCAACCTTTGGGGTTTCGCCAGGATCGACCCCTGAACTGCTTCAGGCTTGCCGAGAGCAAAAACTTCCGTTTCTTCCCGGTGCAGCTTCTCCAAGTGAAGTTGCAAATCTGTTCAGTCACGGATTTGATGTTCAGAAGTTCTTTCCAGCTGAAGCAGCCGGTGGGGTTCAAATGCTCAAAGCGATGGCTGGTCCTATGCAACAGGTCAAATTTTGTCCGACCGGAGGTGTATCGCCAAACAATGTGGCGAACTATCTTGCCCTTGATAACGTGATCTGTGTGGGTGGGAGTTGGATCGCATCGAGAGATTTGATTGCGAACAATGAATGGGGAAAGATCACGGAAAACGCCCGTTTTGCCAGCGCTCTCCAACAGACAGATTAATCACGCACAATAAGGTGCATCATTGCCCCATCTATGCTGTGACAAGTGCTCCACATTGGCTTCATGATAGCGTGCGGCTTCCCACATCTCACGCCACTTTTTCCAGTCGTTAAGTTCATTCTCCGGATGTTTTTTGGACCGGGCTATAAATTCGGGGAATTGACTTCTTCCAGTGGGCTGGCCCGTAACATTATATCGGAGATCGAAAGACCATCGATACTCGTTGCTTGTGTTACGCAGGGAGCAATGCGGTGTAAGCGGATGGAACAATACCGCACCGCCGGCCTTGACCGGAACAGGAATTGGATCACCCCGGTCAAGAAACTGATCAGGAATAACAACCTGCGACTTAAGGCAATGCGGTAACATTTCGTCGTATCCACCGCCG
>ENA-OUOG01004271-OUOG01004271.1-marine-metagenome-genome-assembly--contig:-NODE-4271-length-12455-cov-9.048635_pt1 | contig 12455 bp, 12 predicted proteins | sample MGYA00248635_ERZ508505 | MGnify/ENA primary metagenome ERZ508505 (study PRJEB26176, sample SAMN06267871) | marine metagenome | isolation source: Saanich Inlet, British Columbia, Canada | place: Pacific...
AATCTATGGATCCAAGGCGGGCCGCGTGCGCGCACCTTTTTCACAGAGAACCCTGAGCGTGCGCCCGCACTCAATAAAATTCCTTTGGTGAAATGGAGTAAATCCTACACCTACGTCAGCTCCACCCATATGCTTTTGCCGCGCGGTTTGAACCTTGTTTATGACGAATGGGGTGGGGAAAAGACCTCGGGTGTTTTGATGCATGCAAAATTCATCAATACCTTCACAAGCAAGGCCACAGAGGAGCTCAAGCGTCGTCAGCATTACGCCAACAGCCATGAATATCACGCCTACCATGAGGTCCTAGCCGATCAGCCTGATCTTTGGACCAAATGGTCCGAGCGCTATATCAATTGGCGGCAATTGGAGATTTTGGGTCTCATGTCCAAGGGGAATTGGGCATGACGGTCGGTTTTGTCATGCTGTGTCACACGGCCCTTGAACGGGCAGCGCAAGTGGCGCGCAACTGGGCCGAGAATGACTGCCCCGTTGCCATCCATGTGGATCGCCGCGTCTCGCGCCAAGACTACGCAGAATTCAAGCGCGCCCTCTCGGATTTGCCCAATGTCGTCTTCTCCAAGCGTCATCGTTGCGAATGGGGAACATGGTCCTTGGTTGCAGCAACGCAAACTGCCTCGGAACTGATGCTCGCGGAATTTCCGAAAGTTCGGCATGTATTTTTGGCCAGTGGCTCCTGCCTGCCTTTGCGGCCAGTGAATGAGCTGCGCGACTATCTTGTTGCGCGGCCCAAAACAGACTTCATAGAAAGCGTCACGACACAGGATGTGGAATGGACGGTTGGTGGCCTTAACCAAGAACGCTTCATGTTCCGCTTTCCGTTTTCATGGAAAAGGAACCGCTATCTTTTTGATCGATATGTCGAGTTGCAGCGGCGTGTCGGGTTTCGGCGGAAATTGCCCAAAGGGATCGAGCCACATTTGGGAAGCCAGTGGTGGTGTCTGACGCGCCAGACCCTGTCTGCTATTTTGCAAGACCCGAAGCGAAAGGCACATGATGCCTATTTCAAGCTCGTTTGGATTCCAGATGAAAGCTACTTCCAGACATTGGCGCGCCAATATGCCCGCAATATCGAAAGCAGGTCTCTAACCCTGTCGAAGTTTGATTTTCAGGGCAAACCGCATGTTTTCTACGATGACCATTTGCATCTTTTGAAACGCTCGGATTGTTTTGTTGCGCGTAAAATCTGGCCAGATGCCAATAAGCTCTTCGAGGTATTCCTGAGCCCTGATCACACTGGTTCCCAGATGGCTGAACCCGCACCAAGCAAGATTGATCGGGTGTTTGCCAAGGCACACGAGCGTCGTACTCGGGGGCGTGCGGGGCTGTTCATGCACAGCCGTTTTCCGAATTGGGATTGGGAGAACGGGAAAACATGCGCGCCCTATTCCGTTTTCCAAGGGTTCAATGACCTTTTTGAGGATTTCGAATATTGGCTTGCGCGCCGCTTGGGCAATCGGGTTCACGGCAATCTCTTCGACCCAAACAAAGTCCAATTCGCGGGACAATCGGATGTCTATTCTGGCGGTCTGAGTGCCGCGCCCATGTTGCGCGACTATAACCCGCCCGCATTCTTGAGCAGTTTGATCTGGAACACGCGTGGGGAACGCCAATGCTTCCAGTTCAGCCCACGTGATTCCCAGAAGATCATGAAATTCATGGCTGCTGACAACAATGCCCAGATCTCGGTGATCTCTGGAGCTTGGGCCATTCCGCTGTTTGCGTCGAACAAGAATTTTGAGGAAATTCGCAAAGAAGCTGCAATCCTTCAGCAACGCGAAGTGGCCATGATTAACTTGTTGCGTCATGTGCAGAATCGCTCGGAAGTCAGGATTTGGACTTTGGCTGAATTTATTGAAGAGCCTATGGAAAACCTGCAAACGATTTTGGATGCCATCGATGGGCCGACCGCGATGCGTCTGACAGAAGCGCCGAAAATGGCAAATCTGGATGGGTTTGGGCAGTTCCTGCAGAATTTGAAGAACCAAGGTATGAAGCCATATGTCATGGGTGATTTTCCCGTCAATAATGCGGAACCCAAGACTATCTCCGAGGCCAGCCGCCCCTATTTGGTAAGGTAATTTTATGTCTAAACGATTTGAGGCCTTCGTGATGTTCGCGGAAATGCGGACAGGGTCCAATTATTTGGAAGCGACCCTGAACGAGTTGGACGATGTGCACTCATATGGTGAGGTCTATAACCCAAGCTTCATGGGGCACCATAAGACCTTTGAAATGTTTGGCATTGATATGGACGCCCGCGAGAAGGCCCCATTGGCGGTCTTTGACGCCATGCTGGCCAATACCGAAGGGTTGCCAGGTCTGCGGTTTTTCCACGACCATGATCCACGCGTGATCGAGCGTATTTTGCCTGACCCGAAAGTGGCGAAGATCATCCTCACGCGGAACCCAGTCGAGAGCTATGTTTCGCGCAAGATCGCAGGCGAAACGGGGCAATGGCGCCTGACGGATATGAAGCATCAGAAAAGCGCCGAGATCGAATTCAAGATTGCCGAGTTCGAGGATATGGTCGCGCGCCTTCAGGCCTTTCAGGAAAAACTCCAACGCGGCTTACAGACCACGGGTCAGAGCGCCTTTTATATCCGTTATGAAGACATCAATGATGTCGAGATTATCAACGGGCTTGCCGAGTTTCTGGGATCAAAGCACAGGCTTTCCTCTACTTCGGGAAAGTTGAAAAAACAAAATCCGCAAAGTCTGGAAAAGAAGGTCTCGAATTATGATGAGATGGTCTTGGACTTGGGGAAACTCGATAAGTTTGACCTCACCCGCACCCCTAATTTCGAACCCAAACGGCAGGCGGCCGTGCCAAGCTATATTGCGGCCCCAAGGACGGGCCTTTTGTATATGCCCATTAGGGGAAGCATGGCGGATGCAGTCACGGGTTGGCTGGCCTCTCTCGATAAGGTTCCTGAGGACCAGCTTTGCAGACGGATGAACCAGAAAGAGTTGCGGCAATGGATGCGCGGTCATGCAGGATATCGTAGTTTTGCGGTGATCAGGCACCCACTGGTTCGGGCCTATGATGTGTTCAACCAATATATTCTGCCGCAGGGCAAACCCGCCTATGCCAATGCCCGCCGTGTGCTTCGAAAGAAATATGGCCTGCCTGTTCCTGAAAAAGGCCCCGGGCCGGATTTCAGCGCGGCCGAGCAAAAAGCGGCCTTCACAGTTTTCCTGAGTTTCCTGAAGGGAAACCTCTCTGGCCAAACTGGTGTTGATGTCGAGCAGGCTTGGGCCAGTCAAACTGCGATCCTGCAAGGCATGTCACAGGTCAAATTTCCCGATCTGCTTATCCGAGAAGAGGAAGCGCCGTTTGCGTTGCCTGCGCTGGCGATGGCTCAGGGGCATAAAGAGGCCAGTTTTGCTTTGCCTGTTGATGGCGGGCAAATTCCGCTGGCCGATATCTACGACAAAGAGCTGGAAGACCTCGCAATGGAGGCCTATCGGCGGGATTACATGAATTTTGGCTATACACGGTGGCGCAGGTCATAAACCGCTTAGGCGGCTTCAACAGCCTCGTCACCAATCAGGAGCGTGTACAAGGTTGCAGGGTCCGAGTTCGCCCGCAATTTCTCGCATAGGGTTTGATCACGCAATGTCCGCGAGACCAAGGCCAGCGCCTTGAGGTGATCAACACCCGTTTCAATTGGCGCAAAAAGAGCAAAAACAAGGTCAACGGGCTGACGATCGGCGGATTCGAAGTTGATCGGCTTTTCCAGCTTCAAAAACGCGCCTCTGACAGTTGTCAAAGATGCCAAACGGGCATGTGGCAAGGCAACACCATGCCCCACACCTGTTGGTCCAAGACTTTCGCGTTCCTGCAAAGCATCAAGAATCTGGTTGGCGGGAAGGTCGATCAGACCTTCCGCCACATCTGCGATGGACTGCATCAAGCGCTTCTTGCTCGATATATCCGCCACGACCTTAACGCCCTTCGGCTCAAGGAGGCCTGTCAGTTCCATACCAACCTCTAACTCGCGCATTTTTCAGCGCATTTAATCTACTTCGGATCTACCCAGCCGACGTTTCCGTCGTCTCTACGGTAGACCACATTCACCGCGTTGTTCTTCTCATTCCGAAAGATCAGGAGCGGCGCGCCGTTGATCTCCATCTGGAGAACGGCCTCACCAACGGAGAGCGATGGAATTTTGGTTTCCATCTCCGCCACGATAATTGGCTGCATTGAACCGGAGTCGTCTTGATCTTCGTCATCGTCTGTACCGGCGAGGATATACGAGGACGCGGCGAAAAGTTCAACGGGCTGTTGGCGTTCCTTGTGATGATCCTTCAATCTGCGCTTATAGCGGCGCAGTTGTTTCTCCATTTTGGCGCAACATTTATCAAAAGCGCTGTAAATCTCATTGTCGCTGGCCTTGGCCGCAGCGGTCAGCCCCGTGGAAAGATGAACGGTCGTTTCACATACGAATTCGTGGCCACTTTTTGAAAAGATGACATTGGCGTCGGTCGGTCGCCCTGCGTATTTTGAAACTGCGCTATCAAGGTTCTCCTTCACATGAATCTGCAAGGCTTCGCCGATATCAATTTGTCTGCCACTGATTTGGTAACGCATATGTCCTCCAAAAAATTACGAGCCCGAACGCTGTTACAGCGCCGAGCTCAATTTGTAGTAAATGATGTAAGGCTAGCATCCGCTTGACTGCTTCCATTCGAGCGCTTGCGGCGACCGTGAAGGCAGATTGATACGGGATGGTCTACTTGGAGCATCACAAGTATTTGGCGACAAAAAGTGTGAGTCTGTCAATGTAAAGCCGCGCGCCTATCGAAAGAGCATCGCAGTCCAATGCTCAACCCATGCGGAAGCTCTGACCCAGATAAACGCGGCGGACATTTTTATCCTTCACGACTTCATCAGCGGTGCCGCTCATCAAAATCTTGCCGTCATGCAAAATATAAGCGCGATCCACGATCTGCAGGGTTTCCCGAACATTGTGATCCGTGATCAAAACGCCGAGACCGCGGTTTTTCAGGTCCGAGACCAAAGCGCGGATATCACCCACAGCGATGGGATCGACCCCCGCAAAAGGTTCATCCAGCAAAACATAGCGCGGGTTTGAGGCCAAGCATCGGGCGATTTCAACGCGGCGACGCTCACCCCCAGACAATGACAGCGCAGCAGCACGCCGCAAATGACCGATGGAAAACTCCGACAGAAGTTCCTCCAGACGATCCATGCGTTTTGTGCGGTCTTTCTCGGTAACCTCAAGAATGGCGAGGATATTGTCTTCAACAGACAGACCGCGAAAAATCGACATTTCCTGCGGCAGATACCCGATGCCAGCCTTGGCCCTGCGATACATCGGAAGAAGGGTCACATCCTTGCCATCCAGAACGACGCTGCCGCCATCCGCATTGATCAGGCCAGCAATGGAATAGAAACTGGTGGTCTTGCCCGAGCCGTTCGGCCCGAGCAGGGCGACGACCTCTCCGCGGTTGAGCGTCATCGTCACATCGCGAATGACAGGCCGCTTGCGATAGCTTTTCCGCAGATTCGTGACCTGAAGGCCTTGCTGGCCGTCTTCAACCGTCAGCTTCGGGCGTGATGTTTTGGTTTTGCTCACTCGGTGTCTTCCTGCGGTTGCAGAACGGTGCGCACGCGTCCGCCATCAACAGTGCCCTCTCCCGTCAACATATTCACGACCAAGCGATCTCCGGAAACGGCGCCTGTGCCTTGGGTCACCAAAACATTGCCATTCATGGTCAGCAGGTCCTCGGCAACTTGGTAGAGCGCACGCTCACCTTCGGCGGCTTCGGTCCCACGGGTGATCAGAACACCCCCCGATCCGATGACTTCGCGCACATCTTGGGTATTGCCCTGCTCATCCAGATCATAGACCACCGCGATCTCTTCGGCGGCCATCCGCAAGTCGCCTTGAACGACAATCACATTGCCCGAGAATGTCGCGGTTCCGTTTTCCTGATCCACGGCGAGACTATCGGAAGTGATTTCAATCGGATCGCTCGAATTATGCGCGGTTCCGCCAAATCCTACTTGGATTTGGGCTACCGCCGCCGAGGCGAAGCAGAGAAAAGCTGCAAGGGTCGCGAATGAAATACGCATTGTGGTTCCTAGTTGTCGGGCTGGTATAGCACTGTCACACCGCCGTTGAAAATCAGAACCTGCGCGCCTTCGGGACCAGAAAGGTTCATTGACCCCGCTTCCAGATGAAAACCTGGCCCTTCAACCACCACATCTGTAGGCGAAGACATGGCGAAATCTCGGAAATTCACGAGGAGGTTTTCCGTATCAAGGGTAAAGCCGTTTGATTCGACTACATCTACATTCGAGGAAAGATCGGCGGTATTTTCAGTCAGATCGACCATTCCTTGCTGCGAAGAAATCTCGATAAACCGCTGATCGCCCAATTCGATCCGTGCATCCAATTGGTCCACTGCGATCAGATCAAGCTGGCCGTCGACAGGAACCGCTGAATTTGCCCCGACCAATACCTCACGACCTGCATTTGTGGTGCCTGCATAGCTTGGATTGGTCAGGCGTTGTTCGCGGGCAAGCTCTTCGACATCGACTTCGGCAAAAGGAATGGCCCGTTCGGGATCAGGGCTGCGCGAGAGCAAAAACAAAGACGACAATATTCCGATTGCGACGATCGGAAGAACGATCTTCACATAGGATACGACCTGCGAATATCTGTTTGAGCCTGCCATCAAAGCTCAGTGCGAAAAGATGTCGGTGTCGGGCCAGCCCGCAATATCAAGCCGCGCACGTGTTGGCAGAAAATCAAAACAGGATTGAGCCAATTCGCTGCGCCCTTCGCGGGCCAATCGGCGGTCCAGCTCTTCCTTGATACGGTGCAGATACAGGACATCCGAGGCTGCATAGGTTTTCTGCGCCTCTGTCAAACTTGCCGCGCCCCAATCCGAGCTTTGCTGCTGTTTGGAAATATCAACATCCAGCAATTCTTGGCACAGGTTTTTCAGGCCATGGCGATCAGTAAAGGTGCGCACCAATTTGGAGGCGATCTTCGTGCAATAGACAGGTGCGGTGAGCGCCCCGAAGGTGTGATCCATCACCGCGATATCAAAGCGCCCGAAATGAAACAGCTTCAATACCGAAGGATCAGTGAGCATTTTCACAAGGTTGGGGGCTTCGGTCTGGCCTTTGGAGACCTGAACCAGATGGGCGTTGCCGTCGCCCGAGGAGAGTTGGATCAAGCACAAGCGATCACGATGGGGGTGAAGACCCATGGTTTCGCAATCGATCGCAACAATGGCGCCAAGGTCCAGATCATCTGGCAAATCGTTTTGGTATAAATGGATAGTCACAACAGCCCCTCTTTCATTTTGGTCGAGAAGAGTGGTGCCCAGGAGAGGACTCGAACCTCCACGTCCATACAGACACTAGCACCTGAAGCTAGCGCGTCTACCAATTCCGCCACCTGGGCAGGTGTCGTGGAAGCGGCTGATATAGCGGCCCCCGCCCCCTGTCAACTGGACCTTTGCGCGTTTTATCGGCTTGCGCTGTATTCCTCTACCCCGAGAGCGATTTCGCAAAAAGCGGAGCCTGAAACAAAACCCATTCAGCATGCCATTTTTGAGCGAATTTCCCCCTCCGTACAGCGGCATCCTATGAGGTGGGCAAACCCAGCAGCCATCTAGAAAAATGCTGAATGACGCGTTGCCAATACGGTTTGATAGCCGTTTCCCAGCCGTCAGACCTTTGCTTCGACCAAAAAGGAGCTGGTTTGAGACGATTTGCGCCTTGTTCCATTGTCGTCACGGGCGTATCACTCGCTCAAATTACGACCGAAGGACCTTGCCCCATGTCGAAACTTGTAACGATCTTTGGCGGATCAGGATTTGTTGGCCGCTATGTGGCACGCCGTATGGCAAAAGAAGGCTGGCGCGTGCGCGTTGCCGTTCGTCGCCCGAATGAGGCGCTTTTTGTGCGCCCTTACGGTGTTGTGGGTCAGGTTGAACCGATTTTCGCCAATATCCGTGATGATGATTCTGTCCGCGCGGCCCTGATGGGCTCGGATGTCGTGGTCAATTGTGTGGGTATCCTGTCCGAGACGGGCAAGAACCGTTTTGACGCTGTTCAGGCCGAGGGCGCTGGGCGGATCGCAAGGATCGCTGCCGAGGAAGGGGCCGAACGTTTGGTCCATATCTCTGCCATTGGCGCCGATGCCGACAGCAATAGCGATTATGCCCGCACCAAAGCGCTGGGCGAGGCGGCTGTGGTTGATGCCTTTCCAACCGCTATGATCTTGCGGCCCTCGATTGTGTTTGGACCTGAAGACGCGTTCTTCAACCGCTTTGCTGCGATGACACGTATGGGCCCGATCCTGCCTGTCGTTGGCGCAGATACGAAATTCCAGCCCGTTTATGTTGATGACATCGCACAAGCCGCCGTCAAAGGCATTCTTGGAACGTCTGAGGGTGGTATTTACGAGCTTGGTGGCCCCGAGGTTCTTAGCTTCCGCGACATGATGCAAACCATGTTGGATGTTATTCGCCGCCGTCGTCTGGTTCTCAATGTTCCATTCTTTGTGGCGCGTCTGATGGGCAGCAGCTTGGATTTGGTGCAAACCCTCAGCTTCGGTTTGATCAAGAACGGCCTTTTGACCCGTGATCAGGCCGTGCAACTTGCCAATGACAATGTGGTTGCAGCCGACAGCCGTGGCTTTGCCGATCTTGGGATTACGCCCACAGCGACCGAGGTTGTTCTTGATGAATACCTCTGGCCCTACCGTTCAGGCGGTCAGTATTCCGATATCAAGGAAAGTGCACGGCACCTGCGCGGCTAGCTGTAAGCGATTGCCAACAGGATTATGCCAAGGATCACCCTATAGATAACATATGGGGTGAAACTGACGGTTTTGAGCAATCGCATCATCAAGGTCAGGGCCGCAAGTGCTGCGACAAATGCCAAAACGGCGGCAATCGCTCCATCGCGTGCGGCTGCCGCATCGGCCGTGGCAATCACCTCGCCCCCCAGCAATACGCCTGAGGCAATGATTGTCGGGATCGACATAAGCATCGAGAGGCGCGCCGCGCTTTCTCGTGAATAGCCCAAAAACCGACCCGCCGTGATGGTGATGCCTGAGCGCGAAGTTCCGGGGATAAGGGCAATGGCCTGCCATAACCCCATGATCAACGCATGCTTCAGGGTCCAGCCCTCGGCCTCACGGGTTTTGGGGCCGCTACGGTCCGCCCAATACAAAACCACCCCAAAGATCAGCATCGCCCATCCGATCACCGCCATCGAGCGCAGCATATCATCCAACCCAGTGAGCTTGAGGATCAGCCCGAGAATGACGACTGGTATCGTCGCGATCAAAAGGCACAGCGCAAGAAAAGCGCCCCTTGTATCAATCTTGCCTTGGATCAGCCTGAAACTGCCGAAAAACGCGTCCCGAACATCTTTCCAGAAATAGAGAACCACCGCCCCCAAGGTTCCGATATGGACAGCGACATCGATAACCTGCCCCTGATCCTCCATACCCGTCAGATTCGGCAGCAAAATGAGGTGCCCCGAGGAAGAAACAGGAAGGAATTCGGTCAAGCCCTGGATCAAGGCGACTAGGAAAAGGTGGAATATGCTCATGATGTCCTTGGATATAGCAAAAGTATCAAGTTTGTAACATGTTGTTTTCAGGACGTGTTTTCTATTTTAGATCAGCATGGTTGTCCTATTTATGTTTGCGCCTGACGATTTTTGTTTTGTTAAAGTACGAATTCCCGCTAATAGGTCAGTAATCCTGTCTTTTATTGTGTTTGCACCCGCGATAAGACCAGCGCGATGATTTTGGGAGAAGTTCCGTGGCCAAGCAACCCATGTTGAAATTCGTGTCGGTAGCCAAAGATACACCGGAGAAGCGTGCAGCAGAGGCGCGCAAGCAAGATTTCGGTGAAATCTATGGCGAATACGCTCGTGAGAAAGCGGCTGAACAGGCTGGACGCTGTAGCCAATGTGGTGTGCCTTATTGCCAAAGCCACTGCCCGCTCCACAACAATATTCCCGATTGGTTGAAGCTGACCGCGGAAGGCCGTCTGCGCGAGGCCTATGAAATCAGCCAAGCGACAAATACATTCCCCGAGATTTGTGGCCGCATCTGCCCGCAGGACCGCCTGTGCGAAGGCAATTGCGTTATCGAGCAGTCGGGCCATGGCACTGTGACCATCGGCTCGGTCGAGAAATACATCACCGATACGGCTTGGGATGAAGGTTGGGTCATGCCGATCGCGCCTCCCTCCGAGCGTGCGGAATCTGTCGGTATCATTGGCGCGGGTCCAGGTGGACTTGCGGCGGCTGACCGCCTGCGTCGCGCAGGCCTGCAGGTCACGATCTATGATCGCTATGACCGCGCGGGTGGTTTGCTTACCTATGGCATTCCGGGCTTCAAGCTGGAAAAACCCGTTGTGATGCGCCGCAATAAATTGCTTGAGGATGGGGGTGTTACCTTCGTTCTGAATTGCAATATCGGTGAAGACATCACCTTTGAGGACATCCGCGCGAAACATGATTTCGTGGTCATAGCGACGGGCGTCTATAAATCACGCGATCTGCAAGCGCCGGGTGTTGGCGCGCAGGGTGTGATCCGCGCTTTGGATTATCTGACAGCTTCGAACCGCAAGAGCTTTGGCGATGATGTGCCGGGATTTGACAGCGGTGAGTTGAATGCCGAGGGCAAGAAGATCGTCGTAATCGGGGGCGGTGATACCGCCATGGATTGCGTGCGCACAGCCATCCGTCAGGGTGCCTCCAGCGTGAAGTGCCTCTATCGCCGTGACCGCGCAAATATGCCCGGCTCGCAGCGTGAGGTGGCAAACGCCGAAGAAGAAGGCGTTGAATTTGTTTGGCTGACGGCCCCCAAAGGCTTTACCGGCGATAAGGTCGAGGGCGTTATGGTGCAGAAAATGCGCCTTGGCCAACCCGATGTGACAGGTCGCCAAAGCCCCGAGATTATCGAGGGTGCCGATTATGTCGAAGAGGCCGATATCGTTGTCATGGCGCTCGGCTTTGAGCCCGAGGCTCTGCCCGCTCTTTGGGACACAGCTGAATTGGAAGTGACCCGCTGGGGCACGGTCAAAGCGGATTTCCGCACGCATGAGACCGCATTGGAAAATGTTTACGCCGTGGGTGATATCGTGCGCGGGGCAAGCCTTGTTGTCTGGGCAATCCGTGATGGTCGCGAAGCAGCGGATGCAATCCTCGAAAAAGTATTCAGCAGCACCAGTGTTGCGGCTGAATAGGCATCATCTGGCGGGCAAATCTTCCCGCCCTGAGTTTTGAACATCGTTATGGACAGGGTCGAAATGGCTGAGAGGAACTTGGCAATTTGCAAAGCATTCAACATCGCAGGTTTTCCTGCGGTGGCATTGCTTGTTGCCATGTCATCGGCGCCCCCCGTTTTGGCGCAAGGCCAGTCCACGACTTTCACGCCGCCTGCGGGATGCACGGCCTATTTGACCACTCAAAACCGTGGCTGCACTGTTGCGCACTACTGGATTTGTGAGGCGGATCCCCAAGGTAATCATTGGCGTTTGATGGCGGATGGAGATGGGCCTTTTTACTTGTCCTATTCCGACAGTGAGTTTCGTTGGCTGCAAAGCTGGGATTTGCGCGCGGGCACGCAATCGCGCTTGTTAGAGCCTGAAGAAGACCCTGCCAGCATGTCCGAATTATTCGAGACCGGTACGGATTCCATGGTGTTTTCCCTTGTCCGTGAGCAAGACGATATGATCGAGCAGCGCGACTATACGGGCTTTGACGCCCTGACGGGCGAGAGTGTCATCGTTGATGGGCATGAGCTGGAAGTGACCAGCTTTTCCTATGAATACGACACTGGCTTGGGCCCGCGCCAAACCTCGGGCACCCAATATGTCAGCAGGGATTGGCGCTTGTTTTTCGGAGGGATCGAGACGGTGGTTTTACCGTCAGGCGAAAGCTTTGAATATGACAACAGCCCTGCAGAATTCGCAGAACCCGGTGAAGCGGGATTCCTGACAATGCAGCCGATTTACGACTGCGGAGAAATTATGTCGTGATCCGCAATTCGGACACGTGAGATCACAGCAAGGCACGTCCCCGCCGCAGTTGCGGGCACCGAAGGAAAGGTGACTAAGATGACCAAATTTGACGCACAATGGGCCGCCGCCGAGGAAGCCAAACGCGCATGGATGGCCGAAAACGGCATGTATTCCGATGAAGAAGAGCATTCTTCATGCGGTGTTGGCCTTGTCGTGGCAATTGACGGCAAAGCTTCAAGGCAGGTTGTCGACAATGGCATCAGCGCGCTCAAGGCGATCTGGCACCGTGGTGCTGTTGATGCCGATGGCAAGACGGGTGACGGCGCGGGTATCCATCTGCAGATTCCCGTTGAGTTCTTTTATGATCAGGTCCGCCGCACGGGCCATGAGCCATCCAACGACCG
>ENA-OUOG01004273-OUOG01004273.1-marine-metagenome-genome-assembly--contig:-NODE-4273-length-12447-cov-3.185287_pt1 | contig 12447 bp, 11 predicted proteins | sample MGYA00248635_ERZ508505 | MGnify/ENA primary metagenome ERZ508505 (study PRJEB26176, sample SAMN06267871) | marine metagenome | isolation source: Saanich Inlet, British Columbia, Canada | place: Pacific...
CTTACAAGGTTCTGTGTCTGGCGCGCGCGCCACGTTCGATAGCAGCGCAATTAAGGCGGTCAAGATTGAGGGTATCCCGCAACAGTTGAAGCAGGCGCAACTCTTCCTTTTCCACATTCAGATCAGCTGCCGCAACCTCAACAGCCAGTGCATAGGCTGTTTCATGCATGGCTTCAGGGACCTTATTCATAACGTTCGAGATAATGTCTCCCAATCCGTTAGTACCCTGCAATATCGTGCTGCACTCTTTTACATCCGCCATGAAAGTGTCTTGTCCATAGTCCTTGAAAACCGGCAATGAATTGACGATGTTCCCAATTTTTGCCAACTCATGATCTGTCATCGTACGGTCAGCCGCAGACATCGTTACCATAACGAATACGAGCGCTTGCTGGATAGTGTGGTCGGACATATGGACCCTGCCTCGAAAGGTTGCGATTGATTTGAACTTAAGTGCTTTGTTGAACGTAAGCAACTGCTTGGAAAATTGGTCGCAATGCGATAACAAGCGATCGTATTGCAATAGCTGTTCCCCTAAAAGGCATCACAAATATGACCGCAGACCTGAAAGATATCGCGCACTCTTCCAAAGCATGGCCGTTTGAAGAAGCAAAGCGTTTGGTCAAACGGTTTGAACAGTCTGGCTACCCGGAAGAGGTTCTTTTTGAAACGGGTTACGGTCCATCCGGCTTGCCACACATCGGTACCTTTGGTGAAGTCGCCAGAACTACAATGGTGATGAACGCTTTTCGAGTCCTGACAGAAAACAAAATTCCAACGCGTCTTTTGTGTTTCTCTGATGACATGGATGGTATGCGTAAGATCCCCGGTAATGTGCCAAATGCTGAAATGCTGGAGGGTTTTCTGAACAAGCCACTCTCCCGGGTGCCAAGCCCGTTCAGCAATGAACATGACAGTTTCGCCGCCCATAACAATGCCAAGCTCTGCCAATTTCTGGATAGTTTTGGTTTTGAGTATGAGTTTGCGAGTTCGACCGAGTATTATGCTTCCGGCAAATTTAATGAAATGCTTTTGAAAACTGCCGAAAAATACCAGGAAATCATGGACGTGATGCTGCCAACTCTTGGGCCCGAGCGTCAGAAAACATACAGTCCGTTTTTGCCAATCTCTCCCTCAACCGGCAATGTCCTTTACGTGCCGATGAAGTCTGTTGATGCAGAAAATGGAACAGTTACATTTGATGATGAAGATGGCACCGAAGTAACCTTGCCGGTAACAGATGGAAACGTAAAACTGCAGTGGAAGCCCGATTTTGGAATGCGATGGGCCGCACTCAATGTGCATTTCGAGATGTATGGCAAAGACCATCAGGCGAACTCAAACCTATATGACAAGATTTGCCGTATTCTGGGGGTCCGCCCGCCTGAACATTTCATTTATGAATTGTTCCTCGATGATAAAGGCGAGAAAATTTCCAAGACCAAGGGCAATGGCATCGCGATTGAAGAGTGGCTGGAATACGCGTCACCGGATAGCCTTTCCCTTTTCATGTTTCAGAAGCCGAAAACGGCGAAGCGCCTGTATTTCGATGTAATACCACGTCAGGTGGATGAGTATTTTCAACACTTGGCAGCTTATGAGGGACAGGATGAAAAAGCGAAGTTGAACAATCCGGTTTGGCACATTCATGGTGGCAATCCGCCAAAGGTTGATATGCCGATCAATTTCACCATGCTGCTCAATCTTGTGAGTGCATCCAATGCATCGGACAAGGCAACGCTATGGGGATTTATCTCTCAATACGCAGATGGCGTGACACCGGAAAGTCATCCGGTACTCGACGAACTTGTGGGATATGCCATTCGCTACTTCGAGGATTTTGTACGCCCAACCAAAACTTTCAGGGCGCCAACAGATCAAGAGCGTTCTGCATTGATAGATCTGAAAGCAAAGCTGGAAGCCTTGGATCCTGCATCAGATGGCGAAGCAATCCAGACAGAGATTTTCACGGTTGGCAAAGACCATGGCTTTGAAAATCTGCGTGAATGGTTCCAGGCTTTGTACCAAATCTTGCTGGGTCAGGATCAGGGTCCGCGTTTTGGTTCTTTTGCAGCGCTGTACGGGATTGGCAAAACCATAGAGATGATCGATGCAGGTCTGGACGGGAAACTCGGTTAGGCCAACGCCAGCTCGCCGAATTTACGGCCTGATCTTGCGCCATATGCCTCTGAATTCCTGTTTGGCAAATATCTCGGCATCTGAATAGGCATCAATATCAGAATATGCCCATCCACTGTTCACGAGCCAGAATGACATGTCCTGCTTCCCGATGAAGCAACGTGTGGCGATCGTCAGCGCTTTCTTTTCAACCGGGTCGCATTCAATTGTTCTGCCTCTGACAAAAGCATTGAATGCCGTTTTTGCAAACTTGCCGCACGGCCATGGGGCTCCGGAAGCGTCTGAGCAGACTTGATCAACCGGAACAGCCGAAATGCCAGAAAGTTGGATTTCTGTATCTGCGCTTAAAAGCCTGCCGGCTTCAAGAACGACCGGGCGTTTATACGGACTGGGCTTTGGAGGTTTGACGGGTGATGGCGGCACTTCCTTTGCAGGTAGTCTTTCCAAGATAACCTTATCAAGGGCAGGCGATTGCAAAATGCCATCCGGTGTCACGTCGCGAACCAGCTTCCGTGTTTCCTTGATGGTTGAAGTTTCAATCGGGTTCACCGGAACATGGGATTGGTTTTCACCACTCAACAAAAAGAAGACCATTGCTGCAAAAATCAGACTGCCAACCCCAAAAAGAATTGCCCCTTGTCGCATACGGGCTTTCCTATTGGCTTGCCCAAACAATGCGTGCAATCCAGTCAATCTCATCCAACGGGTAAATAAGATCGGAATGTTCAGGGTTCAGCGACTTCAATTCCAAAGCGTTGGAAGTCCGCTTCTCAAGCGTTTTGGCTAGTACTTCGCCTTCAGTAGTCTTCACAACGACCCGGTCTCCACGGTGGACTAAAGCGGTCGGGTCAATAACTAGAATATCACCCTCTCGATAAAGCGGCATCATTGAATCGCCTGAAACCTTCAATGCATAGCTGCTTTCAGTCACATTCCCGGGTGGCGCAATTTCATCCCAGCCCTGACCAACCGGAAACCCGCCATCATCAAAAAAGCCACCGACGCCTGCTTGCGCAAATCCAATAAGTGGGACGCTACGTTGTGGGACGGTTCGGTAATCAACCGTGTCAGTGGATGCGGTCGCTGCCGGTTGGGTAAGTGAGCCCATGAAGTCCTGAACGCTGGTATCTGTGCAGCGCAATATTTTCGCGATGGATTCAGTCGAGGGCCAACGTTCTCTGCCACCGGATGTGAAACGCTTTGATTTATTAAAAGTTGTAGGGTCAAGTCCTGCCCGTTTGGCAAGTCCGGATACGGAGTACCCGGTTTGCAAGGCCAGCCGGTCAATTGCAGACCAGATCTGTTCGTGGGTGAGTTTTTCCATTATGACCGCACCAAAAAGGAATAATTTCCTTTCTAGCGAGGTATTCTGGCAAAGTCCAGTTGGAATTGGTCAGGAATTTTCAGGCCGAAAATGGCGCACGTCCTGATGCGATCATCTGATCAAGATACTCCAACCTGTCCTGCCCCCAAAACACTTCATCGTTGTAAACGTAGGCTGGCGCACCAACAGCATCTGCCGCAATGGCATCCTGAGTATTTTTCTCACGCGCTTTCGATGCAGCATCTGATTTTGCGACCTCAATGATGTTTGCAGCATCATGACCGCACTGGCTCAACAATTCGGCAAGAACATTTTCATCTGCAATTTGCTGTTCCTGTTCCCAAAGCGCTTTGCCAACTGCTTTGCAGAAACTTGAAGCGTCTTCCCCTGCGATGACGAGCGCACAAACCACGTGATCAGCCAGCGTCGGGTCTGTTGGGAAAAACTTTGGCGCCTTGTTGATGCAAATGTTTCTCATTAGACCGACACGCTGCAATTCCAAGGAACGGTAGCGTTGGCGAACCGGGGGTCTTTTTCCTGGCGGCTCTGCACCAGATTCGGCCCATACGCCCATGATGTTAAATGGCTTGTATTGGATTGTTTTACCGTGCCGTTTTGCAATTTCCAGCAAAGTCTCAAGACCAAGATAGGCAAACGGCGAAGGGCAGGTAAAATAGTAATCAATGTGTTCTGGCATGATGACCTCTCTCAAATGGTTCGATTTTCTTGCATCAAATTGCCTTTCCGGCAATATGTTGGATGAGGAGGCGCATCACAATCATGACATCATCGTTTGAGGATAAGTCCGGGAAATTGCTGAAGCGCGCCTACGCCTTGGACAATGACGCGGATACAAAAGCACTCTATGAGGACTGGGCCGAAACCTATGATGAAACCATGCTTGATGGTCTCAAGTATCTCACCCCCCGCAAAACCGCTTCCCTGTTAAATGACGCCGGTCTACAAAAAAATGCCAAACTACTGGATGTCGGCAGTGGCACTGGCTTGGCAGGGGAATATCTTGCAAAACACGGTTACACCCGTGTTGATGCCTTGGACTACTCTGAAGCGATGTTGAATATCGCATCGTCGAAATTCCATGAAGGGCGGTCTTTATACCGTAACTTGATTGAGGCAGATCTCAATCACCCACTTGCCCTAGCTGACGGACTTTACGACGCCATGATTTGTACAGGCACATTTACCCATGCCCATGTGGGTGCAGATTGCCTGTACGAACTGTTTAGGGTCCTCAAACCAAATGGCTTGTTTGCATGTACTGTTCACAAGGACGTATGGGAGGAGGCTGGGTTCTCGAAAGTGGTAAGGGAACTGGCGGAGGTTGGCGTTTTGAGAACGCGTGGCATGGTGATGGACATCTATTTTGAAACAGATGAAGACCCGCAGGGCTGGTATATTCTTTGGGAGAAGTTGAGTTGAGTAAGATTGCTTTGGTAACGGGCGCAGCGCGTGGCATTGGACTTGCCACGGCCGGGCGGTTTTTGAGGGAAGGCTGGCGTGTTGTTATGCTGGACCGCGACAAGGAAGCTTTGGAGGCTGCATCAGCTGATATGGGAAATGCCCGTGTGATTGTTGCGGATGTCTCCAAACCTGAGGCGGTCGCTTCGTTCATGGATGAGATCGGTTCTGAATTCGGTCGCTTGGATGCGGTGGTAAACAATGCCGGTGTTGCCGATTTTGGACCTATCGAGGAAACAACCTTTGAACGGTGGCGTTCCGTAATGGACACCAATCTTGACGGGGTCTTTCTCGTTAGCCAAGCTGCTATTCCCTTGATGAAGAAAACGGGTGGCGCATTCGTTAATATCGCCTCCATATCCGGCCTTCGCGCATCAACACTGCGCACAGCCTATGGTACTTCAAAAGCGGCTGTCATTCAGTTGACATTGCAACAGGCTGCTGAACTTGGAGAATATGGCATTCGTGCGAATTGTGTGTGCCCAGGCCCGGTTCGAACCAAACTCGCCATGGCGGTTCATACGCAGGATATCATCGATGCCTACCATGACGCGATTCCGCTTAACCGTTATGGTTCGGAAGACGAGATCGCGAACGCAATCTTTTTCCTTTGCTCTGATCAGGCAAGTTACATTACAGGTCAAACCCTGGCGGCAGATGGGGGTTTTGAAGCAACCGGTGTTGGTCTGCCTGCGTTGCGAGAATAATACCATGACAAAAGACAAACAGACCAATGACATGGCCAAAGAGCGCACCCAGTGGGCGGAGGATCGAACGATTCTTTCCAATGAGCGTACATTCTCGAGCCGTATGGGGTTTGCCCTTGGGTGCCTTGGGGTCGCCTTGGGTTTACAGGGCGTCTTTAGCGAAGTTGAGCCGACTTGGCTCGCAAAGCTTGCTGCAACGATTTTTGTTTTGCTGGCGTTTTACATTGCGTTGGTGAGTTATCGGAGCACCAAAAAAATGCTTGTTCGTTTGAATTCACATAGCGCGGAACCATCAAGTGGTCCGGAACTCCTGGTTGTGACAATTTTCATTTGCATCGGTTCAATCGCTACAGGCGCAGTTCTATGGATTTCGTAGCGACAGATACCTATTTACCGATTCAGTAAACAATTATTTGGAATTTATTTATGACCAGTCAAAACCCACTGCTTGTCGATTGGGAAACACCGTTCAAGGTACCTCCGTTTGGGGATATTAAACCTGAGCATTACCGTGAAGGCTTTGAGACCGCACTGCTGCAGAGTGAGGCAGAGATTGAGGCAATCGCACATAACGAGGAAGCACCCAATTTTGCCAACACGATAGAGGCAATGGAACTTGCTGGTGAAGCTTTGAATAAGGTCAGCTCAACCTTTTATAACCTGTCAGGCTCGCATACCAATCCAGACCTGCAAGCAATCGAACGCGACATGGCGCCAAAACTTGCCCAACACCGTTCCAAGATCATGCTGAATGCCGATCTGTTTAAACGGGTTGATGACTTGTTTGAGAAGCGTGAAACGCTGGAACTGACCGACGAGCAAAAACGTGTGCTGGAACGCTATCATGCATCATTCGTTCGTTCCGGGGCAAAACTCAAAGGGGATGAGCGTCAGCGCATGAGTGAAATCACACAACGGCTTGCAACGCTCGGCACAGGCTTTGCCCAAAACATGCTTGCTGATGAGGCAAGTTATGAATTGGTGCTTGAAGGTGAGGAAGACCTTGCGGGATTGCCAGGCTTTCTTGTGTCTGCAGCTGCGTCCGCCGCCAATGAACGTGGGCATGAGGGCAAGCATGTCATCACCCTTTCCCGTTCCTTGATTGAACCGTTCCTGCAATTTTCTGATCGGCGCGATTTGCGCGAGAAAGCGTTTCGAGCCTGGATCGCGCGAGGCGAAAATGGCGGTGAGACGGACAACCGCGAGATCATTATCGAAACACTGAAGCTGCGAGAAGCGCGCGCAAATCTTCTGGGTTTTAAGACATTTGCTGACTTCAAACTGGACGATCAAATGGCCAAAACACCGAACAAGGTTCGGGAGCTTTTGATGAATGTTTGGAAACCTGCGAAAGTTCAGGCAGCAAACGAAGCCGCGAAGTTGCAGGAACTCGCAAACTCTGAAGGCGCAAATTTCGATATCGAGCCATGGGACTGGCGTTACTATGCGGAGAAAGTGCGAAAGCAGGAACATGATTTGGATGAAGCTGAGATCAAGCCGTACATTCAACTTGATAAAATGATTGATGCGGCATTTGAGACTGCAAACAAATTGTTCGGTCTATCTTTCAAGGAAGTAGATGGTCTTGAACTATATCACCCCGATGTCCGCGCGTTTGAGGTAACGGATCAAAACGGGAAACATGTTGCACTTTTCCTGGGAGATTATTTTGCCCGTTCATCAAAACGCTCCGGTGCCTGGATGAGCGGCTTCCGATCTCAGCAGAAACTGAGGGGTGACATCCGTCCAATCATTGTCAATGTGATGAATTTTGCAAAAGCACCGGAAGGCGAAGCAACGCTTCTTACTTTTGATGACGCACGCACCTTGTTTCATGAGTTCGGCCATGCCCTCCATGGCATGTTGTCAGACGTAACGTATCCGATTATTTCCGGCACGTCTGTTGCCCGTGATTTTGTAGAACTGCCAAGCCAGCTATACGAGCATTGGCTGGGTCAACCAGAGATCCTGTCAAAATATGCAATCCATTACAAAACTGGTGAACCAATTCCGAAGCAAATGATGGACAAACTAAAAGCCGCAGAAAACTTCAATCAAGGGTTTGCGACGGTTGAGTATACGTCATCGGCTCTCGCTGACTTGGAATATCACACCATGCCGGCAGACACGGTGAAGGATGTCTCCCAAACGGAAGAGGCGATTTTGGCAAAAATTGAAATGCCTCGGGAAATCACCATGCGTCATCGCTCTACCCATTTCGCGCATGTATTTTCCGGAGATGGTTATTCTTCTGGTTATTATTCCTACATGTGGTCGGAAGTCATGGATGCTGATGCCTTCCGGGCATTTGAAGAAACTGGTAATGTTTTCGATGAAGGCACGGCGGCCAGGCTCAAAGAGTTTATTTATTCTGCTGGCGGTAGTCGTGATCCTGAGGAACTGTATGTGGAGTTTCGCGGGAAAATGCCGGAGATAGATGCGCTTCTGGAAGGTCGTGGCCTGAAGGATGTCGCATAACAAATAACCATACTGGAGGAGAACCCCTTGGCCCGTTATGAAAATATCCTTGAAACTGTTGGCAATACGCCAGTTGTTCGCATCAACAAACTTGCGCCCGAGGGGATCAACCTCTTTGTAAAGGTGGAAGCGTTTAACCCACTGGGTTCGGTGAAGGATCGTTTGGCTCTTGGCGTGATCGAGGCTGCAGAAAAGTCTGGTGAGTTGAAGCCTGGTCAAACCGTTGTTGAAGCGACCAGCGGAAATACCGGCATTGGCCTGGCGATGGTGTGTGCCGCAAAAGGATATCCTCTTGTAATAACAATGGCTGAGAGCTTCAGTGTGGAGCGTCGCCGTTTGATGCGGTTCCTTGGTGCCAAGGTTGTTCTGACGCCTGCGAAAGAAAAAGGTACAGGCATGGTCAACAAGGCTCGAGAGCTTGCCGAGGCGCACGGCTGGTTTCAAACACGCCAGTTTGAAAACGATGCGAATCCGGACACCCACGCAGCGACAACCGCTCAGGAGATTCTCCGCGATTTTGATGGCGAGGCGCTCGATTATTGGGTGACTGGCTTTGGAACCGGAGGGACCTTGAACGGGGTAGGTCGAGTGTTGGCAAAAGAACGTCCGGAAACCAAAATCATCGTTTCAGAGCCAGCGGATGCTGCCATGCTTACCAGCGGGATTGAGCAAAAAAGGCGTGAGGACGGTTCCGCCGCTGAAACACATCCGTCCTTCAACCCGCATCCTATCCAAGGTTGGAGCCCCGACTTCATTCCAAAGATTACCGGTGAGGCGGTGTCGATGGATTTCATACATGAGATACACACGGTAACCGGACCTGAAGCCATGAAATGCTCGCGGGACCTGGCAATGCATGAAGGCATATTCTGTGGCGTTTCTTGTGGCGCTACTTTTGCAACAGCATTGGAAGTCTGCAAAAGGGCGCCGAAAGGATCAACGGTTCTCTGCATGTTGCCCGACACCGGCGAGCGCTATCTTTCCACACCGCTCTTTGGTGAAATCGAGCCTGAAATGAATGAGGCTGAACTGGAAATCATGGCATCCACACCGGGATATCATCGACCTAATCCGGCATAGGAATTTTTGAACTAGAGATACAAAAAACCCGGCGCTTAGGCCGGGTTTTTTATTGCGCTAATGCATATATTTACGCTGCTTTTTGTGCGCCTTCGGGTGCAAAGCGGTCATAGAACAACTCATTGTTCTGTGCCATTTCCAGCAGAAGCGCATTTGGTTTGAACTGGTCACCGTATTTGGCTTCGAGTTTCTGCAAGAGTTCTACAAATGCAGTGGTACCCATTCCGTCTATGTAGGAAATAGCACCACCTGTGAACGGGGCATATCCAAAGCCAAGGATTGAGCCGACATCTGCTTCGCGAACATCGGTCACAACGCCTTCCTCGACACAGCGTGCGGCCTCAACGGCGATTGCGGCATGGAACCTGTCCTTGATTTCCTGACGGTCAATCGAATCAGCATCCTGTTGCGGATACATGTCTTTCAAGCCAGGCCACAAATGCTTCTTGGCTGGCTTCTCGGGATACTCGTAGAAGCCTTTGCCGTTCTTGCGGCCGAAGCGCTCATGCTTTTCAACCATTGTATTCACGACCTCGAGCGTTCTCGCATCAACAATGCCATCGCCAAGGTCACGGATCGCCTGATGAATGATCTTGTGAGCAAGATCAATCGCGGTCTCATCGTTTAGCTGTAGCGGGCCAAGTGGCATACCTGCCTGTTTCGCCAGGTTCTCGATCATCGCCGCCGGGACACCTTCTGTCAGCATGTTGTATGCTTCGCCCATATAACGAAGAACACAACGGTTCACATAGAATCCGCGCGTATCGTTTACGACAATAGGTGTTTTCTTGATGCGGGCAATATAGTCGAGCGCCATTGCGATCGCGCGATCACCCGTAGTTTCGGTCTTGATCACTTCAACAAGCATCATGCGATCAACTGGTGAGAAGAAGTGGATGCCGATAAACTGTTCTGGACGGGAAGAGAACTTCGACAGGTCAGTGATCGGAATAGTCGATGTGTTGGACGCATAAATCGCATCTTTTGGCATGTGTTCCTCAGCAGCCTTTGTCACGATTTCCTTTACACTGGAATCTTCAAAAACAGCCTCAATCACCATGTCTACATCAGAGAGTTCCGAATAATCATCCGTAGCTTTGATGCGGCCAATGACCTCCGCCATTTTTTCTTCTGTCGTGCGCTTTTTGGAGAGTGCTTTCTTCTCAAGACCCTCGGCATGCGAAATCGCATTTGCAGCAGACTCTGCATCGCGGTCAAGCACAACGACTTCCATGCCAGCCTTTGCAGACACATAGGCAATACCTGCGCCCATAAAGCCGCCGCCGCCAAGAACGCCAATCTTCTTGATTTCGGTTTTACCAACACTTGCCGGGCGACGAGCACCCTTGTTGAGTTCCTGCATGGACATGAAGATCGTACGGATCATCATGGCAGCTTCTGTTGAACGAAGTACTTCAGCGAAATAACGGCTTTCAATCTTCAAAGCTGTATCGAAGGGAACCAACATGCCTTCATACACGCATTTCATAATCGCGCGGGCACCCGGGTAATTGTCCTGTGTCTCACGGCGATAGATTGCATTCGCCGGTGGGAAAAGCTGGAAACCTGCTGGCGAGTAAACTGCGCCGCCCGGGAACTTGTAGCCCTTCACATCCCATGGCTGAACGCCCTTCAGACCGCCATTAATGAGTTCTTTTGCCTTTGAAACGAGTTCTGCTGCAGGAACGACTTCTGTTACCAAGCCATTCGCCTTTGCCTTACCAGCATGCATGTTCCCGCCCTTAAGCAGCATCTGAAGTGCTTCCTGCGTGTGCATCAGGCGCGGAACGCGCTGTGTACCACCGCCGCCGGGGAAAAGGCCAACTTTAACTTCAGGCAAGCCGACTTTTGCATCGTCTGCCATCACGCGTGCATGACATGCAAGGCATATCTCGAGGCATCCACCAAGCGCCTGTCCATTGATTGCAGCAACGAATGGCTTGCCGTTGGTTTCCATCTTGCGCAGCATTTGGTTCAGGGCATAGGCTCCATCAAACAGCATTTGCGCCGCTGCTTCCTTGTCCTTGGCTTCTTCTGCCTTGAACTCGCCTAGCATTCTTTGAAGCATGGAAAGGTCGGCACCTGCACCGAAAGTCTTCTTTCCGGATGCAATCACAGCACCTTTGATACCTTCTTCGCCAGCCACATGGTCAACGATCTTGTCGAGTTCTTCCATTACGGATTGATCAATGACATTCATTGATTTTTCCGGGCTGTCCCAAGTAATGACAGCAATGCCGTCGCTGTCTGTTTCAACAGTAAAATGTGTGTAGGTCATGGTTTTATCCTGTAAGCGTTATACGCGCTCAATGATTGTGGCTGTGCCCATTCCGGCACCGATGCAAAGCGTGACAAGAGCAGTGTTGAGATCACGGCGTTCCAGTTCATCGAGAACCGTACCGAGGATCATTGCACCTGTAGCGCCAAGCGGATGGCCCATTGCAATTGCACCGCCGCAGACATTCATTTTATCATGCGGAATATCGAAGGCTTGCATGTAACGCAGAACGACTGATGCAAAAGCTTCATTCAACTCGAACAGATCAATGTCTTCGAGTTTCATGTTTGCATTCTTGAGGAGCTTTTTCGTCACATCAACCGGGCCTGTCAGCATGAGTGCCGGATCCGAACCAATGCTTGCAAAAGCCCGAATGCGCGCGCGAGGTTTTACACCAAGCTTCTTGCCGCCTTCTTCAGACCCCATAAGGATCGCAGCTGCACCGTCCACAATACCGGAAGAATTGCCTGCATGATGCATGTGGTTGACCGTTTCGACTTCCGGATGCGCTGCGATTCCAACAGCGTTAAAGCCACCCATTTCGCCCATCATTACAAAGGAAGGATCAAGAGAAGCAAGCGACTGCATGTTTGTTTCAGGACGCATATGTTCGTCACGGTCCAGAATAGTTAAGCCGTTTTGATCTTTTACTTTGATGACTGAATTATCAAACTTTCCATCCTGCCATGATTGTGCAGAACGCTTTTGGCTTTCAATTGCGTAAGCATCCACATCATCACGAGAGAAGCCATATTTAGTAGCGATTAGATCTGCGGATACACCTTGCGGCATAAAGTATGCCGGAACAGCAACACTTGGATCCATTGGCCATGCACCACCCGATGCGCCAATGCCTACGCGTGACATGCTTTCAACACCACCCGCAATGACAACATCGTTTGCACCTGAATTAATAGTGGATGCAGCCATGTTAACTGCATCAAGGCCCGATGCGCAAAAAC
>ENA-OUOG01004275-OUOG01004275.1-marine-metagenome-genome-assembly--contig:-NODE-4275-length-12445-cov-5.311125_pt1 | contig 12445 bp, 13 predicted proteins | sample MGYA00248635_ERZ508505 | MGnify/ENA primary metagenome ERZ508505 (study PRJEB26176, sample SAMN06267871) | marine metagenome | isolation source: Saanich Inlet, British Columbia, Canada | place: Pacific...
GAAGCTACGGTGGAGTTTCATTCGGGTAAATTGGTTTTCGGCCTCGCGGCCGGAAAGCGCATTTTAGCCATGAGTGGACGTTTTCATTACTACGAGGGGTATACAGCACAAGAAATCACATTCCCGATTCGGGTGTTGGGAATGCTCGGGATTAAAGCACTGTTTTTATCGAATGCGGCTGGCTCGATGAATATGGATTTCAAGAAAGGCGATTTGATGCTCCTCGACGACCATATTAATTTATTGCCCGACAATCCGTTGTTCGGAAGAAATGTAGATTCTTGGGGCCCGCGATTCCCGGATATGAGCGCACCGTATAGTGTCGATTTGAACGCGCGCTTGCATCGTGCCGCTAAGGCACAAGAAATAAAATTACACGAAGGCGTTTACGTCGCCGTGGGAGGGCCTAACCTAGAAACGCGCGCAGAATATCGTTTTCTCAGCAGAATTGGGGCCGATGTGGTAGGTATGAGCACCGTGCCCGAAGTGATTGTTGCAAACCATATGGGACTTCCCTGCGCAGCCATTTCGGTGTTGACCGATGAATGCGATCCGGATAATTTGAAGCCGGTGGATATCTCGGAAATCATTGCCGTTGCTGGCAAAGCCGAAGAAAAGTTAATTGCCCTTTTAGCGGCAACTTTGAGCGAGATGCATTGATGTCGGCCAGCCAACAAATCGAGAATGGATTTGAACTTATTTTTGACTCTTAATTGCGCATAAAATGAAGAATACGAGAATATTAAAGTCAGTTCTATGGACGTTGACTGCGTTGCTGTCCTTTTCGCAGGTAGCTGGTCAAATGAATCACACTAGTTTCGAGGCCCTCTTGAAGGAATACGTCGCTGAGAACGGTTCAGTCGATTACAAGGGGCTCAAGGTGGCAGATGAAAAGCTCGTTGGCTACTTGGGCGAATTAGAATCAAATCAGCCCGAGGAGGGCTGGAGCGACGATGCTAAAAAAGCTTATTGGATGAATGCCTATAACGCCTACACTTTGAAGTTGATGATCGATCATTACCCTCTTGAGAGTATTACGGACCTGGAAGAGCCCTGGGATAAAAAATGGATTCAATTGAATCACCCGAATGATCCTAAAAGTGAACTCATGAGTTTGAACGACATCGAACACGGAGTTTTGCGCTCTAGTTTTAAAGACCCTCGTATTCATGCCGGAATTAATTGTGCTTCAGAATCGTGCCCCCCGTTGGCAAACAAAGCCTTTTCGGAGGAGAATTGTGAAGAGCTTCTTCAGGAGTTAATGATTCAGTTCGTGAATGATCCAGTACGAAACTCTTTGAGCCCAAAGAAAGTCGCCTTAAGTCAAATTTTCGAATGGTTTCAAGGCGACTTTACTCAAGAAGGGAAGAGAAGTCTGGTCGAGTTTTTAAATGAGTACAGCGCCGTTGAAATTGACCGCAAAGCGAAGATTTCCTACTTAGAATACGACTGGTCTATTAACGGAAAATAAGGGTCAACCAACGCCGTGTCACGTGAAGTTCTTGATTTTCAAAACGTTTTTTCGTGACAGGTACAAATACATTCTGTACATTGGTGGGTACCATACCTACAAAACCTTGCCCCACCTATGTTGACTTTAGCTGTGAAACTACTCATTGCTAATGTCATTGGCGATTTTGTTTTTCAGCCTTATAAATGGGTTGTCGACAAACTCCAATTCAAGCATCGTTCGAAATACTTGTACTACCATATTGGAGTCCATCTGCTCGCATTACTACTTGTTACCCGCTTCGAAACGGAGTTCTTTCTTCCCATTCTCGTTATCGTCATTACGCATTATTTTATAGACCTCTCTAAGCTAAGTCTCGACGGTCGCTATAATTCCGGATTTCTTTTTGTCGCTGATCAGATCGCTCATATCTCCATACTTATGGGTGTCGCCTATGTATATGGGGTGTATGTTTCTGCTTATGATCCGATTCTTACCGATAATCAATTACTTCTCGTTCTTGCCGTACTATCCATAATTTTCGTGTCGCGGATATTGATGCACCTACTCATGGGTAAATGGAGCGTAGATTACGAGGCCTCCCCAACGGTTCAGCGTATAGGAACTTTCGTCGGGATCACGGAACGACTCCTGGTATTTGCTTTTGTAGTCTATGGCCATTGGTTGTACATCGGAATTCTATTCGTTATAAAAACGATTTTAAGAATGTACATCATAAAACCAAAAGACGAGCATGTTCGATTCGAACTGTTTCTTCTGGGTACTTTATTGAGTTTTGGGATGGCCGTGCTCATCGGACTCGGATACCTTCATTTCCTCAGTTGAATCCTTTTCGACCCTAGGAGATAAAGAGGCTTACTTCAAGAATCGAAATCCGATATTAAAGGTTTGTCCGGCGCCGGCATTATTTCCTGCCCAAAAATCTGTGTAGCTAATTTCTAATTCCCAAGTAGGTGTAAACTGCCATTTGCCACCGACACCACTCTGCACAAAATAGGTGCCTCCGGAGTTGGCCGTTGGTGCGTATTGAGTCATGCCGTACACGGTAAATTGATTGCTCGGGAACCAACTCAAGAAAGCACTTACGGGAAGTTGAAGGTTATCGGGCCGGTCGTTTCCGAAGCGCCACCATGCTTCTAGTGAAGTGAATACTTGCCAATCGCCTCCCCAAATCGTTTTATCGAAGAAGAGTTGGTTCCACCAGGTAAACTGTTGATAATCGAGAAACGGCCCCCCATCTCTTCCGTCCATATTCTCGGAAACAGGAATCCAAAAGTGGGAATATACAGATACGCGTTTCCATTTTTCAACCGGCTGCCACTTCGCCGTAGGTCCAACGCTTGCAAGAGCTGTTCGACTGTTAACTCCATCGTTTCCGAACTTGAATACATCCAATGCAGAGCTATTCGGATCGGCGTTCAAAACAGATTTTACGTTGAGGTCGAGCCCGACATTCCAACGGCGATTATGAGAAACACCAAATACATAACTGTTTAAAGAAGTAAAGTAGGTGCTTCGTTGACTCAAATCTTGGTTATCGCCATCCGAATTATAAAAGGCGGTTTGCGTATACAAGTTTTGAAAGAGTTTAACTTCCGATTGCCCTTTTTTCAGGAGCGCCGAAGGCGTAAAAGTTCGGATGTTCGAAGCTCCTTGACCAAGGGATTGAAAACCGATGAAAAGCACGAGGCCTATTGAAAGAAGAACCTCTTTCTTTTTCGATTTTTCCGACAATATATATTTCATAGTTTCATATTCAGTGATTTTTCGATCGACCTGCGGTCGGATGAAAGCCTTTTACGGAACTTTGCATTGATCGATACAAAGTAAATACTCTGAAAAGAACAACATTGTCGGTGCTGCGACAAAAGCTTAACTTCAAGAATCTTTACTTTGAAGATGTAATTAGTACAATCTATGGCCCACATTGCTATTATAGGAAATGGAATTAGCGGAGTTACAGCGGCGCGACATATTCGCAAGCGCAGTAACGACCGAATTACTTTGATTTCTGCGGAAACAGAGCACTTCTTTTCGCGAACGGCGCTCATGTACGTATTCATGGGCCATATGGAATACAAGCATATTAAGCCGTATGAAGATCATTTTTGGGAAAAGAATAAAATCGATTTAAAATTCGATTACGTTTCCAGTATCAATTACTCTTCAAAAGAGCTCGATTTTCAATCGGGTGATAAATTATCTTACGACACTTTAATTCTCGCCGTAGGTTCTAAACCCAATCGTTTTAACTGGCCAGGTCAAGATTTACCTCAGGTTCAGGGTTTGTATTCTTATCAAGACCTCGAATCTATGGAACGCCTTGCGCCAACAACGAAGCGGGCGGTTATAGTTGGCGGCGGGCTGATTGGTGTGGAGATGGCCGAGATGTTCCGAACACGGAATATTGAAGTTACTTTTCTAGTGCGCGAAGGAAAGTTCTGGGGCGGTGTGCTTCCTACTGAAGAGGCCGCGCTTGTAGGCAGGCATATTGAAGAACACCATGTCGATTTACGATATCATACCGAGCTCGATGCTATTTTGGCCGATGAGAACGGAAATGTGCGCGCCGTGAAAACGAAGTCGGGCGACGAAATTGAATGTGAGTTTGTCGGCCTAACGGCCGGAGTTACCCCAAATGTCGATTTTCTGAAAAACTCAGAACTCGAAATCAACCGAGGTATCTTGGTTGATGAATTTTGCAAAACGAACATCCCAGACGTTTATGCCATTGGCGATTGTGCCGAGCGACGCAATCCCATATCGGGCCGTAAGGCCCTAGAACAAGTTTGGTACACCGGCAAAATGATGGGGGAAGCAGTGGCTCGAACCATTACCGGAACACCCACGGAATACAAACCTGGACACTGGTTTAACTCGGCTAAATTTTTCGATATTGAATACCAAACGTACGGATGGGTGCGCAGTACCTTGGATGCGCAGGAGAGTCAGTTTTATTGGGAACACCCCGATGGGCGAAAGTGTATTAAACTCGTTTTCGAAACCAATGGTCGAGAACTGATTGGCGTAAATGTGTTTGGGATCCGATTGCGCCACGTTGTTTTAGATCAAATGCTTGAAGGCGAAAAAACAGTTGATTATTTGCTTGAGCATTGGAAAGATGCTCTGTTCGATCCGGAATTTTATACGGATCATATCAACGAGGTTTTAGCGGAATTCAATTCGCAGTTCAATACCGCGCTCAAGCCTCAAAAGAAAAGTTGGACCCGCATTTTTAGTGCGCAAAAAGTGTGGAACTGATATGAATACCCTTCAAAAAATAGGACTCGGAGTTTTTGTGATGGCCTTGCTCGGATTCGTTTCGGCCATTGGATGGGGCACCTATCAATTAACTCCTGAAATGGCCGAGAGCCATATTTCGGGTGAAGTCAAGCGCGAAGCTTTTATGGCCGCGGCAGAACCGCTCTTTGGACAAGAATACGGTCGTAATTTCGCATTCGTGCCGGCGCTGAAGTCCGCTTTTCAAGAGGGGAATGAAGAAATTCGAAACACCTATGCCTACCCTTCTGAAACGGCCGATTGGGTAATTTCAAGTTTTGCCGAGGCGAATCGCTACAATGCCGATCAATTGACCTCCGGCTTAGCCAAGTACTTGAATGAAGATCAAATTCAATCGCTCCGAGACAACACTTCTTGGATGGCCGATAAAGAGTATTCGGATGCTCAGGCCCTTCGGGCCGATTTGGTCACAAAAATCGATGAGCTCAATGCCAATGTGGGACAAAGTCTTGGCTTTTCATCATCGGAAATCAACAGCTTACTATTCACTCTTACAAAGGAGTCGAGCTCGGGCGTCTTGATTGAATCGTCGTGGATGGTTTTTCTTTTGGTTTTCGGAACGGGTGTAGCCGGAGCGCTGATGTATTTACTTCCCATGTATCGAAATGAACCTCCGGGTATTAAGAATCACCATATTTTTACCAGTGCCATCATGAATCGAGGATGGCTGGGAATCATTTTAGGCACGTTTTTAATTTCCTTTTACGTATTCCTTTATTGGTTTCCCGAGTACCTCACGAATTGGGTTCTTTTGGTTGATCCTTTAAGTCGGGCATTGAGCGGGCATCCGGCATCCCAGTGGTTTCTATATGGCTTTATGTACACGGTTGTAATGTTGGTAATGGGCATCCGCATGATGATCAAATACCGAGGAAATCGATATCAAATTATTCGCACTCTATCAGTGGTGTTTTTCCAAACGGCCTTTGCCTTTTTGATTCCGGAAATCTTGGTCCGATTGAATCAACCCTATTACGATTTCAAGAATATTTGGCCGCTCGATTACGACTTCTTCTTTAATTGGCATTTGAGCAGTTTAATAGAATCGGGCTCTTTGGGAATTTTCATGTTGGTGTGGGGAATTGCGCTCATAGCGGTGGCAATTCCAGTGGTTACCTATTTGTACGGAAAACGATGGTATTGCAGTTGGGTGTGCGGTTGTGGCGGCTTGGCTGAAACCTTGGGCGATCCGTTTCGTCAGTTGAGTGATAAAAGTGTGAAGGCATGGAAAATTGAGCGTTGGATGATTCACAGTGTATTGGTCTTTGCCGCGTTCATGACAGGATTAACCCTGTATACGTATTTCAGCGGGAATTATTCGCCCTTCGGTATCCCTACGGGCGGAGTACAAAAAACGTACGGATTTTTAATCGGTTCGGCCTTTGCCGGGGTAGTGGGCACTGGTTTTTATCCTTTAATGGGAAACCGTGTTTGGTGCCGTTTTGGTTGCCCGTTGGCCGCATATTTAGGAATTGTACAGCGGTTTAAATCGCGCTTTCGAATCACCACGAATGGCGGGCAATGCATCAGTTGTGGGAATTGCAGTACCTACTGTGAAATGGGAATAGATGTGAAATGGTACGCGCAACGCGGACAAAACATTGTTCGATCGAGTTGTGTGGGGTGCGGCGTTTGTTCCGCAGTTTGCCCTCGCGGCGTTTTGAAATTAGAAAATGGCCCTGAATCGGGCCGATTAGAAGTGGGACCGATCACCATTGGTAATAAGAGCATCGAGTTGAATCCTAACGTGATGAACGGATGAAAGTAATGGCACTTTTACTCGCGATTTTTATCCTGCCGACAGGCTGGACAACCTTCTTGAAGAAGAGGAATAAATCTGGAAACATAGAAGAGGAAGGATGGGTTTGTGATGCGGGGAAAAAGCAAGGGACGTGGACGTTTTACGGTGATGATGGCACCTATGAAACGGCGGATTACGTGAATGATAAGCGACAAGGTTGGTACAAAAAACATCGAGAAGACGGGGCCTTTTTAGTTGTGGGCCCATACTACGCGGGAAAGAAAAATCAATATTGGAAAGGCTATTATGACGATGCAACCACCTTGCGGTGGGAAGGAGCCTATGAGGACGATCGAAAGACTTCTTGGTGGAAAACGTACTATCCGGACGGAACGCTAAAATCGGTTGGTAAATATGCGAAAGACCGCAAAACGGACTACTGGGAATTTTATCGGCCCGATGGCAGCAAAGAGGAAATTGGCCATTTCGAGCACGGAAAACGAAACGGATGGTGGCTTACTTTTCACGAAAATGGCGAACCTGAAAGTCATGGCGATTACAAAAACGATCTTAAAGAAGGGTGGTGGGTATTTGCGGACAGCGTGCGTTTAAAAACGGCGGAAGGAGATTACCACAAAGGAAAACAAACGGGTTTTTGGCAAACCTATAAGGATGGAGTTTTAGAATGGGAAGGGAAATATGACGAGGGAGTGAAAGTTGGAAATTGGATTCGTTTCGACGAACAAGGTCGGGAGGTTCAAGTGATGGAATACGGAGGATGAAGCCCAAAATAGTGGTCGTAATACCGGCCTTTAACGAAGAGAATTCGGTAGGTAATGTAGTTCGAGACATCCCCAAAGATTGGGTCGAGGAGATTATTGTAGTAGATAACAACTCGAGCGATGAAACGGCGCAATCGGCACGCGCTGAAGGAGCGACCGTGTTGCGGGAACCAAAACAAGGGTATGGAGCGGCTTGCTTGAAAGGACTGGCCTATGTGAAAGAAATGAAGGACTTACCCGAAATAGTGGTTTTCTTGGATGCTGATTACAGCGATTACCCTGAAGAACTACCCAGCTTAGTGAAGCCTATTGTCGATTCGGATATGGACTTAGTTATTGGCTCACGGGCTTTAGGGAAAAGAGAAAAAGGTTCTATGACTTTTCCTCAAATTTTCGGGAATTGGCTGGCGACCTCTTTATTGAAGCTGTTTTACGGAGTTAAGTTTTCGGATTTAGGCCCCTTTCGAGCCATTCGATACACTGCTTTGCAAGAAATTGGAATGGTAGACGCGAATTATGGATGGACGGTAGAAATGCAGTTAAAGGCTGCAAAATTGAAAATGAAATGTACAGAGGTGCCGGTAACGTATCGGAACCGAATAGGGGTTAGTAAAGTCAGCGGAACGGTAAAAGGCGCATTTGGGGCCGGTTACAAAATTCTCTACACCATCTTTAAGTACCTTTGACGCCTTAAAATGAAAACGCTTAGTTACATATTAATTGCTCTGTATGCAGGTATGCTCACCTTCATATTCCTATATGCTTTGGTGCAGTTGAGCTTGGTGATTCATTACTTGAGAAATCGCAAGAAAGTGAAGCCCGAACCGGACGGTTTTAGAGAATGGCCGATGGTCACCATTCAATTGCCTGTGTATAACGAGCGCTATGTGGTGGAGCGATTGATTAAGGCGGTGATGGAAATTGATTATCCATCGGATCGATTGGAAGTCCAGGTGCTCGATGACAGTACGGATGATACGGTGGAGATTGTTGCGAACAAAGTCGCGGAGTATCGAAGTTTAGGAAGGCATATTGTGCACGTGCATCGAACGGATCGGGATGGTTTTAAAGCGGGCGCCCTAGCGGCCGGATTAGCATCGGCTCGAGGGGAGTACATCGCAATTTTCGACGCCGATTTCGTTCCTCGCCCCGATTTTCTGTACCAGACCATTCCACATTTTAGCGACCCACGAATTGGCGTAGTTCAAAGTCGTTGGGAACACCTCAATGAAAGGCATTCACTATTGACGCAAATGCAAGCCTTCGGTTTAGATGCTCATTTTACGGTGGAGCAAGGGGGTAGAAGTGCTGGCGGGCACTTCATTAATTTCAATGGTACGGGTGGCGTATGGCGCAAGAGCTGTATCGAAAATGCCGGGGGATGGCAAAGTGATACCTTGACAGAAGATCTTGATTTGAGCTACCGAGCACAGCTCAATGGTTGGAAATTCCACTTTGTAGAGGAGCTCGGTAGCCCAGCGGAATTGCCGGCAACCATGAACGCATTAAAGACCCAGCAATTCCGCTGGACCAAAGGCGCAGCCGAGTGTGCCCGCAAGAATTTGGTCAAGGTCTTGCGCGCACCACTCGGCTGGAGTACCAAGCTGCACGCCACTTTTCACCTGATGAACAGCTTTCTGTTCGTATGTATTTTGTTTACCGCTTTATTGAGCGTACCCATGCTACTCATTAAAAATGCGTATCCCGAGTTTAAGAACCTTTTCTATTACGGAAGCTTTTTTATTACCAGCTTACTCATTCTTACTTTGTTTTACTGGGTGAGCTTTGTCCATCGGGAAACGAAGCCCAGTGTACGCACTTTTATTTTCAAGCTTCCGATGTTCCTGTCGGTTTCCATGGGAATGAGTTTTCATAACGCCATTGCGGTTTTTGAAGGGCTTTTGGGAATTAAATCGCCTTTTGTCCGCACGCCTAAGTTCAACATCGTTCAGGGCAGTGACGGTTGGAAGGGGAACGTTTATTTGAAATCAGCCGTGAATTTTAGAACGGCTGTTGAGGGATTTTTAGCCTTGTATTTTATTGGGGCTTTATTCCTGGCCTACCGACTCGGCGATTTCGGATTAGCGCCCTATCACGTATTGCTTGCCTTTGGGTTTGGAGCAGTATATGTGTACTCGATTCGCCATAGTAAGCCGAAAGTTAAGCCGGCGACTTAAAATATACGACCTCGATTTCTTTTCTAACTTTCTATTCAAATTATCTGTTTGATGAAGGTATCCGTCCATCTCATTTTATTCTTTCTGTCGGGCTCGCTTTTTGCCCTCAATAAAAATTCTACTTGTTGTTCATCTGTACTGAGCGTTTCAAATAAATCCATTTGAATTTTCATGAAGCGGGCTCACGTAAGAGCCCGTTTTCTTTTTCTGCTTAATTCCCAAAACAGCGCGAAGAAGACGATCCCGTATTCAATTAGGACCAAATTCAAATCTTCGATGTAATCCGTTGTTCGATACGTAGCATAGCTCAAATATGACAGAGCCGACCACACCGCAACATATCGGAAGCGAGTTAAGGGCATTAAAGCCAAGCCAATGCCAATGTACCAGGGGTGCACCACCGTCGCGAGCAACAAGTAAATCGTATGCGCGCCCATCCAAGCGGTGGCGAGCTCCGAATCGCGAGTTCCGAATCGGCCCGTGAGGGCCCAAACCATAATGACTAAAAAAGTCACCCCCGATAAGGCCGGACCCAACCACTGGATTACATTGTACCCTTTCCATAAATAACCTAACTCCCGAAAGAGATAGTACATACTCGCATTAAACTCGAACCGCTGAAAATATAAGTCGAGACTACTCGCAAAATTCTCGATCAAGGGTTGCGTTAAAAAAGGCGTGAAAAGAACCAATACAACTCCGGCGACGACCATAAAATAAGTCAAGGAAATGCGCCAGCCAGCGTGCCGAATTAAAAAGGGAAGAAAGAGCAGTGGCACTAGCTTTGTGCTAACGCCAAGGGCAAAAAGCACCGCCGAAAGCAACCAACGTTTGCGAACCAATAAAGCCAACGCGGCCAAAATAAAGCCCATCATGAGCCCTTCGAAATGCAGGTTTCCGGAAAATTCAATAATCACTAAGGGATTTAAAACATAAAGGAATGCCAAGGACTCCGACATCCGGAAATGCCGAAGCAAACTGCGAAGTGATACAAAGGCAAGTACATCGCCCAGAACCATAAAAACGCGCATCACGATGACTGCACCCAAATCGTTGTCTGGGAAAATCCAGCTCGCCAAGCCATAGATGAATTGGGCTATAGGCGGATAAATGGTGTAATATTCGGGCGAGTTTAGCCGAGCGAATAAAGCTTCGTTGATTCCAATGGGCAAATCAGATCTGCCGAGCAATTCGCTGGGTAAATACAAAAAGGGATTCGTTCCGGAAACCCATAATCGGCCATCCCAGAGGAATCGGAAGTAGTCGTCGCTGAGCTCGGGTAAATGGCTAAATTGAAGTATGCGGAAAATTAGCCCCGCACCGCCTAAGATGAGTGTGTTATTGAATTGGGAAGCTGAAAGAACACCGTAGGACGCACAAAGAACAGTCATGACGACCATGAGCTCCGGAAACTGAGAACGGATGAGTCCGTTCCCCAGATAGTAATAACCCGCACAAGAGAGCAATAGAAGAGAGATGCCCAGTATATTTTGGGTCTTATGAAGTGGTTTTCCAGACGATTTCGGGATGGTGCTCATGCAAAAAGAGGAAGCCCTTATTTATATACTTTTTTGCCTTCTGTGACCCACACGCCCCAAACCCGATCATAGGCATGGACTTTTTCGGTGGGCTTGCCTCGGGGGTCTACGAGAACACCGTTTCTATTGCTCCATTCGAAAATACCTCCGTATAAATTGTGGACGTTGGTGAATCCGGCATCGCGCATTTGTTGGGTGACCTTTTCGCTGCGATACCCAACACTGCAATAAACAACGATGCTCGAATCTTTTGGAATATCACTGACGCGATCTAAATTGAAATCATCATAGCCAACCCAGCGGGCATCTTTTATGTGGCTCACTTCGAATTCATTTTTCTCGCGGGCGTCGAGCAGCAGGTAGTTTGGAGCGGTTTCACCTAGTTGTTCTACGGAAACTTCCGACACATCGCGATCGAGGAGCCCCTGAAGCATTAGGTCATAAGCACTGGATCCTACACCGGGCTTCTCCTGTGCTGAAGTGCAACCGAAGCTGGCGACTAAAATGAAAATAGCGAGTAGATTTTTCATAGCCGAAAGATAAGAACAATGATCCTAAGCGTAAGGTCGGCTAGATTACCAAGTGACTCAAGTTACATCCGCCCGAGCAGGGCGTTTTTACTTTTGTAAATCATTAACTTCGAAGCTATGTTCCTATTCAACGGAAAGAAAAAGAAAATGATCGCGGAAAAAATCAACACCCCTTCAGCTACCATAATCGATGTGCGCACGATTAGTGAGTTCAATAGTGGACACGTGAATGGGTCGATCAATATTCCGCTCGATCAAATTCCCAACAAGATCGGAAGCCTAAAAAAAATGAGTCGCCCCTTAATCATCTGCTGCCGTTCAGGAATGCGCAGCGGATCGGCCACACAATTCTTAACCAAAGAAGGTTTTGATGAGGTGTATAATGGCGGCGCCTGGCAAACGGTTCAAAAAACACTTAAATGATTAACATGAAGAATGTACTTTTCGGGCTTATTGCCTTTATTAGTTTCAGTGCCTGCGGCACGATGTCGAACGAATCCGCCGATCAGGCCAATCAGAATACTGAGTCGCCGGCACCGCCTCAAGATCAAATTGCGGTGAATGTAGATGTGGAAGAATTTCAGTCGCTCATTGCCAAAAAGCAGGGGGTTGTGCTCGATGTGCGCACACCGCAAGAATACAATGCAGGGCACTTGACCGATTGTACCCACATGGACTTTTACAGTTCAGATTTCAGTCAGCAACTCGATCAGCTAGATAAGAACAAACCGGTATACGTTTATTGTAAAGTAGGAGGCCGCAGCGGTAAAACCATGTCCATGTTGAAAGACAAAGGTTTTGCGGAGGTGTATAATCTCGATGGTGGCTATGACGCTTGGTCGAAGGCTAAAATGCCCGTTGAAAAATGATGCACAAATTTTGGAGAAATAGATGGTATAAAATTGC
>ENA-OUOG01004277-OUOG01004277.1-marine-metagenome-genome-assembly--contig:-NODE-4277-length-12438-cov-7.698568_pt1 | contig 12438 bp, 13 predicted proteins | sample MGYA00248635_ERZ508505 | MGnify/ENA primary metagenome ERZ508505 (study PRJEB26176, sample SAMN06267871) | marine metagenome | isolation source: Saanich Inlet, British Columbia, Canada | place: Pacific...
AGTGAGCCAGACCCTTCGCCTCATGGGGCGCTAAGCGGCCCGCATGATTACCCCCAAGAGGTCGCGCAGGTCAGGAGGAGTAGATCCCGCCACCTGCCCTTTGTTGGGGGGAGGGATAGTTTAGGTGGGTTGAGCGGATTCCAGACGTTCGCGGCGCTTTGCACCGAGGTCTCCTATGCTGGACGGAGCTGCTGCCGCATATTCATTCTTGAAGGTCCGCTGTGGCGTCAGATAAGTCTTTTCAAGCGCGAGTTGTCCGCATTGACCGTTGCGCCTCTTTGCTGGATTAAGGCGCTATGATCAGCCAAAATCACATTTTTGCACGAGTACCATTGTCGTCCGGATTTCTGTTAGGGGTGCTACCACTACCGCTACACTTATTCCTTCCAGTTCAGTTATCATACGAACTGGCCGCCATTACACTCGTCCTCATCGCAGGCATCTACATTGGATATGCCTTTAAAGATGGACGCCCCAAAATAGTGTTTCTGGAGTTCTTTATAGCTCTTGCGTTTGCAGCCGCGGCGTGGATTGGACTGAACGGATATCCATATGTGATCGCAGGTGCACTTGCGGTACATGGGCTGTGGGATTTGTTGCATCACAACTTGATCAAAACAGTGGTCCCGCGTTGGTTTATTCCGTTCTGCGTCATTTGCGATTGGGTAATGGCTGGAAGTCTTACCCTAATTTGGAGCTTTCTATCTTAACGTCATAGCCGTCATTCGTGCTCAGCGCAGCATTGGTGACTATGGGCTAAAACCTGCCGTTAGCCGCAAAATGCACCAAGGTCGGCTCTGGGCCGCCCCCCTCCCACTTCCCAAACGATAGCCAACGACAAAACCCAGACCACCCCAAGAGGTGTCCCGAACCGCATCAGTCTTGCTAAAATGGGGAAATGGCGCGCTGGGGAGGATTCGAACCCCCGACCCCTTGATTCGTAGTCAAGTACTCTATCCAACTGAGCTACCAGCGCGTCGCGTGCCTCTTAGCGCCGTGCGTTTGGGGGTGCAAGTGCGAAATCAGTTTGTCGTGCCAGAAGGCAGGTGAATCTGGAAGCAGGTTCCCTCGGGGCCGGTTTGCGACAGCTCCAGCCTGCCGCCATGGCCGCGCACCAATTCGGCAGCGATCGCCAGCCCCAGACCCGAGCCGCCTGCCCGCGCGCCGCCTTGGAACGGGGTAAAGAGGTGGTCCCGCGCCTTTTTCGGCAAGCCCGGTCCTGTGTCGGTGACATGGATGCTCCAGCCGTCCTCTTCCGATTGGGCCTTGATCGTGATCTTGCCGTGTTTGCCTGTGGCCGTGATGGCCTGGCGGGCGTTGCGCACCAGATTGGCAAGCACGCGGTAGACCTGCTCGGCATCGCAGCGCGCCTGCAACCCCTCCTCGACCTGCGCCTCATAGAGGACAGCCTCCTCCGAGATTTCGATCCGCTCGTTCTCGATCACATCGCCGATCACGCAGCCCAGATCGACACGGTCCAGCGCGGGGGGCGGTTCTTGGGCGCGGCCAAAGGCCAGCGTGCCTTCGCATAGGTTCACCGCCCGCGAGAGGGAATTCACCAGCTTCGGCGTGATCCGTTTCACCGTCGGGTCTTCGCTGCCCTCCAGCCTATCGGCCATCAGGGTTGCGACCGTCAGGATATTGCGCAGGTCATGGCTGATCTTGGCCACCGCCTCACCCAATTGCGCAAGGCGTTCGCGTTGCTTCAAGGCCCCCGTCAATTGCGTCTCAAGGGATTGCAGCGCGGTTTCGGCCTCATGCAATTCGGTAATGCCAGCCTGCGGCTCGATGATGCGTGTGGCGTCCTCGGGGGCCTCGGCGTATTCGGTCATATGGCGCATCACGCGCTTGATCGGGGTGACCAGCAAGCGGCGCACGGCCAGAAACAGCAAAGCGGCCGTAAAGACCGAGATCGCCGCCGAGAGCCATAAAATCCGCAAGCCGTAATCGATCATCGCATCGCGCAGCATATAGGAATGCATGGTGACCTCGATCAGCAGACCCGCTTCGCGCACAGGTGCCCCAATGACGCGAATGGTTTGTTCCTCGCGGGTCAAAAGGCGCATCATCGCATCGCGGATCAGGATCGAGGCAGGCGCATCGCGCAGATCATAGCTGGCGGAGATCGGCGGGATGACATCGGCCGAGAGGACAAGCTGCCGGATCTCGTCACGGCGCAGCACCACATTGAGAACCTCTGCATTCTCCAACAGCTCCGCCTCGAGATCATCCTCGATCATACCTTCATTGGCCAAAAGCGCGAGCGAGGCGATCTGGGCGCGCTCCAATCGGTTCAGCAGGTAATCTTCACGGAACCGCGCAATGGACGGCACGAAAATAAACACCTCCGCCAGCATGACGAAAATGACTGTTAGAATAAGGAAGCGGCCTGAAAGTGAATTCAGCAATGCGTTGGCCTTTTTCGTCTTCCGTCAAACCCTTTGAACAAGGCGCACAATACGTTTGACCCAAGGGTTCTGAAACAATCTAGGAGAGAAATAGGCACCCGCAGCGCGTTTGTTAATCTCTCCCAGTGTGGGATAGGGCGAAATCATGCCAGCGACAGCGCTCATCTTGAGGCCATTCGCGATGGCCAGCGCCCAAATCTGGATCAGATCACCCGCCCGCGCCCCAACAATTGTTGCGCCTACGGGCTTTCCCTTGACCACCATAACCTTGATGAAGCCCTCTGTCTCACCTGTGGCAATTGCGCGATCATTTTCCGAATATGGAAAGCGCACAACCTCGAGTTTATCGCCATGCGCGGCTTTTGCGGCGTCCTCGGTCAGCCCGACTTGCGCCAATTCGGGGTCGGTAAAGGTAACCCAAGGGACATGATCGACCCGCGCTTTCGCGGGCAGTCCGAACAACATCGGCCGAATGATCACGCCCGCATGATAGCCCGCGACATGGGTAAATTGCAGCCCGCCTGCCACATCACCCACGGCATAGACACGTTTATTGGTGGTCGAGCGCAGGCCTGCATCCACCGTGATCCCTTTGCGCGAATGGGCGACCCCCGCCCGATCAAGATCAAGCTTTTCGACATTCACCTGACGCCCGACAGCCAGCAGCAGATGCGAGCCGTCAAAGTCACGACCGTCCTTGGTGGTCACCTTGATCGCGCCTGTCTGCCCTGAAACGCGGGCGACCTCGGCCCCCTCTTCGATCACGATCCCCTCGGCACGCAATCTGTCCAAAACGATTGCGGCGGCCTCGGGGTCATCCTTGCCCAAGGGTTTTTGCCCCTCGATGACCGTCACCTGTGAGCCAAGCCTGCGATGTGCCTGCGCCATCTCCATGCCGATAGGGCCGCCGCCGATAACGATCAGATGCGCGGGGGCCTCGCGCAGATCAAACAGGGATTCATTGGTCAGGTAAGGCGTGTCCTCGATGCCTTCGATTGGCGGCACAAAGGGACGCGAGCCTGTGGCAATGACAAAGCGGCGCGCGGTTATCACGCTCTCGCCTGCCTGCAGTTCGGTCTCCGAGATGAAATGCGCCGTTTCGCGGATGACATGGACACCCAAGCCCTCAAACCGCTCTTGGCTGTCCACGGGGGCGATGGTCTCGATCACTTGCTCGACATGATCTTTGGCCGCGCTGAAATCAGGGGCAGGGTCATGGCCTGCCACCCCGAAGCGCGCCTGCGATGTGGCATGGGCCTTATGGCCCGCCGCCAAAAGCGCCTTGGAGGGGACGCAGCCGAAATTCAGGCAATCGCCCCCCATCAGATGCGCCTCGATCAACACGACCTTCGCGCCCATCTGCACAGCACCCGCCGCAACCGAGAGCCCGCCCGAACCTGCGCCGATCACGCAGATATCCGTCTTGATCCGCTCCATGTTCTAAAGACCTTTCTGGCCACGTATGGCCTTCACAATCAAAGGCAGAGCCGCCAAGGCGCATAGCCCCAGTATCGGCAATAAAATCTGCGGCTCGAAAAATATACCGAGGTCGGGCGTCTCGCCACGCTCGAAAACACCGCCAAGCCCCGCACCCACCGATGTCAGCACAACTGCGCCCGGAATGATCCCCAAGAAGGTGGAAATGACAAACCGATACAGCGGCACGCCCACCAAAGCGGGCACCAAATTGGCCACGAAAAAGGGAACCGCTGGCAGAAGCCGCATCAAAAACAGCATGGACCATTGGTTTTCATCGATCCCCTGCTTCATGCGCCGCACCACCCCTTGCGAGGTATCCATGCGCGCGCTCAACCTCTCGCCCAAGCCCCAGCGGGCGGCGAGGAAAATCAAACTGGCCCCGAGGGTGGCAGCCACGATATTGAACAAGGCACCAGGAAAAGTGGCAAACAGGAACCCACCCGTCAGAGTGGCAATCGTGGCACCTGGCAATGAGAATGCGACGATCAGAACATAGATCATCATGAAGACCAGAACGGTCTGGATGTAATTTGCATCCCGAAAGGCCACCAATGCCTCGCGATTCTCTCGGAGGGTCTCGAATGTCAGGATATCGCGCAGCAAGAACCAGCCCAAGACAGCGCCAAGCACGATCAATGCAAGCGGCAGGGCGCGCGCCAATGGGGTTTTCTTAGGTTCAGACATGAATTCGGCCATTTGGTTCTCTTTCATTGCACAAGATCAGAAGATGCCCTGCAAAGCACCCCCGCAACAGCCCTCTCACGCCTGCTTGATCATGCGTGACAAAAAGAGGGGGTTTTGGGGGATAAAAACGGATAAGCCGTAACAATCGGGGAAAAACTGTTTCAACATCAAAGAATCCCCGTTCCATTTGTTGACAGGCAGGGTGCGAGTGCGTATTGCGCAGGCCTCATACAGATTCCGATACTGTTGAGCAGTGCGCTCCTGCACTCTCCAGTATGACGATGGAGACATAAAATGACGAAACGTACTTTTCAGCCGTCGAACCTCGTTCGCAAGCACCGCCACGGGTTCCGTTCGCGCATGGCTACCAAAGCAGGTCGCAAGATCCTGAACGCACGTCGCGCTCGTGGCCGGAAGTCGCTCAGCGCGTGAGGCTAACGTGATGTCGGACGCTGGTGCGTCCGTCACGCCCCTGTCTTCGGCAGGGGCTTTTTGCGTTCTGAACAAGCGGGCAGATTTTCTGCGCGCCGCCAAAGCCAAACGCGCCCCCGCCCCCGCTTTCCTTCTGCAGGCCCGCAAACGGGCCGAGGCCGAAGATGTGCAGGGCATTCGTGTGGGCTTTACCTGCTCCAAAAAGGTCGGCAATGCCGTGGCGCGCAACCGTGCAAAACGCCGTCTGCGTGAAATCGCGCGTGCGGTTATTCCAGCGCAAGGCCTGCAGGGGTGGGATTACGTCCTGATCGGGCGGGCCGAATTGACCGCCACGCGTGACCTCACTGACATGCAGCACGATCTGAAAAGCGCCTTGAGGAAGGTTCACGGATGAAACCGCTGGCCTATGTCCTTTCACTTCCGATTCGGGCCTATCGTGTGATCTTTTCGCCATGGGTGGGGTTCAACTGCCGCTATCAGCCGACCTGCTCGGCCTATGCGCTTGAGGCATTGGAAACCCATGGCGCGATCAAGGGCCTGTGGTTGACCTTGCGGCGCATCGGGCGCTGCCATCCATGGGGGCATTCGGGCTATGATCCCGTGCCAAAACCCCATGATCACGACCATTAGGGCCGCCACCACTGATCGAGCGCCCCTCAGACGCCTTGCCACTGCAAGCTTGCTTGACGCAAGTGGCCCCCCTCCCCTATGGCAAAGACAAGACATAACCCCTCGGAGACCAGCCCATGCTGGATGATGCAGACGATATTCACCCGCTGTTCAACGGCGCCCCTTCGACGACCGAGTTCAAGAAGCTCCGCAAGCGGATCATCCGCGACACCCGCGAGGCGATCGAGCGCTACGGGATGATCGAGCGTGGCACGAAATGGCTGGTCTGCCTGTCTGGCGGCAAGGACAGCTATACCCTGCTGGCGGTGCTGACCGAATTGCAATGGCGCGGGCTTTTGCCCGTCGAGTTGCTGGCCTGCAATCTCGATCAGGGCCAACCCGGATTTCCAGCAACCGTGCTGCCCGAGTTTTTGGACAAAATGGGTGTGCCGCACCGCATCGAATACCAAGACACCTATTCCATCGTGATGGATAAGGTGCCCCAAGGCCGCACCTATTGCGCGCTCTGCTCGCGTTTGCGGCGGGGAAACCTCTATCGTATCGCGCGCGAGGAAGGGTGCTCGGCCGTGGTTTTGGGCCATCACCGCGATGACATCCTCGAGACATTTTTCCTCAACCTGTTTCACGGTGGCAAGCTGGCCACCATGCCACCCAAACTGCTGAATGATGAGGGCGATATTTTCGTCTATCGCCCGCTGGCCCATGTGGCCGAGGCCGATTGCGAGAAATTCGCGACCGCCCTGAATTACCCGATCATTCCCTGCGATCTTTGCGGCTCGCAAGATGGTCTGCAACGTCAGGTGATCAAACGGATGCTGGATGAATGGGAGGCCAAAATTCCCGGTCGTCGGCAAAAGATTTTCTCGGCCTTGATGACAGCGCGCCCCTCGCATTTGCTGGACCCAGAATTGTTTGATTTTGCAGGCCTGACCCGCGCCATGGGCGAGACAAACGGGACCGAGGACTGATTTTTCGCGATCAATGCGACCTGCAAATCCTCATATGGGTTTCCGCCCAGAAACCCTGCCAAAGCGATCTGAAACGCAAACAAGGGCAAACACCATGTCAGATCGGCGCAGATAGCGCCGTTTTGGGCCGAAAGCGCTTGACCTTTGGTGCCTCAATCTGTTGAACCCACGTGACTTCAACCAAGGGGCAAGAAGCGATCATGAATGATCAGAACAAGAACCTGATCTTGGCCACGGCCTTGAGCTTTATCGTCATCCTCGTGTGGTTTCTTCTCTTTCCACCAGAAGAGGTGGCACCAGTTGACCCCAACGCGGTTGCGCAAACGACAGCGGATGGCACCTCTGATGTGGCTCTTACCCCGCCAGGCACGGATGCACCCGTCCTTCTAGACCCAGAGGCGACACGCGAAGTGGCGCTTTCCACGGCCGAGCGTGTCTCCATCGAGACCGAGGCCCTTTCGGGGTCGATCTCTCTGGTTGGTGGCCGCATTGATGACCTGTCCCTGCGCGACTACCGCGAAACGCTGGATGAGGACTCGGAGATTGTTCGCCTGCTCTCTCCCGTTGGCGGCCCCGAAGCGTTTTACGCGCTTTATGGTTGGGCCCCCGGTGGTGCATTGGATTTCGAAGATGTGCCGGGTGCAAATACACAATGGTCGGTCGAAAGCGGCACGACTTTGGCCCTCGACAGTCCTGTTACCCTTGTCTGGGACAATGGCGCAGGGTTGATCTTCCGTCGGACCATTTCGGTTGATGAGCATTTCATGTTCACCGTGACCCAATCGGTTGAAAACACCGGAGCGGAGTCGCATCGCCTTGCGCCTTACGGGATTGTCGCGCGCCATGGCCTGCCCTCTGACCTGCTGAACTTCTTCATCCTGCATGAAGGCGTGGTCCAGCATACGGATGGCACCTTGGGCGAAGTGGCCTATGACGATATTCCCGATCTCGACTTCATTCAGCGTGAAGGCGCGAATGCCGAGGTGACCGAGGTCACCGAGGAAGGCTGGATCGGCTTTACTGATAAATACTGGATGGCAACGCTGATCCCCGCCGCCTCGCAGCCCTTCACCGCTGTGACCCGCTATGTGGCCAGCGCGGATATCTACCAGACCGAAGCGCGCCTTCCCGCCGTCGATGTCGCGCCTGGCGACACCCTCGAGCGCACAACGCGGCTTTTTGCGGGTGCCAAGGAATGGGAAGCCATCCGCGACTATCAAAACGTCGATGGGATCGCAGGCTTTCTGGATTCGATTGATTGGGGTTGGTTCTACTTCATCACCAAGCCGATGTTCTGGCTGCTGCATAACCTTGGCATCCTGATCGGCAATATGGGCCTTGCGATTATCGCGCTGACCTTCATCGTGAAGGCAGCCCTCTTCCCGCTGGCCTATAAATCCTACGTCTCGATGGCAAAAATGCGCGAGCTTCAGCCCGAAATGGAGAAGCTCAAGGAAGCCGCAGGCGATGACCGTGAGAAACTCCAGCGCGGCATGATGGACCTGTATAAGAAGAATAAGGTCAATCCAGCCTCGGGTTGCTTGCCGATCCTTCTGCAGATCCCGATCTTCTTCTCGCTCTACAAGGTGATCTTCGTAACGCTGGAACTGCGTCACGCGCCGTTCTTTGGCTGGCTGAACGATCTGTCGATGCCTGACACCTCGTCGATCATGAACCTCTTTGGCCTGCTGCCATTCTCCTCACCCGAGCCCGGTTCGATCCTTGCGCTGGTGTTTATCGGTGTGCTGCCCATTCTCTTGGGTATCTCGATGTGGCTGCAGCAGAAACTGAACCCGCAACCCACCGATGCAACACAGGCCATGATCTTTGCTTGGTTGCCATGGGTCTTCATGTTCATGCTCGGCAGCTTCGCATCTGGTTTGCTTGTCTACTGGATTGCGAACAACACGCTGACCTTTATCCAGCAATATACGATCATGCGAAGCCAAGGGTATAATCCCGACATCTTCGGCAATATCCGCTCCAGCTTCCGGCGCGGCGTATCGGACAAGAAGTGACGATCACACTCGCCCATATCTGGCGCCATCCGATCAAAGGGGTCGGAGCCGAGGCGCTGGAACAGGCTGATCTGACCATTGGCCGCCCTGTCCCGCTGGACAGGGCGTTCGCCATTCTGGAGGATGGTGGCGAGGCGGGCAGCGGTTGGCGCTCCTGCCGAAACTTCCTGCGTGGGGCCAAGGGGCCATCGCTGATGGCTATCACCGCACGCACAAAGGGCGATGTGATCCATCTGTCACATCCAGACCGCCCTGACATCGCGATCAACCCGAAATCCGACGCCCAAGCCCTTTTCGACTGGCTGCACCCGATCTACCCCGAAGACCGCAAGCCACCCGTTGATCTTGTCGCCTCTCCGCCCGAGGGCATGTCTGACGCGCCCTTCGCCTCGATCTCGATCCTCAACCTCAAATCCCTTGCCGCCCTGTCCTCACTGGCAGGCGCTGATCTGGATATGCGACGGTTTCGGGGCAACCTTTGGATGGCAGGCGCCGCCCCTTGGGAGGAATTCGATCTGATCGGAAAAACGATCAAACTCGGCGGGGCCACCCTTGAGGTGGTCGAACCCATCGGCCGTTGCCGCGCAACCGAGGCCAACCCCGCAACGGGCAAACGCGACGTGAATACGCTGGCCCTGTTGGAACGCGGTTGGGGCCATACGAATTTCGGTGTTTACGCACAGGTCAAAACCTCTGGCAGCATCGCGCTGGGGGATTCTATCGAGGTGATCTCATGAGCGCTCCACTCCCCTTCCCGCTGGCCGAAGAACCAGATGCCATCACCACCGAAAAGGGCCGCATGCTCTTTGCGCGCGGGGCCGAGTTCCTCAAAGGCGTGGTTGCCATGAACGGCCTGCCACCCGCGGACCGTTTGGAGGTTTGCTTTGCGGGCCGCTCCAACGTCGGGAAATCCACGTTGATCAACGCGCTGACGGGCCGCAAATCCCTTGCACGCGCCTCCAATACGCCCGGCCGCACCCAAGAGATCAACTTCTTCACCCTGTCGGAAGACCACTATCTGGTCGACCTTCCGGGCTATGGCTACGCCGAGGCCCCCGTTGCCATCGTCAAGCAATGGCAAGCCTTGCTCAAATCCTATCTCTCGGGCCGCCAAACCCTGCGCCGCGCCTTCGTTCTGATCGATACACGCCATGGCGTGAAGGCCGTGGATGACGAGATCATGACCCTGCTTGATCAATCCGCTGTCACCTTTCAGGTCGTGATGACCAAGGCCGATAAGGTGAAAGACGCCGATCGTGAGAAAAACCTCGAACAGGTCCGCAAGGCGCTCTCCAAGCATCCCGCCGCCTTTCCCGAGATCGTGCTGACCTCCTCCGAGAAGGGCCAAGGCATACCGACGCTGCGCTCGATCATCTCCTCGCTGGTCTAACTGGCCGCATCCAAATTCTTCGCGTTCTTTTTGTGCTAATGCTTCACAGCCTGAGGTTGCTGGCATAACAAGGCATATCACTTGGCCAAAAGGTCGCCTCGCAATGAAGAAACAAACCGCTATGACCCGTGATTACCTCGCCACTGCGCGGACGCTGAACGAAGCGCTCCCCTATCTGCAACGCTATGATGACGCGATTGTTGTCATCAAACTTGGCGGCCACGCGATGGGGTCCGACGAAGGCATGGCCAGTTTTGCGCGCGACGTGATGCTGATGCGCACCGTGGGGCTGAACCCTGTGGTGGTCCATGGCGGCGGTCCGATGATCAACAGCCTTCTGGAACGGCTCGGTGTCACGTCCAGTTTTTCGCGGGGCAAACGCATCACCGATAAAGCCACGATGGAAGTGGTTGAAATGGTGCTTTCAGGTCAGGTCAATAAACGCATCGTTCAGGCGATCAACAATGAAGGCGGCAAGGCTGTCGGATTGTCGGGCAAGGATGCGAACCTGATGGTCTGCGACCAAGCCGATCCCGAATTGGGCTTTGTGGGCGAACCCGCCGAGGTGAACCCCGCATTGCTCCAGCAATTGTTCCAAGCCGAAATGATCCCCGTGATCGCCCCGATCGGCTCAGGTCGGAATGGCGAGACATTCAATGTCAACGGCGACACGGCTGCAGGCGCGATTGCAGCCGCCCTCAAGGCAGATCGCCTTTTGCTGCTGACCGATGTGGCAGGGGTCAAAAACGCAAACGGTGACGTCGTGACCGAGCTGCGCGCCGCCGATGTCGAGGAGATGACAGCCTCAGGCGTGATTGCGGGTGGAATGATCCCCAAGACCGAGACCGCGCTCAACGCCGTGCGCGCAGGCGTTCGTGCGGCCGTGATCTTGGATGGACGCTCCCCCAATGCCTGCCTGCTCGAGCTGTTCACCGACCATGGCGCAGGCTCGATTATTCGCGCCTAGGCCCAAGTGCCGCTTGATCTCGCGCCACTCAAAGGTGAGGCTTGCACCATGAGCCTTACCTTGATCCTCATCCGTCACGCGAAATCTGATTGGGGCGATCCAAATCTTCCCGATCATGAGCGCCCCTTGAATATGCGCGGCCTCAGGGATGCCCCGCGTCTTGGGCAATGGCTGGCGGAAAATGCGCTCCTCCCTGATCGCGTGCTCTGCTCCACAGCGCGCCGTACACAAGAAACATGGGCAGGGATCGCCACGCAGCTGCCACAGCCGCCTGATCCCGCGCTGCGCTCCTCACTCTACCATGCAGCGCCTGCAGACATCCTGACGGCCCTCAAAGCCTCTGAAGGGCACTGTGTGGCCGTCATCGGCCATAACCCTGGCATCGGCAGCCTTGCTTGGTCCCTGAGCAAGACCCCGCCCGAGCATCCCAAATTCGGCAGCTACCCCACCGCTGCCTGTCTGGTCCTTGAGTTCGAAATGGATGACTGGTCTGAAATCACATCCAGCACAGGCCAAGTTCGAGATTTCATCACCCCCGATGACCTGCCCCAAGCCCGCTGATCCAGACCGCTGACCCAAACTCCATCTTTGCTTCCAAATACTTTCGCCGAAGGCAAAGGGGCGCGCATGGGGTCGATCCCCATGCGCGCCCCCATCTTTGACGCCCGCGATTAAAAAGCGCGGGGCTTAATCAGTGACCCAGAATCTGGCTCAGGAACAATTTGGTCCGTTCGCTTTGCGGATTGGTAAAGAAGGCCTCAGGCTCGTTTTGCTCGACGATCTGGCCTGCATCCATAAAGATCACGCGGTTGGCGACCTGACGGGCAAAACCCATCTCATGGGTCACGCAGATCATGGTCATGCCTTCTTCGGCCAATTGGATCATCGTATCCAACACTTCCTTGATCATCTCGGGGTCAAGCGCCGAGGTGGGCTCGTCAAACAGCATGATGCGCGGGCGCATACAAAGCGACCGTGCAATCGCCACACGTTGCTGCTGACCACCAGACAACTGACCGGGGTATTTATCGGCCTGCTCTGGAATTTTTACCTTCTCAAGGAAATACATCGCCGTCTCTTCGGCTTCCTTCTTGGGCGTTTTGCGCACCCAGATCGGAGCCAGCGTGCAGTTCTCCAAAATCGTCAGATGCGGGAAAAGATTGAAATGCTGGAAACACATTCCAACCTCTGAGCGGATCTTGTCGATGTTCTTGAGGTCATTCGACAGCAATGTCCCATCAACGGTGATCGAGCCCTTTTGATGCTCTTCCAGCGCGTTGATGCAGCGGATCAAAGTCGATTTGCCCGACCCCGAGGGGCCACAGACAACGATCCGTTCGCCACGGTTCACGGTCAGGTTGATGTCACGCAGAACATGAAAGGTGCCATACCATTTGTTCATGTTCTGAATTTCGATAGCCACCTCATCGGAGACTTTCATCTTCGAGCGGTCAATCTCGCG
>ENA-OUOG01004281-OUOG01004281.1-marine-metagenome-genome-assembly--contig:-NODE-4281-length-12422-cov-3.381612_pt1 | contig 12422 bp, 11 predicted proteins | sample MGYA00248635_ERZ508505 | MGnify/ENA primary metagenome ERZ508505 (study PRJEB26176, sample SAMN06267871) | marine metagenome | isolation source: Saanich Inlet, British Columbia, Canada | place: Pacific...
GTGCAAGAGCATCAGGAACCAACGACAAGGCAGGATCCGTTCTCAATCTCACGCGTTGGACTTCTCCAAGACTAATCAAAGAGACCTTCCTCACCCCTAGTGACTATAAATACCCATTTTTAGGATAAGGGAAGGTATACCAGTTTCTTGGTTTCAAAAAAAGGTAGCGGTATGCGGTCATACAAATCGTATACCGTTATTTTATTTTTGTAGGGCGCTAATTCTTCTACAAGATCTCCACCTTTCAAATAAAGAATACCATTTTTTCGCTCATGAATACTCACTGGCTTTAATTTATCCTGGACCCAGTGAACAAATGTCGGCATCGCGGCAACTGCTCGACTAACTACAAAATCAAATTGATCCGGAACATGTTCAATTCGGTCGTTAATTGCTTTCACATTTGAAAGCCCTAGACCTGCTACCACCTCCTCTACAACTTTAATTTTTTTCCCAATTGAATCAACCAGACAAAACGATACTTCTGGGAACAAAATAGCGAGGGGTATACCAGGAAATCCGCCACCCGTTCCGACATCGACCACCGAGCTGCCTGGTAAAAAATTCTGATAAAGCGCAATGCTCATCGAATGAAGAACATGACGCAGATATAACTCCTCGATGTCTTTTCGTGAAACTACATTGATTTTCAGATTCCAATCTTGGTATAATTCATCCAATAAATCGAATTTACCAATCTGATCATCAGTTAAATGCGGAAAATATTCAAGGAGAGCGGATGCTTTCATAAGGTGAATTGAGAACGCAAAATTATCATTAACATTGCAGTCTCAAAACCGTATGCTGTAAAAGTTATGAATTCAATCCCTTCACAACGTATTCAAGAAATGGAAATCTCAGCCACTTTAGCTATGGCGGCAAAGGCGCGAGAGTTGAAAACCCAAGGAAAAGATATTATCGGACTTAGTCTAGGAGAGCCTGACTTTACTATTCCTGAATTCATAAAAGAATCGGCCAAAAAGGCAATTGACGACAATTACAGCAGTTACTCTCCGGTTGATGGCTATGCCGACCTCAAAGCGGCCATCGCACTGAAATTTAAGCGCGATAACGGTATCACTTACGGTGTAGATCAGATCGTGGTGTCGACAGGGGCAAAACAGTCTCTTTACAATATTGCTATGGCGGTTATAAATCCTGGAGATGAGGTCATTCTTCCAGCTCCTTATTGGGTATCTTACCGAGATATCGTTAAGCTTGCCGGAGGGGTACCCGTAGAGGTTTCAACTAGCATTGATGCAGATTTTAAAATGACTGCAGATCAATTGCGCGCGGCAATCACCGAAAAAACCCGCATGCTTTGGTTCAGCTCTCCTTGTAACCCAAGTGGATCGTTCTATCACCGCTCTGAACTAGAAGCATTAGCAGCTGTACTAGAAGAATTTCCAGATATCATTGTGGTATCTGACGAGATCTATGAACACATCAACTTTAGTTCAGCAGCCCATTGCTCAATTGCGTCTATTCCCTCATTATACGATCGGACCGTTACGGTAAATGGGGTATCAAAGGCATTTGCTATGACCGGTTGGAGAATCGGATATATAGGTGCTCCTACCTGGATTGCTAAGGCGTGTAACAAACTTCAAGGACAGGTAACTAGTGGCGCAAATGCCATTGCCCAACGTGCAGTGATTACGGCGCTTGAAGCCCCTGTTTCATCGATCGACTATATGATCGATGCCTTCAAAAAGCGAAGAGATCTTGTTCTTGACTTGCTAGGCAAAATCGAAGGATTCAAGTTAAATGTTCCGGAGGGCGCCTTTTATGTATTTCCGGACATCTCCTACTTTTTTGGAAAAACGCTAAAAGGAAAACAAATAAACAACGCCTCAGATTTTTCGCTTTTCTTATTAGAAGAGGCCCAGGTAGCCACCGTAACTGGAGAGGCTTTCGGGGATGAAAACTGTATTCGTATCTCCTATGCGGCATCAGAAGAAATGTTGATCGAAGCAATTAGACGAATCTCAGAAGCACTTTCTTAAACGGTGTAATTGTATCTTTGTAGCTCATGAGCGCAAAGAATCACAACACGATCGTTCCGTATTCGGATCTAAAGGAGTCTAAAAAGACTCAAGTATCAACCATGTTTGATACGATATCAGCCGAATACGATAAGCTCAATCGGCTCATCACTTTTGGGATAGACAAGTCATGGAGAAAGAAGCTCGTTAAAACAATCGTTAAGCTTCAGCCCGAAAAGGTATTGGATGTTGCAACCGGAACTGGAGATTTAGCCATTGCCATCGCAACTAAATGTAACGCTCATATAATTGGCTTAGACATTTCCGCCGGAATGCTCGAGGTCGGTAAACAAAAAATCCTAGATCGAACGCTCCAAACACAAATCGAAATGGTGATTGGTGATAGTGAACATATCGGATACCCAGACAATCACTTCGATGCCGTTACTGTAGCTTTCGGGGTACGAAATTTCGAAAATCTCGAGGCAGGATTAAGTGAAATTGTTAGGGTATTAAAACCTGGGGGCACACTAGCTGTTTTAGAAACGTCAATGCCTACAAATCCAACACTAAAATTTATCTATCAGATTCACGGTAGAATCATACTCCCTTTATTCGGCAAGTTGTTTTCAAGAGATCAGCGTGCTTATCGTTACTTAGCCGATTCGGCCGAAGCTTTCCCGTACAATGAGAAATTTGTAACTATTTTATTGCATTCTGGGTTTAGCAAGGCTTTCTACCATCCCCAAACTTTTGGAGCTGCTTGTATTTATTATGCTAAAAAATAACGTGTTAAGACACCTAATTATTGGCTTGTTAGCCATAGCATCCTTCAGTGTTCAGGCACAAAAACGACATCCGTCGGGACTGAATTTAAGAGGCGCAGACGCTGAACCGTGGAGTTTTGGTATTCTCTTCAATTTGAGCAACTACGGAACCAGTTATACCATAGAAAACCCTCCTATCGATAAACAGGAACTCAACATACATTCTGAACCTGGCGCAGGTATTAGACTCGTGGCAGAACGCAGATTAGCACATCGTCTCGATTTACGCGTAGAACCAGGAATTTTGCTCGATCGTGCAGGTATTGGAAATCCAGATGGGGGAATTACCGAGGTCCAATTACCCCTACTACTCAAATTTCAAGGGCAGCGCCATGCAAACTTTAACCCCTTTCTAATCGCTGGTTATCTCGGTAGTTTAAAAACCTCACAAGAATTGGAAAATTGGGCTGTTCCCTACAAACGGGTAATGCATTCGGTAGAGGCAGGAGCAGGAATTGATTTCTATCTTAAAAAAAGCAAACTTGGATTAGGTGTCCGAATGAACACACCCCTAGCAAGTGATCAAAGAAAAGATAAGCCTTCTGCGCTGAGCAATTTAAAATCAAAAGCGCTTGTATTCTTTATCAGTTTCGAGACCAAAGACGGTTGGAAATTGTATGCACGATAATCGCTGTAGAAACAGCTGCATTTAAACTCTCTACATTAGAACTGGGAGCCGAGGCGATATGAATTTTTTCGTTGACCACCTCACTTACCTCCTGGCTAAGTCCGTTACCTTCGTTTCCGATAACAAGTATTCCACTCTGAGGTGGGTCAAAGGTAGCTAGCGAAATTCCTGACAGGTCAGCTGCAAAAGCCGGGCGAGAATCATTTCTTATTTCATTTTCTAAATCTAACGTATGGCAGTGCATCCGTGCATATGACCCCATGGTAGCTTGAACAACCTTCGGATGGTACACATCAACTGTACCTTTGGAGCACCAAACCTGTTTCCAACCGAACCAATCTGCCGTTCGAAGTATCGTTCCTAAATTACCAGGGTCTTGTATCTTGTCCAACGCCAATATCCAACCTGACGATTCCCAATGAGCTAATTCGGGCATTTCAAAAACTGCCAAGGCATCGCTTGGTGTAGTCAACTGGCTGATTTGCTTCATTTGTTGCTCACTAATCTCAACAGCTTCTTTCAAATCGAAAGTTGATTTGGTGGAATCTACAATAAATAGGTCTAACAGTTTGAGACCTGCAGCAATACCATCCCTAATACCCTTGATCCCTTCCACCAAAAATGTACCGTTTTGATAACGATATTTTTTGCGTTCGAGTCGCTGAATTGATCGGATTTTGGCCTGAGAAAGCATACAGATTTTAGGCTATTTTTACAGCATGTTTACAAACGCCTCGAGATTAAGACGCCTGATTACAAAAGTAGGCGTAATTCTCTTAGCCCTACTTCACACCGGATGTAGTTCTACAAAAAAATTAGGACCCGACACCCAATGGCTAAAAAACCAGCGAATTATAATTGATAATGAGGTTACAAAAGATCCTAAAATAACCGCTCAGCTCAGCCAAAAAGAAAATTCTCGAGTTTTGGGAATTCCACTAAAGCTCTGGCTATACAACAGTTCTGGTTCACGTCCTACCCGATTTAATAATTGGCTCAGAACACTCGGACAACCTCCCGTAATTTATACCGAACAAGCTGCAGCCTTATCGGAAATCAGACTTGAAAACTATTTTAAAAGACGCGGTTATCTAAATGTGCAAATCGATCGAACAGTAAAATCGAACCGAAAACAGAATAAAATCACAACGACCTTTACGGTAAATCCAAAGGAACCGTATGTCATTGATAGCATAAAACTTACAAGCTATAATCCAAGATTCGATTCAATTGTACGTCAAAATCGGAAGGCACTTCCACTTAAGGTGGATACTATTTTAGATTTAAACACCATCGATTCCGATCGAATGGCACTCGTTAATCTATTTCGAAATATTGGGATGTATGGATTCCAAAAGAGTTCCCTGCGCTACGAAATTAGAGGAGATACTTCTGAATTTTCGAAAACCAAAAAACTCAGTGTCAGTAGAGTTATAGATTCTTTGGCTAGCGCCACAAGCTACACCTTCGATAACGTAAACGTTTTTAGTGAAGGAGCAAGCTTAGGTAGTGAGCTTAAAACTAGTTCAAATGGAATATCATTCTACAGCGATAAAAAATTATCTTTTGAACCGACTATCGTAGCAGAACGAATTACCTATAAACCCGGAGCTACCTACAATGACAATTTACAACGGAGCACAGTCGATCTACTGGGTGATTTAAATTTTTTCTTATATCCGAACATTGAACTAAGCAGTCAGTCCGATAGCACCCTAACCGCTAATATTTACCTTAGAAACCGAAAGCGTTTTGCACTTAATACCGACCTAGATTTAACGCATTCAAATATTCAGCAACTAGGAACCACGCTTCGATCCTCTATTCTTGCTCGAAATGTATTTGGAACACATGAAAATTTAAGCTTAGCTCTCAGCGGAAGTATCGGAAATTCACTGCTACCAGGAGATAATCTAACCACTGAGCTTGGTATCGATCTAAACCTTAATTTTCCTAGATGGTGGTTTATTATCCCCGTGTCTGATCTCATATCCGTTAAGAAACACCCACAAACCATATTGCAAATCGGAACAAACCTCCAAAAAAATCTGGGTTTAGATAGGCAAACCTTTAATGCTTCCTATAGGCTCAATTATCGAACAGAAAAAAAACGCTATGTAATTGAATTCCCAAGTATTACATATGTCAACCACTTGAATCCGGATGCGTTCTTTTCGATTTATAGAAATACGTTTGAACGATTAGACGAATTGGCTGCTCCACTGCGAACCAACCCACTTTTTTCGGACTATTTTGAACCTACCTTACCCCAGTCAGAAGCCTCGCTTTCGATACCTGATGGTTCAAATAGCTTTATTACTGATGTATTAAATGAAAGCCTACCTCTTGATCCCGCTTCGGTAACCGAAATCAGTCGAATTGATGAGCGCAGAAACCGTCTAGTCGAAAACAATTTCATTGTTTCGTCAAGCTATAGTTTTTTATTTCAAAATTCAGAAAACAGAAACTACGACCACTATGGTAATTGGGGATTCAAACTTGAAATGGCGGGAGCGCTACTCGATTGGCTAGGAGTTGAAAACAGCCAAGAGGGCGCATTGAGCATACCTTTTGCGCAATACATCAAAGCAGAAGTTAGCGGTGTAAAACATATTAAACTCAGTAGTGATTCAAGTTTTGCCACCAGACTATTTGGCGGCATAGCCGTGCCGTTTGGATCAGGATCTAATGTTCCCTTTGTTCGAAGCTATTTTGCTGGAGGATCAAACGATATACGAGCTTGGAATGCCTATACATTAGGTCCTGGAACTACCAACCTGATCAATGAATTCAACGACGCCAATTTTAAAATTACCTGGAGTAATGAACTTCGTTTCGACCTAGGCTCTGCACTTGAAGGTGCACTTTTTACAGACATCGGAAATATCTGGAATGTATGGGATGACACTGAAGTTCGTGAAGCAGTATTTAAAGGATGGAGTTCACTGAAAGATCTTGCAATCGGTGCCGGAGCGGGTGTTCGTTATGATTTTGATTACTTTTTGTTCCGTTTAGATCTCGGTTGGAAAATCTATAATCCTGCATTATCAGGAGATCAGCGATGGTTTTACAATCAAGATAAAAACCGACCTATTTTCAATATAGGAATCAACTATCCTTTTTAAAAGCATTTCTTACATTTGTCGCTTAACACAATCAAAAAATAAAACGAATGAGTCTATCATCCATCCCTGCTGGTGTAGCTACCGGAGATCAAGTTCAAGCGATTTTTCAACTTGCTAAACAGAAATCATTTGCGCTTCCGGCTGTAAACGTAGTAGGATCAAGTACTATAAACGCCGTCCTTGAGACTGCAGCTACACTTAACGCCCCTGTAATTATTCAATTCTCTAACGGAGGATCTCAATTCAACGCAGGAAAAGGGTTGTCAAATGAAAACCAAAAAGCTGCAATCGCAGGTGCTATTGCGGGAGCTAAACACGTTCACCAGCTTGCAGAAGCCTACGGCGCACGAGTAATCTTACATACCGATCACTGTGCCAAAAACCTACTTCCATGGATAGACGGATTGTTAGATGCCAGTGAAGCGTTTTATAAAGAGACCGGAAAATCGCTCTTTAGTTCACACATGATCGACCTTTCAGAAGAGCCGATTGAAGAAAATATTGAAATTTGCAAAGACTACCTAAAGCGCATGTCTGCGTTAGAGATGACTCTTGAAATCGAGCTTGGTGTAACGGGAGGAGAAGAAGACGGAGTTGACAATAGCGACGTAGACGTATCTAAACTCTATACACAACCCGAAGAGGTGGCTTACGCTTACGAAGAACTTTCTAAAATTTCTCACCGCTTCACCATCGCTGCGGCATTCGGAAACGTACACGGGGTGTACAAGCCCGGTAATGTAAAACTGACACCTACAATACTTAAAGATTCTCAAGCCTTCGTAGCCGCTAAATACGGTATTTCAGAAAAAAATCCGATTGACTTTGTATTTCACGGAGGATCTGGATCATCTGTTGAAGAAATCAGAGAGTCTATTGGTTATGGAGTAGTAAAAATGAATATCGATACGGATCTTCAATTCGCATTTACCGAAGGAATTCGCGACTATATGGTAGAAAAAATCGATTATTTACGCACCCAAATCGGCAATCCCGAAGGCGAAGAAGCGCCAAACAAAAAACACTATGATCCGCGCGTATGGCTTCGAAAAGGAGAACAGACTTTTGTCGCTCGTTTAAAGAAAGCTTTCGAAGATCTAAATAACGTTAATACGCTGTAATCATTAAAGAGCTAGCTAACATGTCATCGTCTTGGTTTAAAAGAAAAGAAAAAGGGATTCAAACGGCCACCGAGGAGAAAAAAGACACTCCTAAGGGGTTGTGGTATAAATCTCCTACCGGCAAAATTGTAGAATCAGAGGAACTCGCAAATAATGCCTTTGTTAGTCCTGAAGACGACTACCATGTTCGCATCGGAAGTAAGGAATATTTCGAGCTACTTTTCGACGAAAACACGTTCACTGAATTCAATGAGAAGCTATCTTCTAAAGATCCCCTTCAGTTTGAGGATACTAAAAAATACAAGGATCGTTTAGTAGAGGCTAAGAAAAAAACGGGTCTAAATGACGCTATCCGAACTGCCTATGGACTTTCTGCCGGTAGAGAACTTGTAGTTGCTTGTATGGATTTTAGTTTCATTGGTGGGTCAATGGGTAGTGTTGTCGGAGAGAAAATTGCTAGAGCGGTCGACATGGCAATAAAGCGTAAAGCACCACTTATTATCATATCCAAATCAGGAGGTGCTCGGATGATGGAAGCTGCCCTCTCACTGATGCAAATGGCAAAAACATCCGTAAAAATTGCGCAACTCGATGCGGCAAAAATACCCTATATTTCGTTGTGTACTGATCCAACTACGGGTGGAACAACCGCATCCTACGCTATGCTTGGAGACATTAACATCGCGGAACCTGGGGCGCTAATTGGATTCGCCGGTCCTAGAGTGGTTAAAGATACCACAGGAAAAGACCTGCCTGAAGGATTCCAAACTGCTGAATTTGTAAAGGAACACGGGTTTTTAGACTTTATAACCCACAGAAAAGAGTTGAAGTCTAAAGTAAATCTATACATAGACCTTATATTAAATTTACCAATCCGAGAAGTTTCGTAGATTCAACTAGGTTTACTTAGTTGAAATACAGTATATTTGCCGCCTGATTGAAAGTCAATTCAGGTACATAATAATCATTAACATAATATTGGCATGTATTTAACTCAAGAAAAGAAGGCTGAAATCTTCAAACAATTTGGAGGTGCTGAAGCAAACACCGGGTCAACTGAAGGGCAAATTGCACTATTCACCTACCGAATTAACCACTTAACTGGGCACTTAAAAAAGAATCACAAAGATTACAATACTGAGCGCTCACTTATTCGTCTAGTAGGTAAACGAAGAAGCTTACTTGACTATTTAAAGAAAAATGATATTGAAAAATACCGATCTTTAATTAAAGAATTAGGTATCCGTAAATAAACATTTAGGGGCATTCTTCGAATGCCCTTTTTTATTAAAAACGCCTAGCGTTTTTTGGTTTTTCATTGGTCTACCACACTGCACAACAACACAACCCATGGAGCCTGGAAGGCTATCCAAAGACCAATTGTTTAACAAGTGCCAAACGCACGAAAACCCTAAAGGCTATGGCCTTTAACACATTATGATTCCAAAAACTTTTCAAGAGGTCATTGACCTCGGCGACGGTCGTTCGATTACCATCGAAACCGGTAAACTCGCCAAACAAGCTCACGGCTCAGTAGTTGTGCGCTCAGGAGACTGCATGCTTCTTTGTACCGTAGTTTCAAATTATCAAGCATCAGATGTTGACTTTTTACCGCTAACAGTTGATTACCGCGAAAAATTTGCGGCTGCCGGCCGTTATCCAGGAGGTTTCTTTAAAAGAGAAGCCCGTCCTAGTGATGGAGAGGTGCTTACCATGCGAATTGTAGATCGTGTTCTACGTCCGCTGTTCCCGAAAGACTACCACGCTGAAACACAGGTAATGATTCAGATGATGTCTTTGGACGACACCATTACTCCTGATGCTCTTGTAGGACTAGCTGCATCTACAGCACTTCAACTATCAGACATTCCATTCGAAACAGCAATCTCTGAGGTTCGACTAGGACGTGTAAACGGCGAATTCGTTATCAATCCATCTCTGGCTCAGTTAAAAGAGTCAGATATTGACATGATTATTGGAGCTTCTTATGATTCAGTAATGATGGTTGAGGGTGAGATGAAAGAAATCAGTGAAGAAGAGATGGTTGAGGCTATCAAATTTGCACATGATGCTATTCGAGTTCAATGTGACGCTCAACACCGATTAGTTGCTCAGGTTGGGAAAAAAGAAACCCGTGAATTTGATGAGGCAGTTAAAGATGAAGAGCTGTACAACAAAATTCATGCGATCGCCTATGACAAAGTATACGAAGTAGCTAAGAGAGGCTCTTCGAAAAAAGAAAGAGGAGCAGCATTTGCAGAAATAAAAGAAGCTGTTAAGGCAACTTTTAGTGAAGAAGAACTAGCTGAGAAAGGAAAGCAAATCAGCAGCTACTACAGCAAAGTTGAAAAGAATGCGGTTCGCAATCTGACCCTTGATGAAGGTCTTCGTTTAGACGGAAGAAAAACCAATGAGATTCGTCCGATTTGGTGCGAAATTGACTATCTACCATCGACACATGGTTCAGCAATTTTTACCCGAGGCGAAACACAAGTTCTCTCTACCGTAACCCTTGGAACTTCTAGAGAGGCAAGTATTATTGATATGCCATCTTTAGAAGGTGAGGAAACGTTTTACTTACATTATAACTTTCCGCCATTCTCAACGGGAGAGGCTAAACCTCTTAGAGGTACATCAAGACGCGAGGTAGGTCACGGAAACTTAGCGCAACGCGCCCTTAAAAATATGATTCCTGCAGACTGTCCGTACACTGTTCGCGTAGTTGCAGAAGTTTTAGAATCAAACGGATCGTCTTCAATGGCTACCGTATGTTCAGGAACATTAGCCCTAATGGATGCCGGTATTCAGATTATAAAACCAGTTTCTGGTATTGCCATGGGTCTAATCACCGATACTGAGAGCGGAAAATACGCTGTGTTATCAGACATTCTTGGAGACGAAGATCACCTTGGAGACATGGACTTTAAGGTTACCGGAACCGCTGATGGTATTACTGCTTGCCAGATGGATATCAAAGTAAAAGGTCTTTCTTACGAGATTTTGACAAAGGCTCTTATACAAGCTAAAGAAGGTAGACTTCACATTCTAGAGAAGCTTATTGAAACAATAGATACACCAAAAGCTGAAGTTAAAGCTCATGCTCCTAAGATCATAACCACTCTGATTCCAGGTGACCTTATCGGTGCCTTTATCGGTAGCGGTGGTAAAAACATCCAGGATCTTCAGAAATCTACCGGCTGTACTATCGTAATTAACGAAAATGAAACGGGAGAAGGTTTGGTAGAAATTCTAGGCACTTCGCAAGAAGGTATTGATCGTGTTTTAGCAGCTATTGATTCACTTATGTTTAAACCTACAGTGGGCGAAACCTATAAGGTTAAAGTGATCAAAATGTTGGAGTTTGGTGCGGTTGTGGAATACCTAGATGCACCAGGAAACGAAGTACTACTTCATGTTTCGGAACTCGCATGGGAACGCACTGAAAACGTTAGTGATGTGATCAATATGGGTGATGAGTTCGAGGTAAAATACTTTGGATTTGATCCTAGAACCAAAAAAGAGAAGGTCTCAAGAAAAGCACTACTCGAAAAACCGGAAGGATATGTTGAGCGCGCACCGCGACCAGACAGACCAAGAGATTCAAGAGGTTCTCGAGATTCACGACCACGCGGAGATCGTGATAACAGACCGAATAGATCTCAAAACGAAGATTAAACATAACGTTTATTCTATTTCTAGGCGCTCTTTTAAAAAGAGCGCCTTTTTTTTTATTCGAATTATGTAACCTTTTGACTCATCCTGCGTATAATAAAGCCACGTCATTCAAAAATTTTACATGAGACAGTTAAAAATTACCAAGCAGGTAACTAACAGAGAAACCGCATCGTTAGACAAGTATTTGCAAGAAATTGGTAAAGTAGACCTCATTACCGCAGAGGAAGAAGTTGAGCTTGCCCAAAAAATAAAAGCAGGTGACCAGCGCGCACTTGAGAAACTAACTAAAGCGAATCTTCGTTTTGTGGTTTCTGTTGCCAAACAATATCAAAATCAAGGCCTAACCCTCCCCGACCTCATCAATGAGGGAAATTTAGGACTCATAAAGGCTGCTCAGCGATTCGACGAAACCAGAGGATTTAAGTTTATCTCTTACGCCGTGTGGTGGATCCGTCAGTCGATTCTTCAGGCTCTAGCAGAGCAGTCTAGAATTGTTCGTCTTCCATTAAACAAAATTGGCTCGATCAATAAGATCAACAAAACGTTTGCACACCTCGAACAGGCTCATGAGCGTATGCCATCAGCCGAAGAGATTGCAGCAGAACTCGATATGACGGTAGAAGACGTTAAACAATCATTGAAGAATTCGGGTCGCCACGTATCAATGGATGCTCCGCTTATCGACGGCGAAGATTCGAATTTATATGACGTTTTAAGATCTGGAGAATCACCGAATCCAGATAGAGAATTATTGCATGAATCCCTGCGGACTGAAATTGAACGGGCGTTAGAAACACTCACTCCAAGAGAAGCTGATGTGGTTCGTTTATACTTTGGTCTTGCTGGTCAACACTCAATGACCCTAGAGGAAATTGGTGAGACCTTCGATCTAACCCGTGAACGCGTGCGTCAGATTAAAGAAAAAGCAATCAGACGTCTAAAACACACCTCAAGAAGTAAAATTCTTAAAACATATTTAGGATAAATTAGTATCTTGCCCAAACTTACAGTTTTCGTGGCTGTTCGTTTTTTGATTGATGATTATGGAAACGCCGGCATAT
>ENA-OUOG01004284-OUOG01004284.1-marine-metagenome-genome-assembly--contig:-NODE-4284-length-12417-cov-5.544571_pt1 | contig 12417 bp, 11 predicted proteins | sample MGYA00248635_ERZ508505 | MGnify/ENA primary metagenome ERZ508505 (study PRJEB26176, sample SAMN06267871) | marine metagenome | isolation source: Saanich Inlet, British Columbia, Canada | place: Pacific...
GATTTTTTGTTTTGTATGAATTAGGCTTCAAATAGTGATTGTTTAGTTAATGCGACAGAACCATGGTAATTACGGTTCTACTCGAGATGAGGCGTTTAACAAAGTCAAAGAAACAATAATTGAAATAGCCACGCTTATTCAAGACTATTTTGATTTAGAACAAATGTTATGTTCTGTGCGACAGAACCTCCATAACCGTTCTTCATCATAAACTCAATTAAATAGCTCATTTATTGCACAATAATTTTTAATCTACTATTTTCAATTCCATTACTAGTTCTTATGATTTAAAGGCAAAACATCATTACTTTGTTAATATAAACAATTACGTCAATTTTAATTAGACATAGAATATAATCTTCAGATATTATGAAACAAATACAATTAGACCTAGCTCATTTTAATTTTTTTTGCCCGGTAACTGGACACCAAATTCAGTCAGAAGAGAACTTTGACCCTTCGCCAGCTTCACTTTACTGTTATTTAGAAGAAGAGGAGAATTTCCAATTTATTAATGAAAGTATAATTAGAGATTTAAAAGAGTTTGATTTATATTATCACGGTAAAATTGCCTATATGGATTTAGAAAATTTCAAATCTTTTTTAAAGAATAAAATTTTACCAGATGTTTATTTAAATTTTGAAATAAGGCATCTTGCTCCAGCAAGTTTTTTGGATCATAATGTTCATCATTGTATAGATATGGGATATGAATTACCAGAAGACTGATTGAAAGAAGATAAACTTTAAAATGTATATCGCCACATTAATACTCCATATCGGTTGATGTAATTCAATTTATTTACTTATAATTTCATTAAAAGTTATTCTATATAACGAAATCCATCAGGTATTACTAAACAATACTTGTAAATAACATTATAAATTATGAATGTACACGAAAAATTTGCATCTTTCTTTAAGGACGAAAAACTAAAACCCTTTGCTTATTTAGTTTCTAAAAAACTAAGTCAAGGACATATATGTATTCATAACAATGTTAATTATGAAGTTGACTTTGAAAGTTCTTCATTTGAGTTTGGTGAAATGGATTGGAGCGATTTACAGAAGAATCATTTAGTCTCGCTTGATTTGAGTGATAAAAAACCATTTATCTATATTAATGACAGTTTCTATTTGTATCGCTATTATAATTATGAAACTCAAATTGAAAATAAATTGAGGGAATTAATTGATAATGAGCAAGGCGAATTAGAAAATCGGAAGAATACATTAGTTTATGAGCTAGCATTCATTGAAAAGCTTCAAGTCGATCAAAAAGGTTATGATTCTATTATGGTAATTGAGAAAATTGATTGGCAGCTTATTGCGTGCTTAAATAGTTTTCTGCATAATTTTTCTATTATTACCGGTGGGCCTGGTACAGGGAAAACGACAACTGTAGCAAAGGTGTTGGCCTTGTTGTATAAGGCGGATCCAGATTTTAAAGTGGCATTGGCAGCGCCTACAGGAAAAGCAGGAGTTAGAATACAAGAATCCCTTAATAACACTTTTGAAAATGAATTGAACAGCAGTTGGCTTAAAGATGTTTCTGGGTTAAAAGAGAAAATAAACAAGACAGTTCCATTTACAATTCATCGTCTGTTAGGTTTTAAAAGAAACTCACCATATTTTAAGCATGATCAGAATAATTATTTAAACTATGATGTGATTATTGTTGATGAGGCTTCAATGATTGATGTGCCCATGTTTGCTAAACTGTTAAATGCAGTAAAACCAACTGCAAGGATAATTTTGTTGGGGGATAAAGAACAATTAGCATCTATTGAAGCAGGAAGTTTACTGAGCGATTTGTGTGATTCGCTTAATGTCCTCAATATGTTTGAAGATGACGTGCAAACATTTTATAATCAATTTTTGGCGGACAAAACGAAGTTGACAGATGTTCAACTCATGAATAATTCGGGGGCTTTATTGTTTAACCATATTATTGAACTAAAAAGGAGTTATCGCTCCCAAGACCATCCTGAAATAAGTAAATTAAGTAAAGCCATAATTAATTCTTCTCAAGAGGATGTAGCCAAGTTTCATAAGGATACTGGTGAAGCAAGGATAGTTTTTGATGATCAAGGAGATAAGCTGTTTAAGGAGTTTGTGAGCCAGTTTGAAGGGTATATAAAAGAACCTGAAACAAAAAAAGCATTAGAAATCTTAAATAATTCTAAAATACTTTGTGGCGTTAAGAATGGCCCTAAAGGTGTTTATGCAATGAACAATAAAATTGAGCAATACTTAAAAGGGAAAACATTAAATACTAATAAATTGTTTTATGAGAATAGGCCAATCATTGTAACTAAAAATTACAAAGACTTAGACCTTTTCAATGGAGATACAGGTATCATCAGAAATGGGAAAGCATGTTTTCTTAATAGTGATAATGAAGTTGAAGAAGAAATTCCAGAATTAATTGCTGAATGTGAAACGGTGTTTGCTATGAGTATTCATAAAAGTCAAGGTTCAGAGTATAAAAATGTGTTAGTTATATTACCCGATAATGCGGATAATAGGGTGCTAACAAAAGAATTATTATATACCGGAGTAACTAGAGCGAAAGAGAGCGTAATTCTCTTGGCAAAAGAAGATGTTATTAATAGTACCATTCATAAATCAGTAACTAGAGTTTCTGGTATTACAGACAGAATAAAATAAGAAATATGGCATTTAACGTATATACATCTTCCGATATTAACTTGCTTGCAAAAAAGTTAGCACAGAATATTCATGAGGCTAAAAATATTTTCATTCCTGATTATGTTGTTACCTCAAATACTGGTTTAAACAATTGGGTAAAAATTCAATTAGCCGACCAAAATAACATTGCTGCTAACTTGAGATTTGTAAAGAATGACGACATCATAAACATAGCACATCGTGTACTTGATGAAAAAGAGCATGATACTAGGTCATTAACATCTTCTCATTTACTCTGGTTGATTTATGCCGAATTAGGTAAAAAAGAATTTACAACTAAATTTACTGAAGTAGCTGAATATTGTGGTAGTGATGTACTGAAACAACATGGCTTGGCGCTTAAGTTGAGTAGATTGTTTCAAGAATACCAAGTCTATATTCCTGAAGAGTTAGAAAAAGATACCGACCAAGATTTTCAAAAATATATTTGGCAGCAGATCAAACTCCAGATTAAGTCGAAATTTATAACTAACAAAGAAATAGTTGACAGTATAACTACACAACTCCAATCAACAGAAAAGCAAAGTTTATTAAAAGAGAAAATGCCAAATATGCATATTTTTCTGGGTGTAGATCTTACCCAGCATCATGTAACTATTTTTAAAAAATTGGCTAATTATTGCAATGTTCATTACTACCTGTTTTACCCTTTTAAAAATATGGGCAACAATAATAAATTGGTATCGAATTGGGCAAAATTGTTAATGCATCTACCTGTATCTACAGAGGATGCAACTAATTTAGATGAAGAAACAAGTCCTTCATCTACCGGATCGTTGCTTTCTAAGATTCAGAGTGATGTATATATCAATTCATCTGAGAGAAATGAGTTTACTGTAGTGGATATTGATGATGGATCAATAACAATTAATAATTGCTACACGCCCACAAGAGAAGTAGAAGTGTTGTATAATTATTTATTAAAAACCATAGATGAATCAAATGGTGATCTAGGCGCAAGAGATATTCTAGTGCAAGTATCAGATATTGATAAATATTCTTCTGCCATCAACGCTATTTTTTCTTCTGCTCCTGTTAAATTACCTTATAGCCTTTCAGATAAATCTTATAGCACTACAGATTCGGTGTATAATGCTATAGAAGCATTGATAAATATAGATGATAATTATAAGGCAGAAGACATTATTCAGTTGTTGGAGTATAGTGCCATTCGAGATAAGTTTGAAATAGAAGACATAGGGCTTATCCGAACATTGGTTAATGAAGCCAATATTCGATTTGGAAAAAATGGAGTTAAAGATTTAGAAACCAATACGGTAAGCTGGCTACATGGCCTCAATCGTTTAATCTATGGATTTTGTATTGGAGGTGAAAATGCATTTAATTTTGAAGGAGACAACGGCTTTTTAGTGGATATTGTTGAGGGGTCTCAAGCTTTTGAATTGATTAACTTACATTTCTTTATTTCCAAGTTCATTAATTGGGTTGAGGATAGATCTAAATCTAAAACCGTATCAAAATGGCACATTGCCATAGATAATTTAGTGAATGATTTTGTTGAGTCTGAAAACAATGATGAAATCAATGGCTTAAAAAGAAGTGTTTCAGAACTTTCTGATATCGATGAGCATCTAAAAAGCGAGATTGATTTTAGGGTGGTGAGAGAATTTGTTACTGATTTACTTTCAGAACATCAACAGAAATCAAATTTTGCCAGTTATGGCATTACCTTCTGTTCAATGACTCAAATGCGTAATATACCTTACAAGGTAGTAGCTGTTCTTGGTGCAAACTTTAATGCGTTTCCAAGAAAAGATAGGCCTTTGAGTTATGATTTATTGAGAGATAATACCAAGATAAATAGACCTTCAATAAAGGATCAGGATAAGTATTTGTTCCTACAAATAATTATGTCTGCTAAAGAAAAACTATACCTTAGTTATGTTGGGAAAGATACCAAAACCAATACTTTAATTCCACCAGCATCTGTGCTGGATGATTTGTGTGATTACATAGATGAAGGGTTGGAGGATGATGCTAGTAGTAAGATCAACCTAATAAATGAACACCCCTTACATGGCTTTAGTTCCAAATACAATAGTTCAGCGCACCCATTGCTGTACTCTTATTTATTGAATGACCCTTGTATAGAAAACAAAGCATTAGAAAAGGAAACTGATGCAGTAACTAAAACAAATGAAATTGAGTTGTTGGATTTTATCAACTTCTTTAAAAATCCTATTAAACACTTTTACAATAAACAGTTAGGAATATATTATTATGAAGGTCAAGAGATTTTAGGTGATTCAGAACTATTTGAAATGGATACTCTACAACAATGGTCAGTGAAAAATAAATATCTATATGATGAAACTATAAGCCTGGAAGAAAGTAGGAATGAGTTGGTTGAGAAAGGTAATTTGCCGCTTAAAAATATAGGAAGAAATGCCATAAATAATATCTCAGATGATATCTCAATATTAAAAGCACGATTTGTAACTGGAAAGGAGGGCAAAAAGGAAAATCCAATTCAAATTTACTTAAGTATAGGAGATAAAACATTAGTTGGTAAACTAGCCAATGTTTATGAGAATCAATTTGTTTTTCCTTGTGTTTCTAAAAAGAATACCAATTTTAAATACATTGTTGAATATCAGATTAAAAAGATAGTGTTAGCTGCAGCTGGATATAATTTTAACGGTGTGTTTATGTCTATAGATGGCGATAATGACGACATGGTTAATAATAATGCCCTTTCCAAAAAACAAGCACAACAAAAATTAAATAAGCTATACGATTACTATCTGCAGGGGCAAATTCAAATGCTACCGTTTATAACTGAATACGATAAAGCTTTTTATCCTATAGTTTTTAATCATCCCATAGAAGAGGTTGAGAGGGTTCTTTCAAAAAAGGTTACCACTGTGTTTTCTAATTTTACTAGCGAATACCTTCGGAAAGAATTTGGTAAGGGCTTTTTCAGTGAGAATAAATTAAATGAATTAAAGAAAAATACTTCAGAAATATTAGTAAATATTTTGGAGATCAACTTTTAAAGTAGTTAAAAATGAGTAAGACATTCAAGGTTAATTCAGTAGATCTTTCAGGTAAAAATCTAATTGAAGCAAGTGCAGGGACAGGGAAAACGTATTCCATTGGAATTTTAACACTCCGGTTAATCATAGAAAAAGATATTCCGGTTAATGAAATCCTTATGGTAACTTTTACCAACGCAGCTGTTGCTGAATTGGAAGATAGAATTAGAAAATTTATTAGAGCAGCATATAAAATCTCAAAAGGCGAAAAAGTAAATGCTGATTATGCTGGAATAGTTATCTTATTGGATGAAATAATTGATGAAAACAAAGCAACAAAGGATGAAATTGCATGTCGTTTGGAAGCCGCGATTCAGTTATTGGATGAGACCTCCATTCAAACCATCCATAGTTTTTGCCAGGAGACGCTAACCGAGTATGCTTTTGAAACAGATCAAATGTATGGTGCTGAATTGTTCACCAATGTAGATGACGTTATCCTTGATTCTGTTCAGGATTTCTGGAGGAAACATATTACTAATATAAATGTTGAATTTTTAGGAATGATAAACATTAAAATGTCTAATTTAATTTCTGTAGTTCAGAACTCTTTGGCAGACAAAGTGTTTATTGGGAAAAAGGTTAGAGGAGTAAAAGATATATGCGAATTATATCAGGCCCAACTCACAATTAAACAAGATTTTTTAACACATTTTGAGAATAAAGATTGGAATAATTATTTAGATGGATGTTTGTCTATTAGTGGTGTGGGACAGGGTACTGTGAATAAATGGAAGGAGTATGCTTTGGATGCAGAAAATTTCTGGGAAAAATTAAAGGATAACAAAACCAATCGTTTGTTTTTAGAAGAAGAAGTTAATTTTAAAAATAACTATAATAATAATATCACTAGGAGTGTAAATACGATTTATCATAAAGTGATTGAGCTATCTAGTAATAGGGTTAACAAGCACTTGTTTGAGAATAAATTAATGACACATGATGACTTAATTACAAATGTTCATAAGGCCGTTGCCATAAAAAAGAATACTAAATTAATTGCCTCATTAAAAGACAAATATCAGGCTGTTTTTATTGATGAATTTCAAGATACCGATAAGAATCAATATGATATTTTCGACACTGTATTTGGTGGAGGGGAAGATGACTCTATCCTTTTCTATATAGGTGATCCAAAGCAATCAATTTATGCTTGGAGAAAAGCTGATATCAATACTTACTTCAGTGCTAAAAATGGGTGTAAAACACGAATAATGAATGTTAATTATCGCTCATCCAAGAATTATGTGGATGCAATGAATGAGTTTTTTCAGGCTCCAGATGACCCTTTTTGTTTTAAAGATAATAAAGCAAAAGGGAATACTATTGATTATGAGGTGATTACTGCCAATAAGAAAAGGTCTTCGCTAATAGTTAACAATGAGGAAATAAAGCCGATTACCATATATAAAGATGCGGAGGACATCTCTATAAAAACAGCAGATGGCATATTACAATTGTTAAATAACGGACAGCTGAATGGTGAGAAAATAAATCCAAGTAATATTGCTGTTTTAGTTCGAAAAAAAGCCCAAGGAAAAGAAGTGAAGTTAGCTCTAGAGTCATTTGGTGTTCCGGCTATCACCTTAGATGATAGTAGAGTTTTTGAAAGTGAAGAGGCTAAAAACATAGGGTATATTTTAGAAACAGTAATAGATCTATCTTGGAAAGGAATTAATAAAGCTTTGCTTAATGATTTTACTGGAAAATCTGCCCATGATTTATTAAAACTAAATAAGAAGTCTGAGGTTAATAATTTTAGAAATTACCAAGAAATTTGGACCAACAATGGGGTGTACACCATGTTGTTACAATATATAAGTGATTACAATGTACAAGCAGGATTAGCTTCGGTAAGCGGTGGTGAGCGAATTATATCTAACTTCTATCAGATAGCAGAAATATTACAAAAACAAGAAGTCGAAAACAAGTATTCTAAAACTGAAGTATATCGATTTTTAAGAAGAAACATTGAAGGTTTTGATAATCAAAATGAGGAATACCTACAACAAATTGAGAGTGATGAACAAGCAGTGAAAATTGTAACTATCCATAAGAGTAAGGGGCTAGAGTACGATATTGTTTTTGCTCCTTTTCTTGACTTTACCTTAACAAACAGATGGACGTTTTTAGATTATCGGGCTAAGAATAATGATTATGTATTTACTTTGAAAAGTCAAATGAATAATGATGAAAAGGCAATACGGAGACTTCAAAATGAACAAGAAAATAGAAGGTTAATTTATGTGGCTATTACCAGGGCAAAATACAATTGCTTCCTATTCAAAAAGGAAGAAGTAGAGAATGAACCTACTAGCCTTTCTCCATTTTTTGTAAAGCTTACTGAAAAAAGTACTAACATAAAAGACATTGAAATAAAAGAATTTGATTGGGAGATGGATAAGAACGAAAAATTCTCACAAGTAAAGAAAAAAAGTACAAAGGTGCCTCTCGAGATACCAAAGAATTTAAAGTTGGAAGATAGGCATTGGCGTAAAATGAGTTATTCCTATTTATCAGGAGATCATGGTTACTCTGCAAAGGAATTAAAGGTGGATAGCTATGATGAAGGATCATACGATCAATTTATATTTAAAGATTTACCAAAAGGTGCCCACGTTGGCAATCTGTTACATAACATTTTTGAATTCATTGATTTTACTGAAAAGGATAGTTCAAAATGGATAAATACGATAGAGGTTTCATTAAAACGGTTTTTACCAAATCCTGCTTATAAAGATGTGTTCATTCCACAACTTCTAAGAATGACACAAGGGGTACTAAATACTGAAATCAAAGTTGGAGAAGAACAATTTAAATTATCAAACATTCCCAATTCTAACAAAATAACAGAGTTGGAGTTTGATTTTATGATTGACAATTTTAATGTGGATAGTTTAAGTACGCTTGAAAAATATTTACCCAGAGGTTTTCACATTAGCACCAAACAGAATGAAAAAATTGAGGGAATACTTCATGGATTTATTGATTTATTTTTTGAGTGTAATGGTAAATATTACATATTGGATTGGAAATCAAATTTCTTAGGGGATACTGTAGATGATTACAACGATGATAAATTGATTAATGCTATGAGCGAAAACAATTATCATTTGCAGTACATCATCTATACATTGGCTATAAAAAAATATTTATCAAGTAAAACAGTTGATTTCGATTATAATAAACACTTTGGCGGAGTAATTTATCTATTTTTAAGAGGTGTCAGAGAAAATGAAAAAACAGGTGTATTTACATATAAACCAGTGATTGAGATCATTGATACACTGGATAATATTTTAATTAATTAAGCTAAATTACTTATCGAACACTAATTAACACCCTCAAGCTTTCGAAAAACACCTTCTGTTATATCGATTTCTGCATGCTCTATACTGTAATTTTCATTTTCAAAATCATTTTCGAAAACTATGAATAGAGAAGCTGTAAAAAATTTAAAACTAGATGCTTTTTGATAATCTAGAGGTCGAAAATCAATTAAATCGAATCTGTCTATATATTTTATTGGAAAGGAAGGTAATTCATATTGATCATTATTTTCGACAGGAACTATTACTTTTAAATTATTATTTTTTAATGATTTTTTTATTTCGACTTTAAGTTCTTCTATTTTATTTAAAATATTTTCGTTTTTAATAAGACTTAGAATATTTTGAATATTTTCACTATTAACTATCTGTTTTATTTTTTCATAGTTCATAAATATTATTTTAGATATTTGGAAATTTATATTGATTCAATGTCTGTATACTTTTTTGCAAATTTATTTTGTTCAATAGCAACCTTAACAATTTCGCTATCTTTTTTAAATTTAGGAGCAACAAATTTCAGAGCAGTACCACAGTTTTTAACTACTGTTAATGTTAAATTTCTGTCAAAATAAAAATTATGAGGATAAATGTTTATTTTGATCGGATTAACAATTGAATAAGACCAATAGAACCTCAAAATTTTTCCGTTAACTTTTGCAGCTGAAATCACAAAGTCATAATTGGATTTTAGTGATTTGTGAGCATACTTAAATGCATATTCAGAAGTTTTTAAACCTGCTAAAATTAATTCTTCATTTTTTTTTGATGCTAGATTGGTATATTTCAAAAAATAACCATCAAAGTTGCGGATATAATGATTGATTTTCTGAACAAATTTTTGCGAATTAAGAAACTCTTGATTAAAATGATTATGTAAGATACATGGATTTATTTCAATTGCTGAACATAAAAAATCGATATCATTTTTTAATTCATCACCCAGAAACTCAAAAATACAGGAATCATATTTAAAACATTCAAGTAGAAATGAATTATCAGAAAGTAAATTGTTTGGTATATTTTCTAACCCAAAATCAAATGTAATTTCTGGAGTTCCATATTCACATTCACTTAATGAAATATAAGTATTGTAATCTTCAACCATTAACTTGTATTGGTTAAATGCATTTCTCCTTATGAATAATTCTTCTTTCGACTGAACCACATTCTTTTTCATTTAAAAAAAAGAAGGGGACTTATTCCTAAGTCACCCATTCTTATTTAGTTAATTAATCAAATAAAAATAAATAATACATAGTTATCTGACAAATTATAGTTAATGTTTATTTAAATAATTTCGTGCAAAACAATTATTTCCTGCTGAACAGTATCTCTTTTAGCAACTGGAATACACATATTATCATAATTAATGCCAAAGCATAAGTTATATTTGTTTAATTTTAACAACTGAAATTCAAGTTTATCAATATTAAACTTTTTAGAATGAAATGTAAATGATTGTATTAGTCCTATCTCTTTTTCAATAAAAATAATTTGCTTGTAGATCGATTCTTGTTTGATAATGAAATTATTTTTAGTACTCAACAAAGGAAATAAGGTTCTGTGGTTTAATAAAGTAACACTTTCAAAATTTGTTATTTTCTTGTTTCCATATTTTATCTCAATAAAATTAGAATTTCCAATTTCTAACCCATACATTATTTTTTGTTTCGATTTATTTAAGCGAAGTAAATCATTTTTGAAATCCGGATTACCAAATACTATTTCCCATGAAATTTCTTTGCGTTTATTTTCAAATTCATTAAAATCATCTTTGGTCAATTCTAATAAATAAATTTTAAATCCGTTACCAAACATATTTACTCTATATTCCATACCTACTAAAACTTCAATTACTAATTAAATAATAGATTATTCTTTTTCGTCAGAACTAATCGTTTTTATGTTTAGCTCTTGGCACATCTTATCTATTTTCAACATATTAATTAATTCATCAGTTTTATTATGAATTAATTTTATCTCATACATCATCGTTTTTCGTTTCATTCGATATAGTTGAGCATCAATTTTTCCTACTGACATCATAAAATCAAGTGTTTTAATTCGGCTATTGATTTCAATTTCTTGTTTCTCTAATTCAGAATATATTTTTTTATTTTCCATTTTAATAGTTTATCAGATTTCTTCAAAACTATTGTTAAAATAGTTGTTGGACAAATATAATTTTGAGATTGATATTTAAGATAAAAAATTAATAATAGATTTAATTTCATTAATTTTTGATTTTACATAGATAAAATATGCAATAGTTTATTTGTTTATAAGTGAATCATGGATATTTCTCAAATTAAGATGATTTTCATTAAACTCTTATAAATTCATTTCTGTCTCAGTACTTTTGTAATCAAAATTTTTATTTGTTAATTTTTTAAGCATATTTTAACGTTTTACTAATTAAAATAAATTTTTGATTGCAATTCGTTGAATTAAAAAGTTTTCAAAAGTTAATAATTTCATCAATAACTTTATACGAGCTGCTAGTATTGAAGTTTTCTCTGTGGATTTGATTAAATCTCCGGCATGCCCTTCCGGATTAATCCCTATGTAGATCAATTATGCAGAGAAATTAATCTCATCAGAATTTTTTAACTTCTAAATCATGTTCAATATGGGTAATATAAATTACAAAGTTTACACTCTAGTTTATTAAAAGATATTTGGACAGCTAACTAGTCTTTATATTTCAGTTCAGAGTTTTTAAAATTTTTCCGTTTAAGATTTACTTTGATAATGTTACTCTTTTTTACTAAATAAATATTTATTCTTTGTACAATAACTTTTTTATATTTAAAATTGTTCAGAAATTTTTACATTATTTTATGGATTTTATAAATGAAAAACTTAAAACAACATATACTTCAATATTTAAAGAATTACAACCTTTGGATTTTGAATCCACTCGTGATATGATATATGATATTTGTTCAAAAAATCCTGAGCTTTGGGATTTATCTGAGGATAAAGACGGAAGTATTCATGATGGATATTTTAACAATATGATCTTTTTTTTAGAATCTTTGTATTGATCATTTTAACTAAATCAACCTCTTTTTTTGTGACTTAAAACTCGCTTGAATAGTTAAATACTTGTTAATTCCGGCAATTTCAGATTGTGTTACCCTTTTGATACCTAAAAAATCACAATGGAGCAATATAGAATGTTGCAGAGGTTTTCGAGTTGTTTTTATAGGGCGTCTTGGTTTTTAAACTTGTCCATAACGTTTTGGCTAAACTGCGTTTTAATGCAGTTTAGCTTTTGTTAGCGGTTATATTAAAACGTACTATAACTATATTCT
>ENA-OUOG01004285-OUOG01004285.1-marine-metagenome-genome-assembly--contig:-NODE-4285-length-12416-cov-3.371343_pt1 | contig 12416 bp, 17 predicted proteins | sample MGYA00248635_ERZ508505 | MGnify/ENA primary metagenome ERZ508505 (study PRJEB26176, sample SAMN06267871) | marine metagenome | isolation source: Saanich Inlet, British Columbia, Canada | place: Pacific...
GATGCAAATGAATCTGTATTTTTCCAAGATTTTAGTATTGAAGATGGAAATAATTTTGTCGCAGCAACACTAGAAAGTAATTCTGGTAATGCTCAGTTAAAATTAGGAAGATCTGATGGGATTAGTAGTGCTCCGGCAGTTTTATTTAATTCTTCTACGCTAACGGCAAGTTACAATTCAAAAATTGAAGCATCTGGTGGAGATGAAAATTCTTCTTCTGGACAATTAAATATTGAAGTTGCCAACGAAAACTCGTTAAGTATCAATAGTCAAATTGTTTGGAATGCTGGTAATACCGCATTCAATTCAACAAATATTGTTTCAACTGCTGCGTTAACATCAGCTGTTGCTAGAGACACCAATGGAGACTTTAGTGCTGGAACAATCACTGCTGCTCTAACTGGTGCTGCTTCGCTTAACGTTCTCAAAGCAGGCGATACCATGACTGGTCCGTTAACTCTAACGGGCGCTAATTCTAACTTAAGCATCTCGGGAACATCATTATTTACAGGTGTCGTCACAATGTCTGACGACTTGAATGTTGATTCTGGTGTTTTGTTTGTTGATGCTGGTTCAAATGAAGTTGGTATCAACGCTGGCACTAATCCATTATCTACTTTAGATGTTGTTGGTGATTCTGGAATCTATGTTCGCACATTAACTAATGCCGTTGGAGCAAAAATTAGATTCAGTGATCAAGTTTCTACTTTAGCTCAAGTTGGCACACTGAGATACAATCATTCTGATAGTAATTCACCAAACTCTGAATATAGTGAAGGATTCACTATGGAAGGCACAGAGACAGAACTGTTCTTCCGTGTTGTTGGTGATGTTATCGCATCCAGAAAAATGGGTGTCAACATCAACCGCGAACCAGATTACACTCTGGAAGTTAATGGTGATGCGATGTTCCAAACAGGCGTTACTATCGACACTGATAATGATAACTCTGGTGCTCCTCTAGTCTTCCGTGGATCTTCTTCATATAGAAACTTTAGAATTGGCAACCAACTAGTTGGCAACCACTTGTTTACTATTCAAGCATCCACCAATAATGGCGGAACAACTTGGAATGGAACTCCAGCAATTACTGTTGCTGGTGATTCAAATAGAGTTGGTATTAATACCACAGCAACTAGTGGAACTGATCCAGAAAGTGGAACCAATAGAAATTATCAACTCAACATTCAAGGAGATGTTAATTTCAATGGTCAACTCTTCCAGAATAATGCTGAGTTTGTTACTTCGCGTTGGACTGAAGCTTCTAATGGTAATGACATCTACAGACTATCTAAGGTTGGAATTAATGTAGCAGATCCGACATACACTTTACAAGTTTCCGGCACTTTTAAAGCTACTGGAAACAGTGAAATTGATGGAACATTCCGAATTGGCACATCTGCCACTGACAGAATTGACGTTTCTGGATCTTCTATGAATATTCAGAGCAGTACCTTCAGTAGTGGTCAAATTTCCAATGGATTAAAAATTAATGGAGATAAGCAGTATATCGACAAATACGGAATTATCAAAAGAAACAGAGCTATTATAACTGACAATATAACAATTACAGCAAATGATCGTTGTATGTCTGCTGGTCCAATTGAAATTCAATCTGGTAACACTGTCACTATTGCAAATGGTGGGGCGTGGTCTGTAGTATGATAAATAATATGATAAAGAGTCATTTTTACAATGAGTAAAATTATTGTACGGGAGATAGAATCTCCTTCAGGTGCTATTAATTTTGTCGGGGGATTGACTATTGCTGATAGTGGCAGTATTTCATATCCCGGCAGAATTGTGCAAATGAAGCATGTTACATATAAAACTAGAACGTCTTGGCAAAATGCTACTAGTGATACGGGAAGTGTTAGCGCAAACGTTCCTGGAATGCAAGTAGATTTACAATGTAAATTTGCTAGTTCTAAAGTAGTTATCGAAGCAAGAATTCTTGGAGATGTACATCATAATACAGTATTTCGATATACTGTAAATGGATCTCATATAACTACTGCAGCATATGATTCATATAATGATGATGCTGGAGCAAATCGTTGGAGTGGAATTACTTGTGCGCCATATGATGGAGCAAATAACAATAGCTCAACACCGGGTGATATATTTTTTATGGTATTTTACAAACCTGGAAATACAAATAATAATACTTATAGGATTGTTAGTCGCGAAGGTAATACCTCCCAAAGCACAAACTACATCAACAGATGTGGTAGCAGTAATGGACAAAACTCATATGAGTGTGGTGTTTCCAGTATGATTATTTACGAAATAGAGGAATAATAAAATGTCGGAAATTATTGTAGATACTATCGAATCTGATAACGGAGCTATTTCTTTTGGTGATTCTTCAATTGCCGGAGGATTAGTTCTTCCTGGATCTGTTGTTAATTTTGCTTATGTAGAAGAAGACGGACGTTTATCTGTTGCGGCAAATAATAATAATTGGAGTATATTAAGTCAATTAGATATTACTATCAGAAGGACAGTTCCTGGATCTTCCTTTCAATGTGTTTGGATGGTAAATGGAGAAGCCACTGGACACGACCATATGTTTACTGTATACAGAGGTGGTTCACTCATTGGATATAATACTGATGCAGGAGCACAGCGTTGGAGTGGGGTATCTCACGGTTGGTATGATAGAGACCAGAATAGCACTCAGTATAATAATAGCATTGTTTGGTATGATGAAGCACCATCCAATGCAACTTTTCCAGTAGGTAATGAGATTGTATATCGTGTTGGCAATAGATCTTCAAATACTGCCAATTACACATATTGGTTAAATAGAACTGACAGTAGAGGTGGACAAAACGCCTACGAAAACACTGTATCTGCCGGATACGTAATGGAGATAGCACCATGAGCAAATTATCAGTAAAAACAATTAGACCAAAAACAGGATCCGCAGTTCAAATTGCTAGCAACACTAGTATAGCTCTGGGAGATAATGCTTTTGCATCATCGAAAGGAACACCAGTTCAATTTGTTACCGCAAGATACGACGGAAGGCAATCATTCACTGCTGGTCCAGGATTCACTCCAAACCAGATGCCCAATACAAATATTTCAATTATACCGAAATATACGGGTTCGCTGTTATCAGTAAAGTGGATGCTTTCAGGAGAAGTTCACCAAGATGTTGTCATCCTTATTATGAAAAATGGAGTTGAGTTTAAATCACACTCAACATCAGCGGGTTCTCGCTGGAGTGGATATTGTTCTGGATGGTATGATAGAAACGAAAGTTCTACTATGTCAAATTGGTACATTAATGTTTTTGATACCGCAATAGCAGGTCAAGAAAATACATATGGATTAGCAGTAAGATCTTCGAGTACTGGAACATATACGTTTTACTTGAATAGGTGTCAAGCTACTTTGGCACAAAATAGTTACGAAAATGGATGTACTATTTCTAGTATAATGGAAATAGTTCAATAATAAATATACGTATTAATAGGAGAACTTAATAATGGCTAACATTCAGATGCATTATGATTGGTCACACGCCCTCGCTGCATTATATCCAAATGCCGAGTGGTCTGTTTCTGTCGATAAAAATGATAACCAAAGTCTTAATTGGTTGGATTCATCACCTCGTCCAAATGAAGCAGATTTAGAAGCATGGTGTGTTGAAAAATCAAAACTAGAACCTATGCGTCTTTTGAGAAGAGAACGTGATAAAGAGATGGAACTTTGTAATTGGAGAGTTGTAAAAGCAATGTCTCTAGGAGAAGAACTTCCACCGGTATGGAAAAATTATCTACAAGCACTTCGCGATTTGCCACAAAATACAAATCCCGATCAAATCAGAATGAGTGAGGAAGATTTTAAAAAAATTGATCGCTCTAGTATAAATTGGCCAACTCCACCAGAAGATCATCATTATCCTATCACCCTAAAAGATTTATACAAAAACATAACGAACCCGTTTGATTATTGATATAAATATCAACATACACAATTACCTGTGATAACCATGGATCCAACACAACTCAAAGCAAATTTTGAAGAGCAGATTGCTACAACCGAAAAGCAAATTGCTGAACTAGAAGAAAACCTAACCAAGGCAAGAGAGTATAAGATTAAACTCCAAGGTGGTCTTGAAACTCTAGGTCTTCTAGAAGATAAACCTGAAGAAGAAGCAGAAGCAGCACCCACAGAAGTAGCAGAATAACTCTCAGATCCCTTCTTCCTAAATAGGTAAGAAGGGATTTTTTGTGTGTAATGGCGTCTCCAAATTCAAGAGCTGATCTTATCACATATTGTAAGAGGCAACTTGGTGAGCCTGTATTACAAGTTAACATTGATGACGAGCAAGTAAATAATGTTATTGATGACACGTATCAGTTCTTCCAAGAGAACTGCTACAACGGTATGGAGAGATGTTTTCTGAGGCATGAGATTACTGCTGACGATATAACTCGTTTCAATAATAAAGCAACAACATCATCTGGAACAACAAATTGGGAAGAGTCTACCAACTATATTCCAGTTCCAGATCATGTAGTTGGCATCAGCAAAGTTTTTGGTTTAGTCAGCAACTCAATTAGATCTAATCTTTTTGGTGTTGAGTATCAGATGTTTCTGAATGATCTATATGCATTCGGATCTCTTGATATTGTCAACTACTTTATGAATAAGCAGTATCTAGAAACTCTAGATATGATTCTGAATAATGGTTCGTTCCAACAGTTCAGATATACACAGCGTCGTGATCGTTTATATCTTGACATCAATAAAGCATTCCTCAAAGAAGATACCTATCTTGTAATTGAGGCACATAGGATGATTGATCCTACAGATGCTACAGAGATGAATAATGATATGTTTGTCAAGAAATATGCTACTGCTCTTATGAAGAGACAGTGGGGTCAAAACTTGATTAAATACAACAACGTTCAACTACCTGGCGGTATCACGCTTAATGGTAGAGAATTGTATACAGACGCATTAGGCGAGATTGAGAAAATCGAAAGCGAAGTTCTCAGTAAGTACGCCATCCCACCTATGGATATGATCGGATAAGATGCCTACTAGTCCCTATTTTCCAACTTACTATTCAGGACACAGCGGCGAGCAAGGTCTCGCACAGGATCTTGTGGACGAACAAATTAAACTGTTCGGAACAGACATATACTACATTCCTAGAATAGCTCTAAAAGATAACACTCTTAACGAGGTTAGATACTCTAAGTATCAAGAACATTTTCAAATTGAGATGTTGCTTCAAAACGTCATGGGATTTGGAGACAATGCTGAGTTCATCTCCAAGTTTGGTTTAAGGATTACTGATGAGATTATCTTCCGAGTATCTACTAGAAGATGGGACGAAGAAGTAGCAGATCATAATCCTACTATTACTGTTGAGAGTAGACCTAACGAGGGAGATCTGCTTTACTTCCCACTAACAAAAGATATCTACGAGATTAAATTTGTTGGTAAGGAAGAACCATTCTTCCAGTTTGGTAAGATCCAATTCTATGCTATCACTGCTGAGATCTATGAGATCGGTAGTGATGACTTTGATACTGGAGTTGAAGAGATTGATGATGTTGAGATAGCATTTGCTAATACTATCAAACTCTTCATGGATCCTGGTGGATCTGGAGACTTTACTGTTGGAGAAGAGATTGTTGGTGATGAGTTCCTAGCGAAAGCAACAGGAACAACTGATGGTGATGCTGTTGATAGTATCACTATTACAGATGGAGGATCACATTATAAGCAAGCAACTCCACCTACAGTTACTATTACCGGAGGTGGTGGAACAGGTGCTACTGCAACTGCTGCGGTTAGTTCCACTGGTCTTGTTAATAGTATTTTGATTACATCAGGTGGAACTGGATATACTAGTGCTCCTACTATCACTATTGATTACTCACCTAAAGACAATAGAGCAGAAGTCAAGTCTTGGGATAATACAACCAGAGCTCTGGAAGTATACAATAGAACAGGAACATTTACTACTGCTGAGATAATTACTGGACTAACTTCAGGTGCTACCTGGTCTCCAGAGACATTTGACACTCTAAATAATACGAACAGTAACTACGATCAAAATAGACAGATCGAAGATTCTGGTGATGAGATTATTGATTGGACAGAAGGTAATCCATTTGGTGAATTTGGTAACTTTACGGATAGCATCTAATGTTAGGATCACATTTTTATAACCAAATAGTTCGCAAGAACATTATTGCGTTTGGTACGCTCTTCAATAATATAACAATGAAGAGTTCTGATCCTGATACAGGAGAAATTTTAGAGGAAAGTAAAGTTCCTCTTGCCTATGGACCCAAGCAAAAGTTCTTGGTTCGTATTGGAGAGAATGCTGTTTCTTCTAAAGTAGCAATTACTCTGCCACGTCTATACTTTGAGATGACCGGAATTGATTACGATTCTTCCCGTAAGACATCACCAATTCAAAAATACAAAACTATCATTGATGGTAATGGTGGCGAAGTTAGAGTTCAATATGTTCCTGTTCCTTATAATATAAATTTTGAACTAGGAGTTATTGCCAAATCTCAGGATGATGCTTTACAGATTGTAGAACAAATTCTGCCATATTTTCAACCATCTTTTAGTATCACTCTCAACATGATACCAGACATGAATGAAAAACGTGATATTGCTATCGTATTAAATGGTATTAGTGGAGAAGATGAGTGGGATGATAGTTTTCTAGAACGTAGATATATTACATACACGCTACAGTTCACTATGAAATCATATCTATATGGTCCATATAACACTGCAGATGTCATCAAAAAAGCAATCATCCATGAAACTTTGGGTGATCTTGATGTCGGTCGTAGAACTATTACAAGAACATATACACCCAAAGCACTTACCGATATTAACACTGATGGCGTTATCGATGTAAATGATGATGCCTTAGTTGATGCTGGTGATGACTTTGGATTTAATGAAGGAATTCAATTCTTATGAGTAACCTAGAAGATAACATGGAGGAAATCCTCAACATTAGTGCTGAACCTGTTGAGGAATCCAAACCATCTAAACCACAACCACCTAAGGTTGATGCTGAAGATCGTGAAAAAGATTACAGATATACACGTACTGAATTGTACTCCCTCATAGACAAGGGTCAGGAGGCGGTCAACGGGGCGTTAGAGGTCGCTCAGGAGTCAGGGCACCCTAGAGCGTATGAAGTCGCTGTAGCGGCAATGAAGCACGTTGCAGACATGACTGACAAACTTGCTGATCTTCATAAGAAGATGAAGGATCTTGACGAGGATAAGAAAGGTCCATCCAAGGTTACCAACAATGCTATGTTTGTAGGATCTACAGCAGAGCTTCAGAAGATGCTTAAGGATATGAGTGGTGGCAAACGATAAATAAATCAGAGGTGTGATCTAGATGGCACAGTGGAATAAGGATGCTCAAAGTTATAGAGCACAGGACACAACAAATTTTGAAGTAGCGATGCTTGCCACTAAAGATGGCACAGTTTGTGATGAAAACAATCCCCTTCCTGTTAAAGGAAATACTGATGCTTTTGGAAGAACAAGAGTATCAAGTCCATTAACTTTATTTGATTCTTCACACAGATTTGCCGACAATAATCTTTGGAGCACGGCAACTGTATTTGGAGGATCTACCAGTTTTAATGCTAGTCAAGGATTAGTTGATTTAACAGTAGCTACTGTAGCAAACGCAGAAGTAGTTAGAGAAACAACAAAGGTATTTTCTTATCAGCCAGGAAAATCTCTTCTTGTAATGAGCACCTTTGTTCCAGCAACACCACAAACAAATCTTCGCCAGAGGATTGGATATTATGGTGATAGTAATGGAATGTATTATCAACTAGATGGATTAACTCCAGCATTCGTAGAAAGAACTTTAGTTACTGGATCAGTAACAGAAACTCTCATTAGTCAAACTGGTGGTGTTTATGGTGCTGGCGATACTGGATGGAATGGAGATAAACTAGATGGAACTGGTACATCTGGTCTTACACTATCAAAAGATAAAGCACAAATTCTTTGGATGGATATTGAGTGGTTAGGTCTTGGATCTGTAAGAATGGGATTTGTTATTGACGGTCAATTTATTACTTGTCACACATTCCACCACGCAAATAGAATGTCATCTACTTATATCACAACTGCTTCATTACCTGTACGATACGAGATTAAAAATATTGGTGTTACTGCTGGCGGCACTTTAAAGCAGGTTTGTTCCACAGTCATTTCTGAAGGTGGTTATGAGCTTCGTGGATTACAACAAGCAGTTGGAACACCAATTCTATCTCCAAGTAATTTAGCTGACAAAGGAATATACTATCCACTAATTTCATTAAAGTTAAAAACAACTCGTTTAGATGCTGTAGTAATTTTAACAGCATTATCAATATTGGGATTGGGAGATAGCACATATAATTGGCAAGTAATAGCAAGCGGATCTACTACTGGTGGAACATGGGTAAGTGCTGGCACAGATAGTTCAGTAGAATATAATATAACTCCAGCAAGTATCACGGGCGGAAGAATTTTAGCAAGTGGTTATATAGATAGTAGTAAAAATAATATTGGATCAATAGATATTCTTAAAGAAGCATTATTCAAATTTCAATTAGAAAGAAATGGATTAACTGGAACTCCATTAGAATTATCTATTGTTGCTACTTGTGATAAAGATGATAAAGATGTTCACGCTTCTATGGACTGGGAGGAAATCAGTAGATAACTAAATAATATAGTAAACCCTCGTCGGTTGTTATGAGAGATTTTAGAGAATTAAAAGAACTCTGCGAAGCTAAGCGTGGTTTGTATGCAAACATTCACGCAAAGCGAAAACGAGGAGAAGCACCAGCGAAGTCAGGTAGTAAGGACTACCCCGCTAAGGATGCTTTTCAAAAGGCGGCGAGGACTGCCAAAGAAAGTTTTGAACTCACAACAGAATCAGCCTGGACAAAAAAGTCAGGCAAAAACAAAGAAGGAGGTCTCAATGAAAAGGGACGAAGATCTTATGAAAAGGAAAATCCAGGATCTGACCTTAAAGCACCAAGCAAAAAGGTTGGAAACCCCCGTCGCGCATCGTTTTGCGCTCGAATGAAAGGCATGAAAAAGAAGTTAACTAGTAAAAAAACTGCTGGCGACAAGGATAGTAGAATTAATAAATCACTACGTAAGTGGAATTGCTGATATGGCTAACTTAAACTACGTAAGACACGACACAACAAATACTGCTGATTCACCCCAACCAGGATCAACAACTGTCACACACTTCGATGGTACTGAAGGGTGGACTGTAAGACAGTGGAAAGATTTTAATGCAGACTATCAAGCTCGCAATGTAGATAATACAGCAAGAACCCCTGGAACATATCAAGCAAGAAATTCTGACAACACTACCAGAACCCCCTCAGCATACCAAAGACACGGTAAAGATAATAACGTTGTGTCTGACGTTGCAGTTGTAACTTTAAATCTAGTTGTAGGTGCAATATACCAAGATAGTTACAAAGGAGCAGTATTCATTTATGATGCTGATGGCACTAATCCAATTAAAGTTAATTCATCAGATACATCCACATTTGATCTATTTGCAACAGCAGTTGCTGTAGGAAATGATAAAATTGGTGTTGGGATGAAGTTCTCGGATGATGCTGGTGGATCATCTGGTTCTGCATTTATCTATGATCTAGATGGAACTAATGAAGTTAAACTAACTGCTTCTGATGCTGCTGCTAGTGATAAGTTTGGAACCTCAGTTGCCATAGGAAATAATAAAATTGCTATTGGTTCCCCAGAAGATGATGATGGTGGATCTGATTCTGGTTCAGTATATGTTTACAATCTAGATGGAACTGGTGAAGTTAAGATAATTGCTTCTGATGATGATCCTTATGATAATTTTGGAACCTCAGTTGCCATAGGAAATGATAAGATCTATGTTGGTGCTCCTTATACTGAAAACCCTGGATTTAATTCTGGTTTAGTATATATTTACAATCTAGATGGAACTGGTGAAGTTAAGATCACTGCTTCTGATGGTGCTACTAATGATTATTTTGGAACCTCAGTTGCCACAGGAAATGATAAATTTCTGGTTGGTGCTGAGGGAGGTGAATCAGTTTATGTCTATAACCTAGATGGAACTGGTGAAGTTAAGATCACTGCTTCTGATGGTGCTGCTGGTGATAAGTTTGGACATTCAGTCGCTATAGGAAATAATAAGATTGTTGTTGGTTCATATCAGGATGATGATGGTGGATCTGATTCTGGTTCAGTATATGTTTACAATCTAGATGGAACTGGTGAAGTTAAGATCACTGCTTCTGATGGTGCTGCTAATGAGTATTTTGGATTTTCAGTAGCCGTAGATGGTGATAAAATTTATGTTGGTGCGTCACAGGCCAATAATGATGATGATACTTATACATCTATTGGTGCGATATATATTTACAATCTAGATGGAACTGGTGAAGTTAAGATTCCAAATCCAAATCAGACTTCAAGTAATTCTCAAGCGCAATTTGGAACCTCAGTTGCCATAGGATAACTAACTATGATAACATTCAACGTCACGGGATCCTGACAGCAGGATTAATAAATCACTACGTAAGTGGAATTGCTGACATACTTGTTAAAAGTATGTTAAAATAGAGCAATTTTACTCACATGATCTATAATTATATTATGAGTTCTGATATGACAATGCGTTTAAACGAAAGCGATATCACACGCCTAATCACAGCTTGCCGTCTCTATCAAGAGAAGACAGGTTCTGAGTGGATGTGGGATGAATACAATGATTTAATTCACAAACTCAATACTTACAAAGAACAACATTCTGTAGCGAAATGAAATCTTTAATCACGATTCTGGTTGTGTTATTTTTTGCTGCCCCAGTATGGGCAGTAGATGTAGTAATGGGTTCTGGTGGGAACCTAGTATTTGAACCTAATGAGATCACAATCTCGGCAGGTGACACAGTTCACTTTATCAACGAAGCACTACCACCACACAATATTATTGTAGAAGCACGTCCTGATCTCTCTAGAGAATCATTACTGTTTGCTCCAGGAGAAACACAAGACGTTGTATTTGCTGACGCAGGAGACTATAACTTCTTCTGTGGTCCCCATCAGGGCGCAGGTATGACTGGTGTTGTTCACGTAAATTGAGAGACTATAATGAATTGGTCTCCCGAATTAAAAAAACGATATAACTTTGCTTTATCAGCATTTTCAAGAATGTATGGTACAAGTCATATCACAATGGAGATGATGCACTTCAGTTATCAATGGGCAGATTCTGATAACAATCATCCAGAAGGAACATTAACTAGTATCGATTTTTATTTCCGAGACTTATGGACAAACGCAAAAACGATATAAAAGTAATACCATCAATGATAATTTTAGGTGGTATTGTCTTTTATGTTATCTGGGGATTTAACAACGCTTACACACTATGATGTTACAATTTGCTAGATTCTGTGGTGTTGTATTAAACAACCCATATGGATTAGGATTCCTCTCAACCATTTTAGTCTTTGTCCCCATCATAGGAATGTGGGCAGTTCATAAATACGATTGGCAGCACTGGGAACCTTTCCACAAACATGAATAAGGAACCGGACTACACTGTCAATTTAACAATAGAAGATATACGTCTCTTACACCATTGTGTGATAAAGAGATTAGAAATGTGGGAAGGGTCTCCTGCACGTCCACCTGAAGAACAAGAGCACCTATGGATAATGAGAGATTCTCTTTTCCGAATGATGTTAGATTATAAATTTAATGAACTTTGAATTAACCATGGAAGATTTTACAATCATCCAAAACGCTTTACACTATTATAAAAAAGTAGAGAAGTATCCCAACTTCGCTCATTTTGACGAAGAAAGAATTAATCTCTTGAGGGATAAACTTTCATATCAGATGATACCATCTCGCAAAAGCAAGAGAGATGAGTAGTTCTATACCATTTATTTTAACTGGTCTGTTTTGTTCCTTTGGATTGATTCTTTTTTTCTTATCTATTATTGAATTATGAGTGCTGTATTTGTATTTGGATTTATTCTACTACTTACAATAGGAATGGAACTTACTTGGCCAGTTAAAAAATGAATTTATTATTACTATACAATCTATGTAGAAATGATTCTTAAGCAAACAATTAAGTTTATAATTATTGATATGAATGAGGAAGTTCATATCACATTTCGAACCGGATATGATAGTCCATCCAAAAGTGTTATTATATTTGATGATGATTTGATTACAGAACCTTTTAATAGTTTTATGGATGGTTTAAACTACGTTTATCATAAATATAGGGATATTTTGGACAAATCAACAATTAAGTTTAGACATATTAGTCTTTGAGGCGTTATTATTTGAACACAATACT
>ENA-OUOG01004286-OUOG01004286.1-marine-metagenome-genome-assembly--contig:-NODE-4286-length-12415-cov-5.963446_pt1 | contig 12415 bp, 13 predicted proteins | sample MGYA00248635_ERZ508505 | MGnify/ENA primary metagenome ERZ508505 (study PRJEB26176, sample SAMN06267871) | marine metagenome | isolation source: Saanich Inlet, British Columbia, Canada | place: Pacific...
TCTGTAACCTGACAGAATGCGTGGTTCGTGCTACTGATACTATGAAAGACCTAGAGCGTAAGGTCCGCCTTGCTACTATCCTCGGCACTATCCAATCCACATACACACACTTCCCTTACTTGCGGAAGAAGTGGAAAGATAACACAGAGGAAGAGCGGCTGTTGGGCGTGTCTCTGACAGGCATCATGGACAACCCCCTGATGACCCTCAAGAATGAGGGCTTGGACAAGACCCTTGAGCATCTACGCCTTGTGGCAGTCGAGACCAATAAGGAATGGGCAGAACGCCTTGGCATCCCAGCGAGCACTGCTATTACCTGTGTTAAGCCCTCAGGCACTGTGAGCCAGCTAGTAGATAGCGCCTCTGGTATCCATGCACGTCACAGCCATTACTACATCCGAACCGTCCGTGGTGACAACAAAGACCCACTGACAAAGCTGATGATTGATGCAAAAGTCCCTAACGAGCCTGATGTGATGAAGCCTGATGCAACTACTGTGTTTAGCTTCCCTGTTAAGGCACCAGACAATGCAGTGGTCACCGAGGATATGACAGCTATTGAACAACTGAAGCTGTGGCTAGCTTATCAGCGTAATTGGTGTGAGCACAAGCCTAGCGTAACCATCAACGTCCGTAAGGATGAGTGGTTCGAGGTAGGAGCTTTCGTTTACAAACACTTTGATGAAATGTCAGGTGTTAGCTTCTTGCCTTACAATGAACACACATACCGCCAAGCCCCTTACCAAGAAATCGGTAAGACGGAATACGAAGAGCTTCTCGGATTGATGCCTAAAAACATCGATTGGTCTAAGCTCTCTGACTACGAGAAAGAGGACACAACAGCAGGTAGCCAAACCTTTGCCTGTGTAGGTTCCTGTGAAATCGTAGACATTACCTAACTACATCGCTCGGCTATCCTTCGGGGTAGTCGGGCACAATAGTCCAAGGAGACTAAAATGACTAAGATGCTTTTCATCGATATCGAGACAGCCCCGATCTTAGGGCATGTGTGGAGCCTCTGGAAACAGAATGTCGGCTTGAACCAGATCAAAGAAGACTGGTATATTATGAGCTTCTGTGCCAAGTGGGCAGGAGACGACGAGATCATCTATGAGGATGGTCGTGATACACCTGAGGATGATTACTCGATGTTGTTATCGCTGCACAAACTGCTAGACGAGGCAGACTACGTAGTAGCACACAACGGTGACCGCTTTGATATCAAGAAGATCAAGGCACGTATGATCCTCAATGGACTAACACCACCATCCCCCTTCCGCTCTATTGATACACTCAAGATCGCTAAAAAAGAGTTTGCCTTTACGTCTAACAAACTTGCATATCTCACAGATAAGCTCTGTAAGACTAAGAAGCTAGACCACGCAAAGTTTGCAGGCTTCTCCCTGTGGACTGAGTGCCTACGTGGTAACGAGGAAGCATGGAATGAGATGCGGGAATACAACGTAGTTGATGTTGTGTCCCTCGAAGAGCTCTACGAAGTCCTCCGCCCATGGTCCTCTACGCACCCGAATATCAACGCAGAGACAGACTCAGACACTGTGGCATGTCCTAAGTGTGGCTCGGAGAGTATTGTTAAGCGTGGCTTTGTACACACAAACAAAGGACGCTTCCAGCGTTACAAGTGTAACTGTTGTGGTGGTTGGTCATCCGCGACTACGACAATCAACACAAAAGAAAAGCGGGCTTCCCTGCTAGCATCACGATAAGGAGACAACTATGAGTATTCTAAAAGCATATCGAGCGGGTTTCACTACTCGCAACGAAGAAGAGATCCTCTCGGACTTCCAGAGTGCCTTTGAGGACGCTGCGGATCGGGCTGAAGGAGAGACCACCACACTCGATGTAGTGGCCCTTGTAGCCTTCTATGCAGAGTTCGGGGCAGCCTACCTACGGCGGGCCGCATACACCCTCAGTGAGGACACTGGAGCCTCTGCGAGCATGAAGTTTATGAACAGCATTATTGCAGAAGTAATGCACGAGGCAGGTTTGCATTACTACAACAAGGAACATGGACACTCTGTTGTAGATCGTGCAGTCCAACTCGCACTCGACAATGATGGTGTGCCTACAACTGAAGGCATTGTCGCTATCATCGAAGAGATCGAGGCCACACACATTCCCGACGAGGAAGAAGAATTGGAGTAACCCATGATTGCTTTAATCGATGCAGATAGTCTACTCTACAAGGTTACATTTGCTATCGAAGACAAAGTAGTATGGAATGAAAGCGAAGCGGCGGCGGGCTTAGAGGAGCCTGTCGTCGAATACTACACAAACATTCCTAAATGCCACACAACCTTCGACGATCTTGTAAGTAACATTGTGTTTGCCACAGACTGCGACGAAGCAATCTTGGTGTTCTCAGGTGGCGGTAACTTCCGCTATGACCTACCTACTCCCTACAAGGATAACAGGACTGACAGCCGCAAGCCCGAGGGCTACGCAGAACTACGTAAGTACGCTGAGGAGAACTATAACACACACACACCAGAAGGTATGGAGGCAGATGACTATGTCGTTTACCTCAAGACAGCTAACCCAGAAGACTACATTCTCTGTGCTGTAGACAAAGATGTGCTGTATCAGACAGAAGGTACACACTACAACTACAACAAAGACGAAGAGGTCACTGTAACGGCTGAAGAGGCTGTGTGGTTTGCTTACTACCAGACCCTCACGGGGGACACCTCAGATGGCTATAAGGGGGCTGTAGGTATCGGTCCTGTCAAAGCCAAGCGTATCCTAGAGGACTGCGAGACTGAAGAGGAGATGTGGCAGGCTGTGGTTGAAGCCTATGAGAGCGTAGGACAGACAGAAGAGGATGCTTTGTGGACCATGAGGTTAGCAAATATGCACCAATTCAATGGAATTTCCATAGTTCTGTGGATGCCTGCCCAAAGAACTCCACCATATAAGGAGACCTATCATGATACCTAAGCTAACTAAAGCCTCCTTAGAGGCTATTATCGATACTGTAGAGGAGAGGTTCCCGAACAGGCTCCCAAAAACAAACACCACCACTGACCAAATCCATATGCTTATTGGACAACAGCAGGTGGTAGCTTTCCTGAGAGAACTCATGGAGGCACGTTATGACTAATATCCGTATCGAAACCTTTGAGCCCCTTAACGAGCATCATTATGAAGAACTCAAAAAGATGCTTGTGGCTTTCTCTAAAGAAATCTACGGATACGGTCAAGTTAATATAGATCAGTTCCTAGAAGCACACTGGGCGGTCTACTTAGCGGTTAAGGGTGAAGAGGTAGTTGGTTTTACCAGTTTTATGTATAACCACTACTTCGGCCTCAAACCCCCTACTGTTGGTAATACATATCTGTATGTAAAGCCTGAATATCGGAAGAGCAAAGCATCCTACCTGTTAACTAAGCAGGCTGGACATGTGAGCATCTTCTCAGAACTCCCTCTTGAAACCTACTATGCCTCAGACGCTTCCCGAAATATCGGCGAGCGTGTCTTGAACGCCACTGGATCACATATGTTTGATGCACATGTGTATACCTTAGAGCAAGTCCGAGAAGGCTATAAATATTACACAGAATAAAGGATAATTCTATGAGCCTAAAAATGTTCAACATTATGATGGGTATGCCGACCTATGGCGCACGACCTTCGGGTATGGTCTACGGCGGTAAAGGCGGCGGCGGTGTCGTTGAGAAACCCACTTACGTTCCTCCTCCCGCAGCCCCTGCAATGACAGAAGCGGCTACACAAGAGGACGCAGTAACACCTGAAGAGGAAGAGCGTCGAGTACGTGAGGCCCAAAAGCAGGGCACTAAATCCCTTCAAATCCCAGTCACTGGTGGTGGAGCTACAGGTACTGTAGGCACTGGCGGCGGCGCAAGCTAAGGAAAGCTAGATGGCAGCTACTAAAAATTACTCTGTAGAAGAGCTTGTGGAGTTGCTATCGAGTTCCAAAGAAAAGTTCCAGCAACTGGACTCGGGGCGGACTTCAGTATTGGACAGGGCACGTGAATGTTCTGTCCTTACTATCCCCTCAGTCGTACCTGATGATGGACACACAGAGTCGGATGACCTACCTACGCCATATCAGGCTGTTGGTTCTCGACTGGTCCACAACCTAGCTAACAAACTACTGATGGCTCTCTTGCCTCCTAACACATCTTTCTTCCGACTTCTGCCCGAGCCTGATCTCGCAGCAGCCGTTAAGGAACAGAAGGTTAATGAGGAGCTTGAGAAAAGCCTAGTTACAATCGAGAATGAGGTTCAACGCCAGATCGAGCGTGAAGCCCTTCGTGTGCCAATCTTCGAGGCTATTAAGTCTTTGATCATTGGTGGTAACGCTATGTTGTATAAAACAGCTACAGGTATCAAATGCTATAAGATGACTGACTTTGTTGTTAGTCGTGACTTCTCTGGTAACCCGATAGAAATTATCACAAAAGAAGCAATGTCCAAGGACTCACTCCCTGAGGACGTTATGACACAGGTGCTGTCTGACCCCGACCTACGGGAAGCCGAGAAGGTAACTATCTTCAATCGTGCTATCCTGAAAGAGGGCACATGGTACACCTTCCAAGAAGTAGAAGGCTTTGTTGTCGAAGGTTCCGACCAGACATACAGCACAGCCGATGAACTTCCTTATATCCCACTGCGGTGGACATCGATGAACGGCGAGAACTATGGTCGTGGCCTCGTAGAGCAATACCTTGGGGACTTCCGTTCTCTTGAGTCTCTCTACCAACTGCTACTCGAAGCATCCTCGGTTATGAGCCGAGTTATCTTCGGTAAGCGGGCAGGTTCCGTAGTCGACATCGATGACATCAACGAAGCTGAGAATGGTGTGTGTATTCTAGGTGATCTAGAAAATGACATCACAACGCTTCGAGTTGACAAAGGCGCTGACCTAAATGTTCCCATGAATATGGTTCAAGACCTGACACGTCGACTTGAGCAAGCCTTCTTGGTAGCCTCTTCAGCGGCACGTGACTCCGAGAGGACCACAGCAACTGAAGTTCGCTTCATGGCAGCAGACCTTGAACAATCCTTGGGTGGTGTGTATTCACTACTCGCTTTGGAACTACAACGACCACTAGCTACAATGCTTCTCAAGCAGTCTAAGGCAGACGTTAGAAGCATTGGTGTGGATATCGTTGTTGTTACTGGCGTAGAGGCACTAGGTCGAACAGCCGAGCTTGACAGGCTCCGTCAATTCAATGCACTCTTGCAGGAAACTGGCGCGGCTGAGCAAATCCTCCAGCGTATGAACATTGGTGTGTATATTGAGAAGATTGCTAACGCACTCTCGATGGACGCAACAGGGCTCATTAAGAGCGACGAGGAACTACAGGCAGAAGCCCAAGCGGCCCAGCAGCAACAGCAAGAAGCTATGATGATGCAACAAGGCACACAGGCTATTGCAGGCGCGGCTGAGCAACAATTATCACAAGCCTAAGAGGAGACACCATTATGGCTACTAAAACACACCATGAGCTTAAACAAGCAGCAATTAAGAGTAAAAACTCTAATACAATCACAGACAGCGATTATGTCATGCGTGATGTGGAGGCGGAAATTGCTTCGGGTAACACAAAGAACCTGATCGATATCACACCCCCAGAGTATCGCAAGAAAACACCTACGGCAAAGACTAAAGCTGAGGAGTAATCCACATGTCTGAAGCAGATAATGTAACTGAGGGGGCCTCTACGGAGGCTCCTGAAGCTCCCTCGGTAACCCCTGAGGAGCAACAAGCTATTGACCGTTATCGTGAGTCCCAGAAGCCCGCTGAAGAGCGAGCGAATGGAATGCCTGAAGGGTATAACGAAGACGGAACACCACAAGAAGAACTCATTGCAGGTAAGTTCAAGTCACAGGATGACTTAGTTCAAGCCTATGAGGAACTTCAAAAGAAATTGGGCCAGCCTCGCGAAGAAGCGGAAAAACCGACAGAGGCTGAAGCACAAGACGCAGATACAGAAGAACCCAAGGCTGAAGAGGCTGAAGGCACTGTGTCTGTTGCCAAGTATGAGCAAGAATTTGCTGAGAACGGCAGTATCTCTGACACCTCCTATGCTGAGCTAGAAAAGCTAGGTTTCTCACGATCACAGGTAGACGCATACATTCAAGGACAACAGGCGTATGCTAACTCTGTGCGTGATCAAATCTACGGTTCGGTTGGTGGTCAAGAGGCCTATTCCGAGCTTATCGGTTGGGCTTCAGAGAACATGGACCCTGCGGCTATCAAAGAATATAATGAAGCAGTAGACGCAATGGACCAGCCCCGCATTATGCGGTCACTAGAATACATGAACCTAAAGTACGGACAGTCTACACCTCGCGAAGCAAGACGCTTGGAAGGGGATTCCCCTGCAAGTGGTCTCCAGCCTTACTCGACTAAGAATGAGTGGCAGCGAGACATGACCTCCCGACTTTACGGCAAGGATGCTAAGTTTACCAAAATGGTCGACAATCGGTACTTAGCGTCTCGTCGGAAAGGTATCTTGTAAAGTTAGGCCCTAGGGTTTCGTCTCCTTTCCCTAGGGTCTATTCAAACACTTAGGGGACATTATTACCTCAACTAGGATTATGTTTGTTTATAGCCCTGAGTAACCTAGTGCGGCTAGGATATAAAGGACAACTATAAAAAGGACTAAAATATGCTGAGATACGCGGCTTTGTGAAGGATGATACACAACTCCTAAGCAATGCTATAATTTATATAAACAAACACAAGGAATAATACCATGGCTCTAACGGTAAATAACATTGGTAACAACTCTGGTACTCGCGGCGTCCCTACGGATATGGACAACGCAATGGAAATCTACTACGGTTCGGTGCTTACAGCATTCGAGCGTAAGAACGTCTTCCTCGACCTCGTTACTACCAAATCCATCGACAGCGGAAGCTCCGTCTCTATCCCAGTGATTGGTCAAGGCTCTGATGCTGACACCAACACACACGTTCCCGGGACTGAGCTTACAATGTCGGCAATCCCAGTCAAAGAGCGTATCATTAACATTGATGCTCTCGAGTACTTCGCACTGGCAGTCGATAAGTTTGAAGAGAAAGTTCTTCACTTTGAAACTCGTGGTGAGCTTGCTAAGCAGGCTGGTGAAGCACTGGCAACTAAGATCGACAAAGCAGTCGCAAACGCACTCCGCCTTGCAGCAGAAACATCGGGTACAATCGGTGGTGCAGCAGTACAGGCAGACGGTACCGAAGTCAACAACGACGCAATCGGTGCAGGCGCGACACCTGAAGCTAAGGGCGATGCGATGATCGAAGCAGTCTTCGCAGCAGTAGCGGCGATGGAAGGCAAGGACGTAAGCGGTGAGAAGGTTCTCGTAGTAGACCCACTGCACTACTCCTACCTCGCACAGTCGAAAGCTGTGAACAAGGACATCACTTCGGGTGACAATGGTGGTATCAACAAAGGTACTGTCATGGAAGTCGCTGGTATCCGTATCTACAAGTCTAACCACGTAGGTACTGGCACTGCAATGACTTCGACAAAGCTCCTGAAGGGCTTGATCTTCTCCAGTGAAGCTGTAGCAGTCGCAAAGCTGATGGACGTTACTTCTGAAGTAAACTACATCCCTGAGCAACTGGCAACTCTCATGACCACATACTTCTCGTATGGCATGGGCGTACTGAAGCCAGCAGCGGCATGTGCAATCACCTCGACTACCTAAGGCTCTAGTAGTCTTTCGGAGGGCATCCTACGGGGTGTCCTCTATCAAGGCTATTAAGCAACTTAAATAACAAAGGATATTAACATGATCACAGAGATCGACGCAATTAACAGGATGCTCCGATATATCGGTGAGCTTCCTATCCCTTCCACAATCACCGTAGACCAACTTCCTGAAGGCCATGAAGCCGTTATCGCTCGTGACGTACTCAGTGAGACACTCCGAGAGGAGCAAGAGGAGAAGTGGTGGTTTAATACTTTTGATATCAAACTCGTACCTGACACAGACGGGTACATCATTTTACCCTTCAACGTAATCGCTTTTGAAGACGCAACAGTCTTCCAAGAGGGTGGCTTGTTATATACACGTAACGATAACAATCCAATCTTCACACAGCCCAGAGAAATGACAGTTCGCCTTAACATTACCTTTGACAACCTCCCAGATGTGTTCCGTTCTTATGTGATCCTTGTGGCCTCGCGTCACCTACACACATACCTTAATGGAGATGAGAGCACACAGCGAGAGCTTGAGCAGAAAATTAACATGGCACGTGTCAAGGTCGAGCGTGAACACCTCAAGCAGAAGAAGTTTAATCTGGTCAGTGGTGGCCGACTAATTGATCGTGGCACCAACCCAGCAGCGCTAGGCTAAGGAGACCATAATGGCTAAGGTAAATAAAGTCTACTCGGCCTTCTTCAACGGCGTCTCTGAGCAAAACCCAGAGTTGGCTCTTGATAACCAATGCCGAGAAATGATTAACTGTGTTCCTGATGTAGTTCGTGGGGTCAAGAAAAGACCTCCAGCTACTATTGTTAGGACTGATGATATTGCAACAGACATAGACTCCCTTACATCATATGTGTTTCACTCGTATGATCGCGGTGAGGATGACGAAGAGTATATCTTCATGGCCACTAGCAATTCACTTGACCCTATCCGAGCTATGAATGTAGACGGTGTGGATATGGTGATCGAATACGAGGCTGGACAGGAAACACAGATCAAACAGTATCTGGACTCCAAAATGCTCCGTGCTCTTACCGTTCAGGACCGCACATGGCTGTTCAACCCAGCAGTTACAGTCGGTATCGACACAGCAAACACAACCCCTCTAGCCCCTGACTATCGTAAAGAGGCCTTCTACTGGCTCAAGCGAGGTTCTGGGGACCGCTATAACCCATTCAACTATGCTGTGTATATCGACGGTATTACATTCTCTGTGGACCCCGATAAACCATCTATGGGTGGTTCTTCGTCACAAGACCCTCCTACAGGGGCCGAGGACTCAGACGTAGCAGCGGGATTGCTTGCTGCAAAGGTTAATGCTAACGCTAATTACACATGTCAGGTAAGCGGTTCGATCCTACGTATCTCTAGGGTTGACGGTGCCGACTTTACGTTTAGCTCTTGGGACTCTTGGGGTAACCAAGCATCCGAGGGTTGGAAAGGCTCCGTAAACCGTATCACTGACCTACCTAAAGACATGCCGTTTAATAACGTCTATGTCGAAATCACAGGCTCCGAGGGCAATAACTTCACTAACTACTTTGTTAAGTGGAATGGAAGCTCTTGGGAGGAATGTCTTGATCCAGAAGCTAACCGAGGCGAGTTAACAAACATGCCCGTTAAGATGGATCGTATATCCCTCGTAGGAGGCGTAGCCACCTTCAAAATCTCTCTCATCGACTGGTCTACTCCACGAGTAGGTAATCTAGATAACAACCCAGACCCTTCCTTTGTAGGACAGACTATTCAGGACTTGTTCTTTTACAAAAACAGATTGGGTGTGGCCTCTCGGGACTCTATTATCCTGACCGAAACAGCTAACTACACCAACTTCTTCACGACCACAGCAGTGGACCTTGTGGACACAGATATGATTGACATTACGATCTCTACGAACCAAGCGTCTAATATCTACTACGCAATGCCCTTCAACAACTCGCTGTATATCTTCACGAAGTATGCACAGTACGAAATGGTTCATGATGGCATCTTCTCGCCTTCCTCTGTTTCTATTGAGACTGTGACTAACTACCCAATGAAGACAGATGTGGAACCTGTTGTGGTTAATGACTCCTTGTACTTTATCTCTGTTAGTAACAACCGACAGCAGCTAAGGGAATACATCAAGGCAGACAACCTCAGCGTTAAAGGTGTAGACCTTAACCTTGCCACACCGACCTACATGGAAGAACCTGTAGTAAAGCTGATAGCTGATGGTGTTATCGGCATTGTTATGGCGTGTACGCTTTCGGGTAAGGTCTATGTTTACAACTACAAAGATGATGGATCAGAGCGAGTACAATCGGCTTGGAGTACATGGGACTTCTTCCCTGATGTTCCAAACACATTCTTCGAGTGGTTATCGCTAGGCAACCTAGTGGGTATTCGGTATAAGACACCACACATCTATACTTACCACTCACTGTTCTTAGACGACAAAGGCACAACAAACCGACATGATGTGACCTTTGACCACGCAACACAACAGAACATCGATGTGCCCTACAAGGCATCTGTGCTACTGCCCCACTACTACCCCCAACTTACAGGGATCAGAACACCACTGAACAAGTCCCTAATCAAGCGGGTTGTGGTCGAGGGTGAGGGACAGTTTGACTCTTCGGTGTATCGTCTAGACTATGATGTGACCTACACAAAGCAGCATGACCTCACGCTACGTGACGGTGACTTCTATGTGAACTCTAAGGTCAAGAATGTCGATATCACTCTGTATGATGAGTCGAGTAATGACTTCACAATCTCTTCTGTAGTAGTGGAATGTTTGTTCCAGCCTACGTCAAAAGAAGTAAGGTAACGGTAGGGGGCTTTAGGGCCCCTTACTTTGCAATAGGATAAAAACATGAAACTTGAAACAGATAATGTAGGAGGCTACTGTGGAAACACCAGCTAGATTTACCTTTGCGCCAGATGGAAGCACAAAAACCTTCCCAGTACCAGCGCTGATTAAGGGTGATAACTATGTACGGATCGATGTAGACTCCGTAACAATTAATGACCGAAATAGATACGACATTGTTAATAACTCTGTTGTGTTCGTAGATGTGACAGATGTCCCTAACGGATCACAACTAGACGTTCTTGTCGTACAGACTGATGAGGGTATCACAAACCTCGGTGCTGTTATCTCTGTTGATATTGTAGCACAAAACATTGCTAGTGTAAACACAGTAGCTGGAGATATTGCTAGTGTAAATACAGTAGCCACAGATATCGCCAGTGTCGTAAACACTTCTGCTAATATTGCTATTATAAACACAGTAGCTGGAGATATTGCTAGTGTAAACACAGCAGCAACTAATATTGTAGCTATTAAGGACGCACCAGCGGCAGCAGCAGCAGCAGAGCAATCTGAGATCAATGCAGCAGGCCACGCGCTTGTAGCAGGAACACATGCAACTAATGCAGGTAATGACAGGGCTCTAGCTCAGACAGCTAAGACTGAAGCTGAAACTGCGGCAATAAACGCTGTACTTGCGGCTAACTCCGCAGAAGCAGCTTGGGACTTCTTCGATGATCGTTACTTAGGGTCCAAGGCATCAGCGCCTACCTTGGATAACGATGGTGACCCTCTTGTAGCAGGGACTATCTATTGGAACTCCACGGGGTCTGCCCTACAAATCTACAATGGGAGCTCTTGGGAGGACGTCGCTACTCTGTCAAGCAGCCCGTCTTTCACCTCTGTATCGGCTGATGATTTCCTTGTGGACGTTCAGGCAGGCATGGTAGGTGGGTCGCCAGATGGAGTGGACTTCATTACGTCCAACACCGTACGTATGAGCGTAGACACTAATGGCAACGTAGGTATTGGGACAAGTTCGCCTAATGCAACGCTTGAGATTGACGGCAATGCAATCGCAAAGACCGACACAGACACTACCAACACTGGTTCGGTCACGCTCGACTTCGCAGCCAACCAGAACTTTGTTCTGACCCTCACAGGCAACGTCACGCTGGTTAACCCAACAACTGAGCAAGTCGGTCAGTCTGGCTTCATCGTGCTCATCCAAGATGGCACAGGTGATCGCACAGTCTCGCTTGGCACTGACTATGAGACAGCAGGCGGTGCAGGATTGACTCTCTCAGCTACAGCAGGCGCAACTGACATCGTGCCTTACATTGTGGCTGCATCTGGTCGTATCTTGCTTGGCACACCACAACTTGCATTTGCATAAGGAGTATTAATATGAGTGGACCATTCGGTTCTTCGCAGTGGATGTATTCTAGTGGTGGCTTCTATCCTACTGAGCTAGAGCAATCGCTGCGATTTAATGATGATGACAGTGCTTACCTGAGCAGAACGCCTGCGAGTGCAGGGAACCGCAAGACTTGGACTTGGAGCGGTTGGGTTAAGCGTGGGAATTTAGGAACAAACCAAAACCTTTTTTCTGTTCACACAGGCGCAACAACAAGAACCATGCTTCGCTTTGCAAGCGACAGTATAGATTGGATTGATGACGATGTGAACTTTCGTATAACCACCAGTGCTGTGTATAGAGACACATCGGCATGGTATCATGTTGTTGCTGTTATAGACACAACACAAGCCACATCGACTAACAGACTAAAGCTGTATGTGAACGGGCAGCAGGTAACAGCCCTATCTAACACTAACTATCCATCTCAAAACTATGAGGCTGTGGTCAATAGCACAATTCTTCATGCTATTGGTCGTGAAGGGTCGAACTCA
>ENA-OUOG01004287-OUOG01004287.1-marine-metagenome-genome-assembly--contig:-NODE-4287-length-12414-cov-3.737213_pt1 | contig 12414 bp, 11 predicted proteins | sample MGYA00248635_ERZ508505 | MGnify/ENA primary metagenome ERZ508505 (study PRJEB26176, sample SAMN06267871) | marine metagenome | isolation source: Saanich Inlet, British Columbia, Canada | place: Pacific...
ATTAGTTTATATCTCTGATTTATCTTGGACTAAGAAAGTGAAGCATCCATCTGAATTCTGTGCAGTAGGAGATACTCTAGAAATAGTAGTTCTTGAACTGGATGTAGAAGGACGTAAATTATCTCTAGGTCATAAGCAAACTATGCCTAACCCATGGGATAAGTATGAAGCTGAATTCGGCGTAGGAACAAATCATGAAGTTGAAATTACTGAAATCGTAGACAAAGGTGCTGTGGTTAACTTTAATGAAGACATCTCTGTATTTATTCCATCACGTCACTTAGAAAAAGAAGACGGTTCTAAATTAAAGAAAGGTGAAGAAGCACAGTTCAAAATCATTGAGTTTAATAAAGAATTCAAAAGAGTTGTAGCATCTCACACTGCTGTATTTAGAGCAGAAGAAGCTAAGATTGTAAAGCAAGCTGTTAGAAAACAGGAGGCTCAAGCAGCAGAAGCTAAACCTACATTAGGTGATGCCAATGATGCATTACAAGCACTTAAAGATAAAATGGACGGTAAGAAGTAATTCTTCCTGATTTTATAGTACTTAAAGCCTCTCAGACATGAGAGGCTTTTTTGTGTGAAATAATCAGTTTGATACTCAAATTATTTAGTTTAACTTTGTCAACCAAATACGTTTGGAAGTTATATGAGTCAAAAAGTATTACTTAATTCTAAAGAAGTAAACATAATCCTTCATCGATTGGCTTGTCAACTTATTGAAAACCATAACGATTTTTCCAATACTGTACTTATAGGATTACAACCAAGAGGAAAATTTTTGGCGGACCGCTTAGCGAAAATTCTGAGAGAAGATTATCATATTAAAGCGCTTCAGTATGGTCATCTAGATATTACCTTTTTTAGAGATGATTTTCGACGTGGAGAAAAACCATTAGAAGCAAACACGACGACTATTAATTTTATTGTTGAAGATAAGGACGTTGTGTTTATTGACGACGTGTTATATACAGGGCGTAGTATTAGAGCAGCATTAACTGCAATTCAATCTTTTGGGAGACCAAATCATATAGAACTATTAACGTTAATTGATAGACGTTTTAGTCGTCACTTACCAATACAGCCTGACTATAGAGGGAGGCAAGTTGATGCAATAAATAAAGAAAAAGTTTTAGTAAACTGGGCAGAAAACGAAGGAGAGGATGCGGTTTATTTAATAAATAAATAAAAAGATGAGTCAATTAAGTGTCAATCACTTACTGGGAATTAAATATCTAACCAAAGCAGATATTCAGCTAATATTTGAGACAGCAGATCAGTTTAAAGAAGTTATTAATCGACCTATTAAAAAAGTACCATCATTAAGAGACATTACGATTGCAAATTTATTTTTCGAAAATTCTACAAGAACAAAATTGTCTTTTGAGCTTGCTGAGAAACGACTATCAGCTGACGTCATAAATTTTTCAGCAACTCAGTCTTCTGTAAAAAAAGGTGAAACACTTGTAGATACTGTCAATAATATTCTGTCTATGAAGGTAGATATGGTAGTTATGCGTCATCCCAGTCCTGGAGCAGGCGTCTTTTTATCTAAACATATAGATGCTAGTATTATAAACGCTGGAGATGGTGCTCATGAACACCCAACACAAGCATTATTGGACTCTTATTCTATAAGAGAAGCATTAGGGTCAGTAAAAGGTAAAAATGTTGTTATAGTTGGAGATATATTACACAGTCGTGTGGCATTATCAAACATTTATGCACTAAAACTGCAAGGGGCAAATGTTATGGTTTGCGGACCAAAAACACTACTTCCGAAATATATTGGAGACTTAGGTGTTACAGTAGAAACTAACCTAAAGAAAGCTTTAAACTGGTGTGATGTAGCAAATATGTTAAGAGTTCAAAATGAACGTATGGATATTAGCTATTTTCCTTCTACAAGGGAGTACGCACAACAATATGGAGTTAATAAAGCGCTTCTAAATAGCTTAGATAAAAAAATAACTATTATGCACCCTGGTCCAATAAATAGAGGTGTAGAAATTACAAGTGATGTTGCAGATTCTAACCAATCTATAATACTCAATCAAGTCGAAAATGGTGTAGCTATTCGTATGGCGGTAATCTATCTTTTAGCTTCCAAAATAAAATAAGCGCTATGATTTTTGATAAAGACGGAAATATTACCCTAATTACTCAAGAAAAAGCCTCTGTAAAAACCTTAGTAAATAATATCGAACAGGTTTACGAAAAGTATAAAAATGATCATATTATTGTAAATCTCTCTAGTTTAGATACAGTGACTCTAGAAGATATTATTGAGTTTTTAAGAATTAGCAATAGACATAGAGGTGATAAAAAATCATTTGTAGTGGTCTCTGATAAAGCCAATTTAGACATGATGCCAGACGAGATTTGTGTAGTGCCAACATTACATGAGGCCTATGATATTATTGAAATGGAAGATATAGAGCGTGATTTAGGATTCTAAATATGAAATTAAAAATTTTAGGCTGCTACAGTGCAACACCGCGTACATTTACAAATCCAACATCACAAGTCTTAGAAATTCGTAATCATCTTTTTTTAATTGATTGTGGAGAAGGGACTCAAGTACAACTTCGGAAAAATAAAATTAAGTTTTCTCGGATAAAGCATATTTTCATCTCTCACCTTCATGGTGATCATTATTTTGGATTGGTAGGCTTAATATCTACGTTCAGATTATTGAAAAGAGAATCAGATTTACATATATATGGACCAAAAGGATTAAAAGAGGTAATTACAATTCAAATGAAATTATCGGATTCCTGGACCAATTATAATTTATATTTTCATGAGTTAATATCAAAAGAATCTCAGCTCATTTTTGAAGATGATAAAGTAGAAGTACATACTATTCCGCTTCAACATCGCATATATACAAACGGGTTTTTATTTAAGGAAAAAGAAAGAGAACGGAAGTTAGATATGACTGCTATACAAAATAAGGATATTGATGTCGCTTATTACAGAAAGCTTAAGCAAGGGTTTGATATTAAAAGTAATGAAGGAGAAGTTGTTAAAAATGAAACAGTAACCTTGTCACCTCCAAAATCTAAGAGTTATGCGTTTTGTAGTGACACAGCTTATGACGAAGCTAAGATTTCTATAATCAAAGAGGTGGATGCCTTGTATCATGAATCTACATTTTTAGAAAAACATATAGATTTATGCGCCCCTGCAAAACACAGCTCTGCAAAACAAGCGGCTACAATTGCAAAAAAAGCCAATGTTGGTAAACTTATCCTAGGTCATTATTCTACACGTTACGATGACCTTTCGTTGTTTAAAAAAGAGGCTGAAACCATTTTTGATAAAGTTGAGCTAGCAGATGATGGGAAAGAGTTTGAGTTTTAATTTTATCGATTCATTAAAATATTCTGCATTATAAAGTCCTAACTTTGTAAATAATAAAAAGTAACCATGGAAAAAGATTTAGGTAATTACAGAAAGTCTTACGAGAAAGGAGAACTACTTTTAGATAATGTTCCAGAAAATCCAATAGAGTTATTTAGAGATTGGTTCATAGAAGTAGATACATATTTTAGTCAAGGCGAAACTAATGCCATGACGATTTCTACAATAGGGCAGGACGGGTATCCAAAAAGTAGAGTAGTCCTACTTAAAAAATATACATACGAAGGCTTTATATTTTACACCAATTATAATAGTGAGAAGGGCAACGCCATAGAAAAGAACCCAAATGTATGTTTATCTTTTTTTTGGCCAACTGCAGAACGGCAAATTATTATTAAAGGAAAAGCAGAAAAAATAGCAGAAAACTTAAGTGATGGTTATTTTGAGTCTCGTCCAAGAGGTAGTCAATTAGGCGCCTTAGCTTCCAATCAGAGTGAAGTAGTTAGAGATAGGCAAGCTCTTGAAGATAGATTAGCTGCTTTAGAAAAGAAGTATGAAGGAAAGGATATAACAAGACCAAAACATTGGGGAGGATTTATTGTAAAGCCCATTGAGATAGAATTCTGGCAAGGTCGTCCTAATCGGTTACATGACAGAATAAGATTTAAGCTTGAAGCTAATTTTGAATGGAAAATTGAAAGATTAGCGCCATAAATCCCACAATTTTCATTAATCGATAAAAGACACGTATATATCGATAAAAGTCACTTTTAACGTCAGTCAAAACGATAAAAAACATAAAAAATCGATGAAATACATTTTTTTTATCGATTTTAACATTTTATTAACATATTAAGAAAGAATGAAACTTACATTAGTGGTCCCAAACAATAAAATACCTACTTATGAAAGTTTCTACAATGCTGCCATTTTTGGCAATATGTACTATTCTGATTTTTACCTCATGTTCTACTGAGAGCTTGAATGAAGAAGAAATTTTAACAGAGGAGTTAGCGACACCGCCTCAAGCTAAACCACTCGAGATAGAAATACTCGAATTAATTAATGCACACAGAATAAACAACGGCCTTAATACTTTGAATGATAATGGTACCGTAAAAGCTGTAGCTTATACGCATACTGATTATATGGTAGAAGTCAATACTGTATCTCATGATAATTTTTATGTAAGAAAACAGAGTCTACAAGAAAATGAAAATGCACGTGTGGTTTCAGAAAATGTAGCTTATAGCTATACATCTGCTCAATCAGTTGTAAATGCTTGGTTAAATAGTCCTTCTCACAGAAGTAATATTGAGGGAGATTTTACAGATTTTGATATTTCTGCAGAGCAAAACGAAGATGGAAAGTGGTATTATACCAATATTTTTATTAAAAGATAAACCTCTGTATTAAGCAAAACATTGAAGACCACTATTTGTGGTCTTTTTTTATTGTTGTATTTTAAGGTCTTGTAATACATTAAAACATTAAAGGCAAAACATTAATTTTTATAAGACATGCCAAATCTTCATGGGCACATGAGGCATCTGATATCGACAGGCCTCTTAAAGAAAAGGGAAAGAAGGATGCTGATATTATTTCCAGGAATTTTATTGATAAAAATTATGTTATAGATTTTATTTATTCTAGCCCTGCTAAAAGGGCCTATTCTACCTGTAAAATATTCCAAAAAAATCTAAATTGGTCCGACAATAAAGTATCAGTTATAAACCAATTGTATGATTTTGGTGGAGAGTCGGTATTACATTTTATTAATAATTTGGATGATAAATTAGATACTGTTGCCATCTTTGGCCATAATTATGCGCTGACATCACTGATTAATTTAATGGGTGATAAAAATCTTGATAATTTTCCAACCTCAGGATTGGCTGTACTAAAATTTGATATTGAGTCATGGGAATTTGCAAAATATGGGCAAACAGAACTCTTTATGTTTCCCAGGGATTTTAGACCTTAAAATTTAGTAAAATATTTTAGTAGTTGGTTTTTTGAACGATTATATTTGAAGAAAGAATGGCTAATGAATGTAACTAAGTACACCTATATTAATAGAGAGTTAAGTTGGCTTCAGTTTAACGCACGTGTTTTACAAGAAGCAGGTGACGAAGATGTACCTTTGATTGAGCGGCTAAGATTCATAGGTATTTTTTCTAATAACCTAGACGAATTTTTTAAGGTAAGATATGCAACAGTAAAACGTATAGACTATGCGGGTAAAGCAGGAAAAAGTCAACTTGGAGGGATTAAAGCCGCTGACTTACTAATAAAAATTACTGAAATTGTTATTGAGCATCAAAGAACAAGCTTAGGTATTCTAGATAGTATTCAGACTGAGCTTCAAAATGAAAATATCTACATAATCAATGAAACTCAGATTCAAGAGTGTCATCATGATTTTATAAAAAAATATTTTTTTGAAGAAGTTAGCCCAGCATTAGTAACTATAATACTTAATAATGAAGTTGATTTACCTTTACTTAAAGATAGTGCGGCATATTTAGCCATAAAAATGGTTTTAGAAAATCAAACAAATCAATTTGCTTTAATTGAGATATCAAAAGGAATGAATCGATTTGTGGTTTTGCCTGAAGTTGATGGAAAATCTTATATTATATTGGTGGATGATTTATTGAGATATTGTCTCAAAGACATATTCAATATTTTTAATTATACTTCTATTTCTGCTAATATGATAAAAATCACCCGAGATGGAGAGCTCGATTTTGAGAGTGATTTAAGTAAAAGTTATATAGAAAAACTTTCTAATAGTGTAAAAGATAGAGAAATAGGAGAGCCTGTTCGGTTTGTTTATGACAAGACCTTGGATGAAGATACTTTATTATATCTGATGAATAAAATGGGTATAGACTCAAAAGATAGTGTTATTCCTGGTGGCCGTTACCATAATCGTAGAGATTATATGGGATTTCCCAGTCTAGGACGTAACGACTTGTTGTACGATAAAATTACGCCTCTAACGGTAAAGGGGTTAAGTTTACAAGACAGTATCTTTAATACTATTGCTAATAAGGACTATATGGTGCATACACCATACCACACGTTTTCATATGTGGTTAAATTTCTCCGCGAAGCAGCTCTAGATCCAAAAGTAAAGACTATTAAAATTACTATTTATCGTCTTGCACAGATATCGCATGTTGCGAGTTCGCTTATAAATGCTGCTAAAAATGGTAAAAAAGTAACGGTATCTATTGAGTTAAGAGCACGTTTTGATGAAGAGGCAAATATCAATTATGCCGAGCAAATGCAAAATGCTGGTGTAAATATGCTGTTTGGTGTTACAGGATTAAAAGTACACTGTAAAATGTGCGTTATTGAACGCGAGGAAGGTAAAAAAATGAGACGTTACGGGTTTATAAGTACCGGTAATTTTAACGAATCTACGGCTAGAGTATACACGGATTTTACCTTACTCACATCTGACCAAAAAGTTTTAAAAGATATTAATAAAGTGTTTAATTTCTTTGAGGTCAATTATCAGATTAATCGTTACAAGCATATCATTACATCTCCACACTATACCAGGTCTAAGTTATTTAGCTTAATTGATATTGAAATTGCAAATGCAAAAGCAGGAAAATCTGCTTATATCAAATTAAAGATGAATAGTATCAGTAGTTACAATATGGTCGATAAGCTATATGAGGCTAGTAGAAATGGTGTAAAAGTACAACTGATAGTGAGAGGAATATGCTGTTTAATACCTGGAGTAAAAGGTATGAGCGAAAATATTGAAGTCATTAGTATTATTGATAAATTTCTAGAACATACACGTCTTTATATTTTTTCTAACAATAATGATCCTAAAATTTATATTTCATCTGCCGATTGGATGACTCGAAATATTGATAATAGAGTAGAAGTTAGTTGTCCAATCTATGATTTAGACATTAAGAAAGAGTTACAAGACCTTTTTGAAATTTATTGGAGCGACAATGTTAAAGCAAGGATAATTAGTCACGATCAAGATAATAGTTATAAAATTAATAACCATGAAGAAAAGATTAGGTCGCAATTTAAAGTATATGATTATCATCTAAAACAAATAAATAGTGAAGATGCTTAGTATTAAGAAATATGCGGCCATCGATATAGGTTCAAATGCGGTTAGGCTTTTAATTACGAGCATTATTAAAGAAAAGGACAAGCCTGTTATATTTAAAAAAAATGCCCTTGTTAGAGTACCAATAAGATTAGGCGCTGATGTCTTTGTATCTGGTAGTATTTCAGAGTATAATAAAGGAAGAATTATTGATACAATGAAAGCCTTTTATTTATTAATGAAATCTCATGAAATAGTAAAGTATAAAGCCTGTGCAACTTCTGCAATGCGAGAAGCCGAAAATGGAGAAGAAGTTTGTATGCTTGTAAAAGAAAATTCAGGTGTGCATATTGATATTATTGATGGAGAAGAAGAAGCGACAATAATAGCTGCTACGGATTTACATAAGTTTATAAACCCTGATAAAACATACTTATATGTTGATGTTGGTGGAGGTAGTACCGAGTTTTCTGTTATTAGAAATTCTGAAAAAATACTTTCTAAATCATTTAGAATAGGAACTGTTCGTTTATTAAATGATAGTGTCAAGAATGAAACATGGAAATCTTTGCAAGAGTGGATTAATACAAATACTAAGCGTTATGATAAAATAGAACTTATAGGGTCAGGGGGCAACATTAATAAGATTTTTAAAATTTCAGGAAAAGATATCGGTAAGCCTTTGTCTTACTTTTACCTATCAAGTTATTACAAAAATTTGCAAAATTACAGCTACGAAGAACGTATTACGGAACTTAACCTTAATCAGGATCGTGCTGACGTGATAATACCAGCCTTACGTATATATTTGTCTGCAATGAAGTGGAGTGGCGCAAAAGATATACTTGTCCCAAAAATAGGACTATCAGACGGCATCGTTAAAAGTATATACCATAATACTATTTCAAGTATAGAATTTTAATAGGATGTAATACAAAAAAAGCCCTGCAATTTTGCAGGGCTTTTTTGTTTATAATATTAGATTCTTATTGTTTTGCTATATAAAACTTAGAACGTCTATTAAGTTGGTGTTCTTCTTTCGAGCATTTTACGCCATTAGAACATTTGTTTAATAGTTGACTTTCTCCATAACCTATAGCACTTTCAATTCTACTTGCGTCTATATCTCTAGAAATTAAGTAATCTCTTGTAGATTTTGCTCTTCTGTCAGATAACCTCATGTTATAACCATCAGGACCTCTACTATCTGTATGAGATTCAATTTTAATAACCATAGTTGGATGCTTTCTCATAACATCGACAATATTTTCTAGCTCATACTCGGCATCAGTTCTAATTTTTGCTTTATCAAAGTCAAAGAATATTGGATTTAATACAATTTCGTTATCAATAATAAGCGGTTCTAGCTCTAAATCGGCAGTATTCGAGTTGTCGTTTACGTCATCAGTAGCAACCACCTTTTGGTCTTGTTTGTAATCATCCTTGTTGCCCACAACCGTATAAGTACGTTCGCAAATTACACTTTCAAATTTATAAGCTCCATCATCACCAGAAGTTGTTTCTTTTAACATTTTTCCATCTTCATCTAGTAATCTTACTTGCACACCGGCTAATGGTTCTTTAGTTCTTTTGTCAAGTGTTACACCTTCAATAATTTGTTCGCATAAATAGGCATTAAAACCATAAATGTCATCGCTTCCAACACCACCTTCTCTGTTAGAAGACAAATAACCTTCTTCAGTTTCAGAGTCAATGATATATGCAAAATCATCATAACCAGAGTTATATGGCTCTCCAAGGTTTACCGATTCAGCATTAGCATCATTTAATATATTTGATTTATAGATGTCTAATAATCCATAATTTAATAAACCATCTGATGAATAATAAAGTGTATTATCGGCACTTATAAAAGGAAATGATTCTCTTCCAGGGGTATTTATTTTAGGTCCTAGATTTGTAGGCTCAGAATATGTGCCATCACTATTAATGTCTACAACATATAAATCGGATAAACCAAAACCGCCTTCACGATCTGATGAGAAATATAATTGTGTGTCATCAGCGTTTAATGCAGGAAATGCTGTGCCAAAAACTTCGTCATTGAAATCGAGTTCTTCAATGTCTGTCCAAACATTATCTCCAGACAAAGTGGCTTTGTATATTTTTAAGTGTGTTGTACCATCTCTAGCATAATCCAATCGATTTGTTTTCGTCACATTATCTCTTGTAAAATACATGGTTTTACCATCTTTAGTAATAGCAACTGAAGATTCGTAATAAGCCGAGTTGACTTTCTCTGCGTTTAATTTTTTAGTATTTGAAAAAGAAACTTCTTTTCCGTTTCTGCTTATATCTGTTTGATAGATGTCAAGAAAAGGTTCTTTATTCCATGCATATAAAGCATTACTTTTATCTCTAGCAGATGAGAAATACATGGTATTATCTTTTACATAACTACCGAAATCTGAAAATTGAGAATTAATATCTAAATTATTTAGCTTTACGATAAGTCGTTCATCTGTTTTAGGAGATATTTTATAGACATCAAAACCTTCTTGTATATAAGTTTCTCTATCATCATTTTCACGTTGCATTTCTAACAACTTATTTGCCCACTCGGTTGCTTCATCATATCTTTTTGTACTTACTAAAGATTGTATGTATTTGTAGATATATTCAGAATCAAGATCGTCTGCATATTTTTGAACAGCGAGCTCATACCATTTTGCCGAAGCTTCGGTCTTACCATTATTGTAATAAGAATCTCCTAATCTTGTTAATACTCTAAGTGAGCTATCTCCTTTTTTAACTGCAAGTTCATATAATTCTGCAGCCTTTACATAACCAAAGTTATTATAAAACTTATCGGCTAGCTTCTTTTGTGCAAAAGTTGACGAAAAGCACAGCGTGAATAGTATTAATAGTAATCTTGTTTTCATAATTATTGCTTTTTAGAAGTATCTTGGGGATTTTATTCTATTACTCTTAAAGACTTCGAATATTAATAAAAATTCATGTGTACCTGTTGTAAAAGGTCTTATGTCAGATAGCGGATATTCATATGCGTAACCTATTCGCATTTGTTTTGAAATTTGAAAATCTACGATACCGCCAATAGCTGCAGCTTGTTCGTTAATTCTGTAACCTCCACCTATCCAAAACTTTTCATAGAATAATAGATTCGCAGAAATATCGAAAGATAGTGGTGAACCATTAGTAGCTTTAAGTAGCGTAGATGGTTTTAATTTAATGTTTTCATTGATATCAAAAACATAGCCACCTGTAAAATAATAACTCACACGTTCAAGAGCTTCAAAAGTACCTTGACCAGTATAGTCATTATTTAATATTCTAGGGGCAGACAGTCCCATGTACTATCTGTCACTATGCCAGTAAACACCTGCGCCAACATTAAAATCTAAGCGATTTTCAAATCCAAATATTAAAGGGTCTTGTGATTGTGTTGCTTGGTAATCACCATCTAAATTATAAGCTGTAACACCTGCCTTTACGCCAAATGCGAGTTTTGATTTAACACCAGTTTGTATTGTATAAGAAAAGTCTCCATATACATACTGAAAGTTTTCAAAACCAAGTTCATCATTTATAACAGATATTCCCAGTCCTACCTTTTCATTTCTTAAAGGCGAATGTACAGAAAGCGTTTGTGTTTGTGGTCCACCTTCTAGGCCAACCCATTGACTTCTGTGTAATCCTACAGCACTTAATGTTTCTCTAGACCCAGCATAAGCAGGATTAATAGATATTGTATTAAACATATATTGCGTAAACTGTGGAAGCTGCTGTGCAAAGGTTACTGATGTCATCAGTAACAGTATTGCAACGCCGTAAAATTTATTTAACTTCATAGGTATCAGTTTTTACTTTTATTTATTATTAATTACCAGTGACCATATAAATAGGACCAGCAAATGGCTCTAAACCACTATTTCTTAGTGTTATTACATAATAGTAAGTTCCTGTAGGTACTGTACTAGCATTTCCAGCAGCGGATCTTATAGCTTGTCCACTCCAATCGTTTTGGTAATTGTTGTTTTTGTATACAACAGCACCCCATCTATTAAATATCTGTACTTCTGTTACAAAGCCACACGTTTCTACACCAGTAACTTCAAAGAATTCATTGACACCATCTCCATTTGCAGTGACAGTATTAGATATATTTACATCATCTCTACCACAAGCTAATACAATACAGTCGCCATTTAAAGTGATTGTAACATCGACTGAGGTATCACAATCATCATCTAATGTATATGTGAAAATATAATCTCCTAAATCTTCTGGGTTAAACGTATTTGGATTGTTGTCTCCATCATTATTTGCTACTGTAGTAGGATTAAAAATACTTCCATCAATAGTCGCATTTCCAAATGTTACAGTCCATGTACCTGACGTATAAACATCAGCATTAAGTGCATTAAATAAATCGAAATCAATATCATCTCCGATACAAAACTCAGCATTTGTAGCGCTAATGTTAGGTAAAGACACATTAATGATTTGAATAAATGTTGTTTCATTGCAACCGTCACTTACAGTCCATGTTCTTGTAATCACATAGTCACTATTATTACCTGTCTGAGTAGAAGTCTCAACAAATACTACAGTAACATCTTGTGCACATGTATCTGTAAAGTCTAAACTAGGAACAGAAGGTATGGCATCACATGTGACGTTAATATTAGCATCAAATGGTGTTACAACTGTAGGCGGAGTCGTATCCACATAAGTTAACGTTTGTGACACTGAAGAGCTCACATTACCAGCACAGTCAGTAGCGGTCCATGTTCTAGTTATGACTGGTAAACCACAATCACTTAATGTTTCAGTATCCACAAATGTAATTGTAGGCTCACTAGTAGCAGCAGAACAAGTATCTGTAGCCGTAGGTGCAGTAAAGACTAAATCTTCAGGACACTCTACATCGGCATCAGCACCTTGACCAGCAAGTACAGGAGCGGTAGTATCTA
>ENA-OUOG01004288-OUOG01004288.1-marine-metagenome-genome-assembly--contig:-NODE-4288-length-12414-cov-2.919835_pt1 | contig 12414 bp, 17 predicted proteins | sample MGYA00248635_ERZ508505 | MGnify/ENA primary metagenome ERZ508505 (study PRJEB26176, sample SAMN06267871) | marine metagenome | isolation source: Saanich Inlet, British Columbia, Canada | place: Pacific...
CTGCGTCCGCTTCGGATTTGGTTTCTTTTGCAGCATCTTCTGCTGCGCCATCGCCAGCAGCGTCTTCCGGTTTTTCTTCGGATTTCGCTTCGGTTTTGGTTCCTTCGCCAGCCGCTTCCGCGTCTGTCTTTGTTTCGTTCTCCGGTGTTTCCGCAGAAGCATCCGTCTTGGTTTCTTCCGCAGACCCTTTTTCGTTTTTGGTCAGTGCTTCGGCCATCTTAGATGCCCCTTCGTTGCTTTCACCCACCAGTGTTTCGTAAACATCGGCAAGCTTGTTGATATAATCCCCAAATTCAGCGGTTAGGGATTTCACCGCAGCCGCACGCCCGGAACCACCTTCTGCAAGGATATTCCCAAGTGCGGAATGAAAAGCCATGTTGACTTCCCAAAGCCCGATAGGCACCCCGTCATCCGCATCCGCCATGACTTCGGAAAGCGTACCCCCATTGGAGAAATACGCCATGTAGTCATCAAACTTTTGGGATAGTTCGCGCACCGTGGTTTCCGTACCGTCTGTACGGGTAACCTTGATAAGACCGGGTTCTGCGGATTTGGTTTCCGCTTCCCCGTCTTCGGATTTTTTGTATTTGTCTTTGTCCTTGCCCTTTTCATCTTCCGTGGCTTTGTCGGCCTTGGCAACGGCTTCTTCATCCAGCGTGCCCGCGTAGATAGTCAGACCATCCATGGCGTGCAGTTCCTTGATTGTGTTTTCTACAAACAGGTCTTCGTCATTACCGGATACCACCAGCCCGGTTTCCGTACCATCTGGCAATTCATCCGCAGACGCAGACTTGATTTCACCAGTGTAGTTGTAGCCGTTCTGGTCAAGGTATTCTTGGACAGCTTCCGCGTCTCCGAATTCTTCCCCGGTAAACACCATCTTGTGTATGCTTGGTGCCGCCACATGTTTTTTGGTGGATTTCTTCGCCATGGTGTCTGTCTCCGTATTCACCAGTTCTGCCCGCTTCAAAACGGAAAAGGGGGTTTGGTTTGCGCCATGGTCAACAATGGACACAAAGTTGGGCTGCGGGTCAACCATCAATCGGCTAACCTTCGTAGTTACATTCTTGCGTCTGCTAATGCGTCCAGTCATGGGGCACCTTAAAAATCAAACCTGTGCGCGTGTCCAAGGCTTTCTTCTGTACCGGTACCTGCACGGATTTCATGGGAATGTCCCAAATCCGTTGACGTTCTTCCGCCTACCACCACACCGTCTTCGTTCAACTTTAAGAAGAACAGGTGTGTATGTCCCAATGTTTCTTCCGTGTAGCCTAGTTGGTCTTGTTCGTATTCTATTTCGACTACTACGGGTACCTTCTTCACCATGGCTTCAAAACTGTAACCGTTGTATTGGCCGGTCTTGATTTCAAACCACAGTGTAGGGTCTTCAATTTTTATGCCTAGCACCCACGCGCCTTCATTGTAAACCCCGTCTTGTCCGTCTGCTATGTAGCTATCAATCGGGTACGCGGATACAGGGACATTATCGTGCATCATGTCAATGCGCTTTGCCACGTCTGGCAATTCCATGAACCGTTCCGCCATAACTGCCACGTCTTCGGGCAGCATCATGTCCCCGTGGGTATCAATCACAAAGGGTTCGTACACCACCCCGTAAGCAATCTGCTGGTCTTCGTCAAAGGTCTTGAACGTAACCACGTGCTGTTCCGGGGTCTTGGTCTCCGCTTTCTTTGTGGTCAGTGGTGAAGGCATTTTGCACCCCGGTTCAAAGTGATAGAAGTTGCATGGTTGTGCGGCACCTTCCATGGAAGGGTGGCACGTACACAGCCCTATCATAAACTTGGTCTTCTGTAAGCCCGCGTTTTTCTTCCCCGGTAATCCACGGGTGCACGTCTTTAAGTTCTTCCGGGCCAGCAGCGGCCACGCGCTCCATAAGGTCCATAGCGTCTGCCAGCCAAAATTCCCGGCCATCCAGTTCTATACAAATGTCAGACGTGCGTGCATCCCGAACAGCCACCAAACGGTAACCACGGTACCCACCTGCGGTGCCTGCCCGTACAAGTCCGTAGTGGTAAGCCCGTGACGCAGCCGCACTTGCGTGGGTCTGCCAGTACGGTACCTTCTTCAACAGCCGTGCATCCAGTGCTTCCCGCACTGCACGGTAACCTTCTGCGGTTGGGGCTGTACCAGTCTGGATTGCGTTTTCTACAATGTCGTACAGCCGGGGAACCACCTGCCCTTCAAAGTACGCATTGCCGTAATACTTGCCCGCCTTGACCATGCCTTCCAGAATGTCCGCAAACCGGGGGAAGTTTTCCAGTGCATCCTTTACACGTGTAAGCGATTGCCCGCGCTTCGCAGCTTGCAGCAGCGTACCCCGTATAGCCACGGTATCTGCTTCCGTGTACAGGTCAGACATTTCCACGGTTACGGCTTCAATAGCCGCAGCAAACTTGGTGCGGTCCACGGTGCCGTCCAGTGCGTCCAGCAGTTGGGTGTGTGCGGGTTCGGACTTCAATGCCCATGCAGCCGCCAGTGTGGCTGCAAGGATAAGTTCATAGTCCATGAAGTCCCCAATTTCCCCGTCTTCGTCTGGTACATCGTCACTGGCCTTTGCCAGTTCCACCATGCCGCCTTCGTTGTACCACTCATTCCACGCCACGGCCTTTGTGCACAGGTCCGCAATGTGGTCAGACAGGCAATGTGTCTGGCCGGTCAACTGGTCAACCATTTCTTGGATATACGGGTCAATCATCTTTGCGTTTTGGCCGTGTGCGTATCCGTGCAACTTTTGCGCCACCCTTCTTAACCGTAGTCACAGTTCCTTCGTCCATGGCTTGGCGCACAAGGACAGGCTGTTCCACTTCGGGTTCCGGCTTCGGTTCTGCGGATTTGGTTTCTGTTGGTGGTGTTTCTTCCGGGGTCTTTTCAAGTTGGGACTGGCCGGTCAACTGTCCCGTCTCAAAATTGATTTCCCCTTTGGCAAGCATACGCATGACCATCATAAACGGGAAGTTACCCCAACTTTCTGTAACCACCGGCACGTCAAGGTCAAACATTTCATTGGCGAGACCAATAGCCACGTTCGGGGTCATAGCACCCACGCGTTCAAACTGTTGCAGTGCGTTGATAACGTCTTCCGGGTTCACCAAGCGTGGTGGTTGCGAACGCAGCCGCCAATACTTCGGGGGTTCCCCATTCAACATGAACAGCTTTTTATTAAACACTTCGTCACTTGCCACGCGCTCCGGGCCAAAGACCTGCGCTTCCGCAACTGACAAGGACGCAGCAGCGGTGGCGTGCGTCATGTCTTCGGTTGTACCCACGAACAGCGGTGGAAGCCGGAAACTGGAACGGATTTTCTGAATACATTTGTTTTCATATTCTTGGAACATACCGTCCTTCTGGCGTTCATCCACCAGCGGTTTAATATCCAGCTTAGGCGCAGGCACCTTGCCGTCTTCCGCGCTGGTGTTTTCATCACCTACGGCTTCAATGACCAGCACACGGTTCATGCTGTCCCGGCCACGGGAACCCGTGAACTGGTGTTCTATGTTTTCGCTTGCTTCGTCCGTCAACATACCCCCGGAGATAAGCACCGCCATGGCAGGGATTGCGTTGTCCTTGAAGAACTGCAAGTTGTTCATTTCACTTTCACGCATACCAAGGATAGACGGCAATTGGCTAATCCACCGGGGAAGCCCGTAGCTTTCATCCGGGGCATACTGGCACACGTGAATAATTTCTGTGGCTTCGTCTTCCACGCCTACTTCTTCGTCCGGCATACCGGTCTTGGCGTTAATGACGCGGGGGTCTCCAAATTCCTTCAAGTACACTTTGCGGGCACCTACCATCTGGACGAACTTGCGGAACCGCTTCATTACCTTCTGCTTAATGTACTTGCCGTTCCGCCAGATAACCGCTTCCACTTCCACGGCTTCCTTGTCCTGCGAAGTCATGCGCACGGTGTGGGCTGGTACGTGGTACATCATGCGGACGTTCCCGGACAGGTCACGGGTAACTTCCATCATGTAGTAGCCGTAGGTTTCATAGTCCCTACGGCACCGGCTGCGCAATTCGGTCAGGCTGTATTCTTCGTTGGGGGTCTCCGCAAGACTTTCCAAGTGTTGCAGTTCCATGCGGCTTTCCGCACTGTCTTCCGCGTCATCTGGTCCAATGTATTCGAAGCGGTAGCCGTGGCCTTCAATGTTGACCACGTACGCGTCAATGCACTGGCGCAGGATAGAACTTTCATTGGGTAGCTTGTGCAGCCTGTGCGGTGGGTAGGAAGGCTGTAGCACGTTCAACGTGCCTGTGGCCCCGGTAGTGCTGTACGCGCTGTCAAACGGGTCTTCAATCCGTTGGGACTGGAAGCCCTTCATGGATTGTTCAATACCATCCGTTCCGCCAGTCTTCTTCCGGCCAAACAGGTTTACGTTGATTTTGCGGGTGCGCCTGCGCGTAGTTGTCTGTTCTTCGGGCATAGTGCCGTCCCTAATCCCTTGGTGTTCTCCGGGACTATAGACGGCACCCTAGCTTGCTTCAAGTCTGGATATTGCGTCCCCCGCGCAGACGGGGTGCGGTAGCTGTAGTATCCGCTGGTTTTTCCAAATGCGCTATGGTGCGGCGCAGACGGTCAACGTCTTGTTCAAGTGTGTTTATTTGTCTGGTGTGCCCCCGCGCTTCACGTTGCTGCGTATCCAGCCGTTCCTGCATTTCCTTCTTTTCTTCTTCCAGTTTATCGGTACGTTCCTTAGCCCTGTCCCTTTCACACTGCAATGCGTCTACCCTGCTTACCGCAGTGGATAGTGCGTCTAGCAGGTACCGTATGATTTCAAACACAGTCTTGCCCTGCAACGACTTCATGCGGCTGTCTTTGCTGGCAAACTCCATTACTGCTTCCACACCCTTGTCCAACTTTGTATATTTTTCTTTGTATTCGTGAAGTTGCCCAATTGCACCAACACACAGCAAAGTCATAAGTGCAGACCAGACAAACATGACTGCCAAAGCAACTATCCAATACCAGTCCATTAGCGTTCACCCTTCATCATTTCAAAAGCTTTCTTGGTGCTGGTTGCCTGTCCAAGGTAAGTGTACGTCTTCGTATGCCTGTTCCAGCGATACACGGACCCGTTCACGTGCCTGCCCAATAGATTGGGGTTGGCTTCGTCCCCACCCGGTCCCATGACGTGGGTGTGCTGTCGGTACTTGCGGTCATGTGACCCAAGCACACACGCGGAACCGTTAGGCCACTCCCCCGGTAACGGGTGCCCGTTGTCCGTGTTCCCGATTGCGTACGGGTTCTTGCCTATAGGTGCCTTGGGTGTTTTGGGCTGCGGTCTGGTGCGGACCCTTCCAGTTGGTCTGGTCCGTACCCTAGCTTGCTTCTTCGGTTGCGAATTTTCCACGTCCGTCCTGCGCTCCGTAGTTGAAGGGGTCAATGTCTGTGTGTTGCCGCCACCAGTTAAGGAAGTGCACGTCCATATAGTACGCCTTAATCACTTCCCCTTCCAGCTTCGGGTGCCGCACGTTGCCTGTGCGTATTGCCCACCCCATGCTGCGCAGTTCGGAAGCCCGCGCATTGGGGGTCTGCAAATTGAATTCCAGTAGGGTGTCTATGGTAGTCGTTTTCTGCCCGTTAAGCAGGGCCACCAAGAACTTCCGCGTTTTTTCCGGGGTGGGGAACCAGTGCTTGCTGGTGTCCACAGTCTTCCCGTCAACTTCCAAAATCCATTCATTCATGGGGTATGCTCCGTGTTGGTTTGCACCATAGCACAGAACAGATTTTGTGTCAAGACTTTGGCCGGGTTCTTTCCCTTGGCTTTGGCCGGGTTCTGGTCCGTGTCCGCTGGCGTTCCTTGAACGGTTCTCCCGGTTTGTCCGCAGGCTTATTGACCAGTTCGTGTTCCGCTTCTGCCACCAGCGTCTTAAAGTTCTTTTTCTTCGGGTCCCATTCTCCGTCCAGAACCATCTGTCTACCTTCCGCCAATGCCCACAGGTGTTGTGCCGTGGCCCGCAAATCTTCATCCGGGATAACCACCATGTTGCCTTTAGTAGGGTCACGCAGTACAGCACCGTCCCCCCGGTCACACATTTCCACCTTTTCGCTTATTGATTTGACGTACACGTGCATACCTACCCTTTTGGTCTGGTCCGAACCCGGCCCGGTTTCTTTTTGCGTTCGCGCTTATCCGCCAACCGTTGCAACTGGTCTGCCACGCTCCGCAGTTCCGCGTCCGGTACCACTAAGGGTGTTCCCCAAGTGCGCGTGTGGGTTACAGTCACGTGGGTCTGGTGTTCTTGTATCTTCAATTCCATTGCGCTTTGCTCTACGTGCCTGCTTCAATTTCCGTTTTCCGCGTTTTGACCGCTTGCCGGTTGCCATATTCTTTCCTTCCTTGGTTTGCCAACGTGTCCACCCGTTCGTTGTAGTAAATGCCTGCGTGCCCCTTGACCCACTGGAAGCGGACCCCTGTGCAGGTTTTTAGAATGTCCAGTATTTCCTTTATCAGTTCTTGGTTCTTCACAGGGTCCCCGGCTGCGGTTATCCAGCCATTACGTTCCCACCCCTGCCACCACCGGGTCAGGCTGTTTATACACAGCTTGCTATCTGAATAGACCGTGGTGGGTACTTGCCGCTTGCGCAGCAATAACCCTTCCTTAATCGCAGTCAGTTCCATGGTGTTATTCGTTTGGTTGGGTGACCCCCCGTAGTTCTCCATTGTGGGGAACTGTTCATAGGCCATGCCATCCTGCGGCCAGATAAGCATACAGCCCCACCCACCGGGTCCGGGGTTCGGGTAGCATGACCCGTCCGTGAATATGTGAAGCCTGCCCACTTCCAGTTCCGGCACTTTCATGGCCTTCTTCCGCTTGGCGGGTTTCTTTTTCTTGTCTCCTATATCCAGCTTCCTAGCCATCCTTTGCACCCCGGTTCAAATTTTTGCGGCTCCGCACACGTGCCTTCTTTGGCCGGGTCCGTACACGTCCCTTTGGTTTCTTGCGCTCCGGGTACATGGCCCGCATAAGTGTGGGTGCCCAATCGTCACCCCAATCCCCGGCAAGGTATTCCTGCCCAAGCGTATTGGACTGGATGACCGTTGCGTTAAGCCCGGCAAGGTTCAACTGCACGTAGCAAGTCCGCATGGCGGAAGGGGATACGTCCACGCACTCAAAATAGATATCTTTGTTTATGTTCAAGCCTGCGTCCCGCGCTACTCCGGCCATTGCCAGACACATGGCCCCTGCCCCGGCTGCGGGTTCGTGTACGGTCAACGTGTACCGCTGGTCCCACGTGTCCACCATGTCCTTGAACGTGACTTCCGCCATAAGCTTGCACAGTGCGTGTGGGGTGAAGAACTGACCTTGATACTTATTTGCCATGCACTCCATAAACAGGGGTCCAAGAAAGTCTTCGTATTCGTGTTCCAGTGCTTCGGTTACCTGCGCCATCATTTGCGCATACAGGGGCACGCTTTCCGGTTTCCTGTGCCGTTCCACAATCGCCATGTACTCCGCTTCCTGCTTTTCCACATGGTCTTCTTTGGATTTCAAGAACTGCCACACCGCATTGCTATTGGCGTAGTATGCCATGTCAATAAAGTTGCGCATGACTTCGTGGGGGTGCAATCCTTCGTTGCGCTGCACGTCCTTAATCAAGGTCATAAAATCATTTTGCAATCTGGTCAGGTGCATAGGTTCGCCTGTTTAGAAAGGTATGTCTTCGTGTTCTGGTTCCGGGTTCGGTTCCGTTGTAGTTCGGTTAGGAAGGTCCAGCAAGTCCGGGAAGTTAAACCTACCAAATTCGCCATGAAGTTCCAGTGCCTTCTGGTCATACGCCTGTCCGGCTTCTTCCTTAGTATCAAAACTGCCAATCCAGCACCGTTCACTATCTGTAGTGATACTGGCGCTAAACCGCCAAATCTGTCTGGTCTTGTTCCAGTATTTACTGACCCCACGCAGTCCTGTTGAATTGGTAATGTCCCGGTTCCTGTTATTCTCTGCATACGTTGCAATGCGTAGATTTTCCCGCCAGTTGTGCAGCCCATTCCCGTCAACATGGTCCACCACCATACCTTTCGGTGGCTGGACGATAAAGCGGTGCATATAGATTGTTTTGCGGACCCCTTCCACGTATGGCCGGGAAGTGGCGTAACCATAATCTTCCAGACTGCCCCCGCGATTAAGGAACTCGTCTTCCAAATCCTTCTTTTTGTAGTTTGCCCGGAATATCCAGTTAAGGGCACTGACACGTTCATAGTCATCATGTGACACCACCGCTACCCTATCGGGTCCCAACGGTATGTCTACGAACTTCCCTACCACCGCCACCATGCTTTAACTTGTCCATCGCTGTCCGGTCCTGTAGTTCAATTCTTTAACAGCCTGCGCACGTGTTTTGAATGTCTTGTCCCCAAGGAACTTCATTTCATCTTCCCGCAGCATCTTGCGTAGCACCCACCCGTCATCCAGTTCTTGTGGTTCGTAAGGCTCCCAAAACGCGTCCGGGTCCCGCCACAGTTTGCCTTGCTCCGTACGCAGCAGTGCCACCCGGTGGTTGTACAAACTGTCTTGGTCAAAGCTACACTGGTACCTTACCGGGTGCTGTAGTTTGAATTCTACGGTGGGGGTAGTGGGACGGTGCAAGGTGACTACACGCGGTGCGCACTTGCTCCGGGTCAGGTCAACTTTTTTGTCTTCGCCAAAGTGATGCCACAGACGCACAACCGTCCGGGTCACCACACACCACAGCAGGATTTCCAGAAGTTCTTCCGGGGTCTCCGTTACCAGTGGGGGTGGGTCTTCGGGGGTGTTTATACTTTCCTTGTATATCTCTACTGCGTGTACTGCGGCCATTTGGCCCCTATAGCACAGCACAGTTTTTGTGTCAAGGGATTTCTAGCACATAAGTGGGTGGGTAAGCCGGTCCCCCGCAGGGTCCAGCACCGGGTCATACCCGTACCAGCCGAACGCACGAACAGACCAATACACGGCCTGTGCCGTCCACCACCCTACCCGGTGGCCTTCCGGTAGGTTCCTGTTGCGCATAGCATCGTAGAATATCGCGTCCGCCATCCAGCGGTCTACCAACCCTGTACGGTACAGCCAATCATGCAGCACTGCGGCCTTGGCGTACTTGCCATCCGGTGGGAATATCTTGTGGAACAATCGGGGCACGGACGCTAGGTCTGTTTCAAAGCCCTGCGGAACCACCACACCAAATTTGTTTTCCGAAGAACCCACCCGGTAGGTGAAGGGCAGGCTTAGGCGTACAATCTGTCTTCCGTGCTTGTTCTTTCCTGTGTTCGTGTACCGTAGTTCCGAAGTGAAGGAAGACATGACTACACCTTACTGAATTTGGCTTGCCTGTTCCCACAAAGTGTCCAAGGTCTCCGCATCCAGACCAAGTGCCCCGGATAGCTGTTGGATAAGTGGGTGGGTTTTACGGAAGGTAGGCTGGTTCTTCCAAAGCACCTGCGCAGTGAAGCGTTGCTGTTCGTCTTCAATGCCTGCCAGAATGTTGTCCACGTCCTGTTCCGTGATACCCACAGAAGCAAGCCCAAGGATGACCTGTCCGCGTGTCAGGTCCGCAGGCTGTGCCTGCAATTGGTTGTACGCGGTTTCAATTGTCCGCAGCCGTTCCTGTTCGGCTTCCAGTTCCGTGATACGGTTAAGGTGCCCCGCAATTGCCTGCGCCTTGTTGGTGCCGTCCTGCCGTGCGTTGGTCAGTTGTTCCTGCAAGCTGTTACGCTCCGCACCCAAGTCCGCCAAACTTTGGTTCATTTCGGACAGGGTTTGCTGCGCTTCGTCCAGTGAATTTTGCAGGTTGGTGTTAGCTGCAATGATAGCGGTTTGCTCCGCTGTCAGCATGTCCTGCAATTCCGCTTCCGTCACCTTGCGCGGGTCCAGCGGTATGCCCCTGTCATACTTGTTCGTTTGCGTGTCAAAGATATACTTGATTTCCTTGACCATAGCATTGCGGAACGTCCCTTCCGGGTTCTTGTTCAAGATGATTTGGTGTATGACCGTGCGTTCTTCCAAAGCCATGGGTGGCACTCCGGTTGGGTTGCTAAGTTCCCACCGGTTGTACCAGCGTTTGAACCGGGGTTCAAGAACCACTGTGCGTGACGTGGTGTTCCTGTATAGACACCCCCGTGTCCGCGTCTCCACGCCTGTGTGGGTGGACCCAAGTACGTATCCGGTCACAGTGTGCGCACTTCCAGCGTGGGTGCGTATCTTCTTCGTCCCGTGGGAACGGTTTGTAGTCATGGGTACAGCCGTGCTTCTTCCCGCCTATGTGCCTGTAGAACCCAAGCACGCTGTGCAGCCGGGTCTTCCAGCCGGACGGTCCCTTCTGCATCATGCGGTTGATTTCACGCGGTGCCAAGTCAACCTTCACCTGCGTGGACTTCATGTACGCCTTCGCTTTACCGCGTATCAGCTTGCGGCCTGCGGGCACGTCCACGTAGGTTATCTTGGATGACCGTGCGTTCATTGCCAGTAGGGCTTGCAGTGCATTTGCCAGTCCGCCTGCGGCTTCTTCCATGAAGTTGAACAGGGCACTTGGATTGTCTTTGATTTCGTCCTTGGTCCAGTAGAAGGACAGGGCTGTGGCAAACCGCATACCAAAGTGCTTGCCCATGTCTTCGCTGCATTGCTCTACCGGCAACCCGGACCATAGCCGTGCCAAGTGCGCGTGTGCGGTGGTGCCATCATAGGACGCATAGTCCTTCGCCAGCGGTGTCTGCCAGTCTTCGTTCAACAGCCCATACGCCCCGGACGGTCTCCACGGCTTGATACCGTAGCCCACCCGGTGAACCCATGGGGCATACGCTACTTCCCCCTTGTCCACGTCTCCCATAAGTTCGCGTATCTCCATGCAGCCATCCCCAAGGTCCCGGAAAAGATACGCAGACTGCGGGAAGCTTTCACTGGTGTCCAACACTATGTGCGTGTTCGCACCTTGCCAGAAGTGCGCAAACTCCGTCTGCACGTAGAATAATTCGGACGGGGGCACCGCGAAGTCAGCACTTTCCAGAATGGGTATCCGGTTGTCTTTGCTGGCGTACCCAAGCTTGCTGGACGCGTCTGCATCAAAGAAGTATCTGCGTGCGTGTCTGACATTGTGCTGGTGCCGCGCCACAGAATTCTTAGGTAGTTGTTTTTTGGTCAACCGTCCCGGCCCGAAGTCCAGAAGTGAAATTGTCATTTTGTCAGTCCCGTGTTTGCCTGTACCATTTCTGCCAGCCCACTAAAGCACTCTACCTTGCCGTCACTGCGTTCCCGGAAAGCGTTTAGCGCGTCTTCGGATACAGTGTCCGTCCAGCGGTGCCCTTCATTCACAAGCATCTGCAATGCCCCGCCACAGAACTGCGTGCTTCCGTCCTTGGCGAACACATAGCCCGAACTGTCCCCGTCATCCCACGGCTGTTCGTCCGTTGCAGACTTGTGACAGGGGAACCCATGGCGCAGCACCGTGAAGTAGATTTCAATGGCCCGCGTCTGGTCATAGAAGCGTATGCCATGTTCGTCCTTGCGGAAGGGGCAGTTTTTACACGGCCCCTTCAAGTCAAATCGTCCTTGCTTATCTTTGGGCACGGTCCAGCCTCATTGCTTCCAGTGCAGTCTTGCACACTTCGGGGGTAGGAATGTCACGGGGCAGGTGGTCCCGGTACTCACAACGGCCACGGTGGAAACTGAATTCCCCGGCCAGTTCTATGACTTCCCGCGTGCCCGGTACCTGTCCGTGTGCATAGTCGCGTGCGTTGGTCCATGCCTGTGCATCGCTCCACACAGACGTACTGGTGCCGAAGGTCTTCTGCTGTATCTTCCCGGCTTCATCTGTCCACAGGACGATAACCGAATTGTCCGCGTCCCAACCTTCGCGGTTGTTCATGTACCAGTGGCTTGCGCGGGCTATCAAGGTTTTGGGTAGGTTGAATTCAAACATGTGTCTTGCTCCGTGTTAGTGTTAGACGTTTTCGCCTTCGGCTTTGACCAGTTCCAGTTGGTCAATCGGGGTCTGCCATTCGTCAAGGAACAATGCCTTGCCAATAACCTGCCCCACGCGGTGTTCAACGTAACCGTTCGCTTCGCCATCATAGATTTGGGGCTGGCGTACCCAACCACCGCGTTCCACCTTTTTCCATGCCAGACGGCCCTTGGGCTTGCCCTTGTTCTTGCCGCGCACGTAGGTGGGAAGGCTGTCTACAGTTTCTTGCCCGAACCATTTAACGGCAAGGCTGTAGCCAAAGTCCGTTTTCAGGTTGGCTTCACGTGTGGTGATTTGTGCGTACTGTGTCATTTGTTTTGCTCCGTGGTTGATAGGAATAACATAGGGCATAACAGATATTGTGTCAAGTCTTTTTTGGTCCGTGGTTAATTAAGTTTGTCTAGTTCGTCTTGGGTAACCCGGCACACATTCCGCTTTACCAGCCTTGCCAGCTTTTT
>ENA-OUOG01004291-OUOG01004291.1-marine-metagenome-genome-assembly--contig:-NODE-4291-length-12397-cov-3.772565_pt1 | contig 12397 bp, 11 predicted proteins | sample MGYA00248635_ERZ508505 | MGnify/ENA primary metagenome ERZ508505 (study PRJEB26176, sample SAMN06267871) | marine metagenome | isolation source: Saanich Inlet, British Columbia, Canada | place: Pacific...
GACTTAGGCACTGCGGGTGCGCTGACTTTTCGATAGGAGTAGTCCCTCACCATGCACTAAGCCCCCCGTCGACAAACAAATTTTGGCCTGTGATGTATGACGCGGAATCGGACAAAAGGAACACAACTGCGTGAGAAACTTCCTCAGCGGTGGCCATGCGGCCGAGAGGCACCCGCGCAGAATACTGGTTCTCAAAAGTTTTGTTCTGCCCAGATTTTATACCACCAGGAGTCACCGTATTTACTCGAACTCCCTGAGATCCCCAATAAGTTGCAAGATGGTTCGTTAGGCCATGCACTCCCGCTTTAGAGACGGTGTAGCTTACTGGCGATGAGAGCCTCCGGCCCAAGTACTCTGACCCCTCGTAAATTCTCTGGTCAGGTCCCATGGTCGCTCCGTAAATAGATGCTGTCTGGACAATGGAGCCCATGCCTCTTTGCGCCATAGCCTGTCCCGCCTCGCGAGCGACCAGGAACATTCCCAATAAGTTAGTAGCCATTACCTCGTTCCAGGTATGAACGTCATACTCTTCAACGTCTTGAAGGAACCTCCCCAGATCTGAGGTCTTTGTCGCCGCGTTGTTGTGCAAGCCAACAATTTGTCCATGATCCTCTTCAATTTTCCGAATGGACTCATGGACCTGATCCGAATCGGACACATCACATTCGTACTGAACAAGATTTTGTTGATTCGGCAGTTTTGCTAGGTCTTTGCTGGAATTAGCATCCAGAGAGCAAACGAATGCCCCGATGGAGAGAAGTTCCGCAACCACCGCGCTTCCAAGGATTCCACTCCCTCCGGTTACAAGAACGACGGAGTTATTCAGCGAGTTTTTACCAGTTGCCATGGCCCCCTCCCATTCTAGATCGCCTTTGCATCAGGAACGATACCAATTCAAAATCTAGCGGCGAGTCAATATCCATGGAGCGTTCTTGAGGCATTTCGTACAAGAGTGAGTCTTGGTAGAAGATTTTAGGCTCTTGAAATAGTGCATCTCGCTCCCAAACGTAAATCGATGCATTCATGTCGAAAACTTTTGGAGAGTCTTGCCTCCGAAATACCCTGTTTACAGTTGGAAATATGATATCCCATCTCCCCCCCTCGTGACGCATCACTTGATTAAAGTAGGGCGATCGCCTCGCCTCAGATCCAGTAAATACACTTTTGACTCCTTTGGTCTCGAGCAAGTTGACGGCGTTTACTATATCCTCAACAAACCTAAGTGGCGATGTGGCGTCTAAATCCACCACCGTATCGAACTCCAATCCTTGCAGTTCCTCTGCTTTACTCAATGCGTGATGAATGGCTGGTAGTTTAGGTGCAAAATCATCAGCAAGGTATTGTGGTCGCTTAATATCTACAGCACCGGCGCTTCGAGCCAAACCCCTAAGCGATGGGTCGTCGCTCGAAACGACCACTAAGTCAAATAGCCGTGACTCCATTGCTTGACGAATGGAATGCTCAAGTAAAGGCATGCCTGCGAGTGGACGTGAATTTTTTCCAGGGAGGCCTTTAGAGCCGCCCCTGACGCAGATGGTACATAATCTAGTCAATAGCTCACGGCGTCCCAACTTCTAATCGCCTCAGCTTATCTATGAAACTCAGGGTTTTCATGTTTTGCTCGAGTGTTGGCAAGCGACTAGACGCTGTCGCCAACCAGTCCGAGAGCATAAGCGAAGTAGTGGAACTAGGCGCATTGAACTGAATGTGCCCTGACCTGGAGTCCTCAACGAGACCGCTTCTCAGATCGATACTCAGGCTCTTGCCTGCTTGGTTGACTTGGAATTTTCTTTCTTCATGATGGGAAACAAAAGATAAGTCAATAGAAACAACGTACCCCTGATCGAACCGCGCTGCTACTTTCCAGGTATCGTCGGCATCAGTTGTCACATCGCCAAATCGACCCCCGAAACCTGCAAGACCTTGCGGCTCCCCGAAAACGCCTAGGAAATAATCGATTTCGTGAGATAAATCAAAAAGCACTCCACCGCCTAGGGCTGCCGATTTCGAGTACTGGCCTTGGCGGTTCCAGTCTTCGCGCCAGTTCTTCAGATTCGAATGACAGACAACTGCTGCAGAGATTGTCTGATCGTCACGCATTTCCTCAGTCACGTACCGAAGGCCCTCGAGATAACGAAGATTGTATGCGACTTGTACATCAAGTCCCCGCAACTGATCCAAGTGTGCCATGGTAATCAATCCTGGTTTTTCAACCAGCACTTTCCCTTGGAATTTTGAATTTGCGAGGTTAAGAAGCATTGGAAGATGGCTCGCTGTCTCCAAAGCCACAATGAGATGATCAAAATCAGCCCAACCATTACTGGACTTCATTCGTTGCGAAAATTCCTCAGCATCGTTCCGGCGACTGTAGATTGTTGGGCGGAAGCCCAGCTCGCTTAATTTTTTTGAGTGACGAATTCCAGCTGATCCAGCACCCAAGATTGCAATGCTACTGTCGGCACTCAATTTCGATTCCATTCGGATCTGACTCGCTCTAGATCCAACAATTGCCCCACGTCGTCCCACTCTTCGTGGACAGGAAAGCCAGTTACGATTTCATTGGGGCTGGAAAGAAGTCGTTTGATCAAATCGGGCATGTCGATAGTTTCGTCCGGCCTTAAGAAATTTAGGACTCTTGGCTGAAAGCAATAAATGCCAGCTGCGGTGTGGCGTTGGAGTACTGGTTTTTCCTCCAGGCCTACTAATCTTTCACCCGCCAACTCTGCGACTCCGAATGGAATGGTATGTAAGTACTCTCTGACCCCTACGGTAGCCACAGCGTTGTCCTGTTGGTTGAAACTCAGGAGTGACCTAAAGTCGCAACGAGTTACTAAATCAGCATTCGCAACCAGAAAAGGCTTTTCTAGGAGCCCCTTGAGCATTGATAGTGAGCCTGCAGTTCCTCTCGGGACTTGTTCTTCGAGATATTCGACTTCCACTCCCAAGTCGGCACCTGACTGCAGCCGATCTTTTATCTGTTCCCCTAAGTGGCCAACTGACACGAAGAATTTTCTAAATCCCTGCATCGCTACCCGCTCAATTAGAATTTCTATCATGGGACGGTCCCCAACAGTGATGAGCGGCTTGGGCGTTGACTCCGTCAGGGGAAGAAGTCGTGTTCCCCGTCCGCCTGCCATCAGGACCACGGAATTTTCGTTCTTCGGAATGCCCCTCCCTGCCCGAATAAGCCCGACTGGTATACGCGACTCACTCAAGACTACGAGGTACTCAACCTGCTTCAACAAAGCGGGCAAGGGTTTATCTAGTTCAGAAGCTTGGATGGTTTTGGGCGCATCATTCATTGCTTCAAAGGCACGGGACTCCATAGAGAGACCGCTCAGGAGACCGCGCCGCACGTCTCCATCTGTGATTGTTCCCATCAGCTCGCCTAAATCACTTACGATTGGGGAGATTTTTTCTTCCGCGGATTGAAGGTACCGAACCACTTCCAGCAGAGGAGATTCACGACGCGGGAGTGTTTGCGATAGGGGAATTATATTCATGTGTGAACGTCCTTGAGATATGCAGCGGGATTGCCAACGTGCACTTGGCCTTCGGGGATATCGCTAAGCGCTACAGAGCCCGCTCCAAGGATTGATCCCTCTCCAATGCGAACCCCTGGAAGCACAATCGCCCCCGCATGAATAATTGAAAATTCGTCCACAAAAGCCCCCCCCAAAATAAGTGCCCCCGGAGCCACGAACGCTCCGCGACTGATGTGGCTGTTGTGCTCAACTACACTTCGAGCACCTAACACCACCCCGTCACCAATTGAGCTTCCCGTTTGGACAATTGCCATTTGAAAAATTTGAACGCCTCGGCCCAAAGTGGCCGTCTCATCGACAACTGCGCTGTTTGCAACAAGATTGCTTTCAGAGCAGCCAAATTCTAACCCTTCGGAATAAAGCCTCCACCGCGCTTCCGCAGCAAGCGAAACTCCAACCCCATTCAGCAGAACAATGTCAGTGCTCGCAATTTCTGTCCACTCAATTCTCGTTAAATGCTTGAATGGTCCCGTCGTTTCTTTTCTTCTAGAAATGTACGCTGTCGGCCTCAAGCCACTCGAACTGGCCTTTACTAGTCCAAGCACAGATTCGGCATGTCCGCCAGAACCCAAAATCAAGGCTTCCTTACTCAATAAGATCACCCGTCTCGAAACTAGTTTGTGCTCTTGAGTTCTTCAAGAAGTAGAAGGTGTCTGCTGAGACACCGCTACCTGGACGAAGAGCGACTACGTTTTGCTCGTCGATTATTTCACCGACTGATATTTGACGAGAAGCGAACAGGCTCCTTCGTGCCACCAGCTTTACATTTTCCTCAGAGGGTTGCGGCTCCTTAACGCCGGCACCCAAGGCCATCTCGGCAATTCGAATGTCATTGACATAATCTGCGAACTCTTGTGGTTCTAGTGATGCCTTATGATCGGGTCCGTCCGCATCTTGATCAAGTGTTAGGTGCTTCTCAAATACTTCAGCACCAAAAGCGACTGCCAAAATAGATCCATGTGATGACGCTGAGTGGTCTGAATATCCGATTCTAGTGCCAAGCGTCGCAAGCTGGGAAAGGGATGAAATGTTCAGGTGATCCAAGGGGGCGGGGTAGGACGAGGTACAGTGCAAAAGAGTCAGCCAGTCTCGTAACGCATTCGAAGGCTGAAGCTTTTCCAGATTGGAAGGGGATGGGACAAAGTTTCTCGGCAAGGTCCCTTGGTGGACTTCCCTTCCGGCGGCGGCAACTGCCACGGCTTCTCTAACCTCCTGTAGATTCGCCATTCCAGTCGACAGGATTAAGTTCAAGCCCAGTTTTGCTGCCTCAAAAATCAATTGGTGGAAGGTGAGGTCTCCAGATCCTATCTTGACAGTCGTGTGCTGCAATTCTGTTACTAAGAAATTTAGAGAAGATAGGTCAAACGGAGTGGCTAGCATTTCAATCCCAAGATTGCTAGAATCCTCTTCGAGTTTCAAAATGTCATACTTACTCAGTGTGAGGTTAGAAAGCATTTTCATCTGAGAAGCCGAATTCACACCATTTTTTACTTGATATTGCGCCAATGGAGCAGTCGAAGCCACCAGTAAGCGCGGCTCGAATACTTGTATCTTTGCATGAGTTGCTCCGGTTTCCGATGCAGTCCTCAAAAGCTTGCGGGCGGTGGTTAAATCACCATTGTGATTTACTCCAATCTCGGCGATTATAGCGGCGGTTTCATTGCTTTCCATCCCAAAACCCTTTCTCTTGGCTAGTCGGAACCCTTTTCTCGAGCTCCAGCGCAATGCGAGTGGAAACTGACAAGTCGCCATGTTCCTGCGTGTTGGTCAGACGCTTTGGAAGCGCCAGCAATCGTAGAAGACTTGCTCCGATGATACTTGAATCAGCGCCTAAGCCGACTGCGCCATCTTCAGAACGGCCCTGCTGTCTAGACCCAATTAGTAGAACTGGAATTCCAAAATGGGGGGCCTCGTGAATTAAACTCGAGGAATTACCAACGGCGATGTCGCTGTGCCGCAACATACTGAGGTACCCCCTTGATCCAAACGACTCAACGAAAAATGCGGATGTTGGGTTTCTGAGACAGTACTCCCGGATTATTGATCTAAGCTCATGCGATTCAGCATCCACATTTGGGCCTGTGAAGACTACATTTAGGTCTTTGAATTGTTGAAACGCCTTCAAAAGCTCTCTCAAGTGAATCGCCGTTCCGGGTCTGTCAAATCTAGCGCCATGGAGAGTAACTATCGCTGTCTTTTTCCCCCACTTGAAACCAAAATCCCTTTCCAAGTCGGCTCTGCTTGCGAAATCCCCGGAAATTCTGTCTAGCACGAAGGGACCGTGAAAGATGATAGACGCAGGGTTTTCTCCCATCCTGACGATTCGATCTAGGGCTCTTTGATTTGCCGGCAAATGAAGTGACGACAACTTAGTAATTGCATGCCGATGTAGTTCGTCTAACGCGCCTTTCGACACCTCCCCTCCGTGCATGTGGGCGAGTGGAATGCCTTGCACACTGGCCGTGAAAGCAAAGGACAGCGCCTCCGTTCGGTCCCCCAAAACCAAAGCCAAGTCTGGCCTAATTTGATCCAGTACTTTTGACACATGGACTTGGAACATACCTAGCGACTGAGCGTGCAGTGCTGGGATGTCACCGCCATTTGAGATGGGTACTGTCGAAACAGATGCAGCACCCCAAGTTTTGAAATCTGGAGCACCTAGTTCAACTTCACTAGAACCGGACACAGGGCTCGCGGAAATGCAGTGCAACTCAAGTTGAGTCGCCTGTGAAATCGCCTCCGCGATAGGCGTGAGTATTCCGAAGTCTGCCCTAGTCGATGTAAAGACGACGATTTTCACTTTAAGTTGCCAACCCAGGTGATGACGGAAGGCATATCACAGATCCCCTAAGCTTCTCAGCGTTTGGTGTTGGAGTAGAGAAATTTGTCGAATACGGAGGCTGCGTCGGAAGCAAGTCCCACAAAGGTCTACAAAGAAAACCCTCCTGATGCAGGGCATCCAGAACCGAGTGCAGAGTATCTGTGTCAGGTTTTTTCAATCTAATAGCAATAAGCCAGTTGTTTGACTTCTGATTTGTGGGATTCTCGACGATTTCGAAGAACTCTGACGCAAAAAAGGCATTTCGGTACCTCGCGAGTAGCTCGTCCTTGGCCATCAAAATTCTTTTCATGGAGTTCAATTGCCCCAGGCCCAATGCCGCATTGATGGCAGGCATACGAAAATTCCAGCCAACTTCGTCATGGCTGTATGCCCAGCTATGAGGGACTTTAGCCGTAGTCGAAAGGTGCTTCGCTTTTGCCGCCAAATCGGCTGAATTGGTGACAACCGCACCACCACCCCCCGTGGTTATGATCTTGTTTCCGTTGAAACTCAAGACTGCAGTGTTAGTTGCCCCCGAATGAAGTCCACTGCGATCAAAACTTCCCAAGGCTTCAGCAGCATCTTCAATGATCGGAAGGTTCCACTCAGTGGCAATTTTTTGAATTTCCTCCAGGTCCACGAGTCTCCCGAGGGTGTGCATCGGAATGATGCAGGCCAACGCGGCACCTGAATGCCTGTGCACTGGCTTGCCATCAGTCTTGACATAACTCCGGAGAAGCAGCTCCAGAGAATAAGCCGATAATCCCATTGATGTGTCTAGATCAATGTCAACGCTGTCTAAGAAAACTGGCACGGCCCCCAAAAAGGTAACTGCATTCGCCGTTGCGATGAAGCTCAGGGCAGGCACCGCAACGTGGTCTCCAGGCTGCACGTCGTGAATCTTGAGGGCGAGCTGTAGGGCGCTAGTTCCTGAGGAGGTGCAGACCGCAAATTCCGTCCCACAAAATGATGCTAGAGCACTCTCGAACCTAGCTACCGTTGGTCCCACAGAACTGACAAAGCCACTAGCCAGAGTCCCTGCGATTGTTTCGCGAATGCCTTCGTCGATCAACGGCTCATGCAAGTGGACTGGAGAATCTAAGCGCGCCTCCTGCAAGAAGTCGGAAACTATTCTTAGTGCCTCCTCCGCCTCTCTGTTCTTGGATGCTCTATCGGACATAGTCAGCAACCCCTGAGCTGTCGCTCCCGAGCCTCGGGCTGAGCCAGTCCATGGTTGCCTGCAGCCCAACTTTTAGGCCATGAATCCCAACTAACTGTGGCTCCCATCCAAGTAGTTGCGCAGCTTTGGAGTTGTCACTTAGCAGCCTGTCAACTTCGGACCCTAATGGCCTCAACCTTGCCTCATCGGCCTGGATCTCTACATCTCTTCCCAATAAAGTTCCCGCCAAATGAACCAGGTCTGAAATGGAGATCTCGAAGCCCGTGCCCAAGTTAATTGTCTGCCCCTCAACACCAGGTGCTAGCATGGCCTTCATGAAGCCTTCGACGGTATCGTCCACAAATGTGAAATCCCTTGTAGGCGAAGTGGCTCCAAGCTGAATGGTGTTGACACCACTTAGCAATTGTCCTAAAAGAGTTGGTATGACGGCTCTAAATGACTGCCTAGGTCCAAATGTATTGAATGGCCTCAGGATCACCACGGGGAGTTCAAATGAAGACCAGTAGGAGTGGGCTAGGGCATCTGCTCCAATTTTCGAAGCCGAATATGGAGATTGGGCCTGTAGCGGGTGGTCCTCAGAAATAGGGACTTGGAGTGCGGACCCATAAACTTCGGACGTTGAAGTGTGAACGAACCTTTTGACACCTGATGCCTTCGAGGCGTTCAGGAGGTTCAAAGTCCCTTGAACATTAGTTGAAAAGTAGGAGTCTGGGGCACTGTAGGAGTGCGGGATCGCAATCAAAGCTGCCAGGTGAATTACGCGATCGCTGCCCTTGACAAAATCCAACATTTGACTGGCGTCTCTCACGTCGCCAGCGACAATCTCGAGCGCTTTGTGGGATCGAACGTCTTTAAGCCAACCTAAAGAGTTAAAAGAGTTGTATTGAATTAGCGCTTTCACTCGATGTCCGGCCCCTAGGAGTTTTTCTACCAAGTGGGATCCAATAAACCCCTCAGCTCCTGTCACGCAAATCGTTTCCATGTATAAGATAATAACCGTTGTAGAGGTTTGAGTCATCTTGGGACCCGGCATGCATGAGCAATAACATTGTCTGAGTGGACTGGGGACTAAAGTCAAGTCGAAACTAAAAATGTTTATCGCTTTGCACCTCTTTACACAACGGTTTTGCGATTAAGTATTAGTTCAATCGAAAGGGTCGCTTGTGGGCCACTTTTTTCATACCAAAACCTCATCTGAACACGGTGCAACAACCTACTTTTTCTCCTTCGAAGATATGCAGGAGGCATCAGGCGCATCACTACCGACACAGTCAAGCCCAGTGCACCTTAGTCTTGGTCGAAATTTCTCTGATTGGCACAATGGCACATACCATCTTGTTGAGAAACTTTATGCCGATCTCTCGCGCGATGCTCCAAAAATCTGGGGAGACCGTTTGCCCACGCAGATTTTTTCTGAGCGAGAAGCGAAGATTCTTGTGGGAAACCTGTCGCTGTACATTGCTCAACGACTCGCCCGTTCAATAGCTCAACTTGACCAGACACCGACTGGCTCATTGCTTGACTCGGATAAGTCTGAATTGCCCACCCGTCTTAGGATTCCCGAGTCCCTTGACACAGGCATGTCTATTCAAACGATAAAATCTCGCGAATTTGACCAGTTGGTTGACTTGCTGGCCATGAATCATGTCTTCAGCTTCGCAAGGGCAACCTCGGTTCATGTGACGCCTCGCAAGCTTTCAGAAAGCAGGAAGCTATCTTTTCCTGAAAAGATTTATGTGAAAGTAGCGGGCTGGACCTCTAAGTTCTCTCACCGAAACAAGTTTTCAATCAGCGCCAGTTACCTGGGGCGATTTACTGAGCAATTATTATTAGTTTCTCTTTCGCAGTGGCCTTCCCTCACAGAATTGCGAGAAGCACAATCGCCATCTAGCCGCAATGTTTTCGACAAGGTAATTTACATCCCTGGTGACTCTAGCTTGCGGGAGCTGGCATTCTTCTTGCTTCAGTGTGTAGTGCCCGTCACGCTCGTAGAGAATTTCCAAGATACGCTATCCGCCGCCCACCAAAGTGGTTTCTCAAAAGAGCCATCCGTTGTTTTGACAGCAAACAGTTTCGAGGCTGACGATCACTTTAAGGCTCACCTGGTCAATGCGCTGCCTAGGGCCAGGTATCTTGTAGCCCAACACGGAGTAGGTTATGGGGTCTCAAAGACCAGATCTTTGTGCCCAGAAAAAGAGGCTAGCGATTTATTCTTAAGCTGGGGGTGGGGTCATTCCACTCCCGGGGTATACCCCTTCGGGGTGATAAAAAGCGAAATCAAAAAACGCCAAGAAAAAATTTCGGGGGTCACTCTTTTTCTTCGCCCTGAGCGATTTATGTATCATCTATGCGCGGACATGGGGCAACCCAATGATGAGTATTTTTCATCAGTTTTGGACCTTTGCAGAGAACTCAATGAGTTTAACGTCCCAACAACCCTAAGAGTTCATCACACCACATCGACAAGGATTCGTGACTGGCTTAGCCGTGAAACCCAAGAATTACGTCACGCTTCGATGGACACAAGTGGCAAATCAATGTCATCCTTGATCTCCTCTGGGGAGGGAATTGTTTTCACTTACGACTCGACCGGAATGCTGGAACTCGCGACCTCTGGAATAACCTTTTTTAGTTACATGACCGAGGGTCTTGCACTCATCGACCCACTCTTCGCGAAGAATTATGAAGCCCTTGCGGAGGTGGGCCTCCTCTCCGAGAACCCTAGTGACGCGGCAAAGAAGATTGCCGAGTGGCAAACTGCAAGTCCTGATCTACGGCAAGAGCAGTTTCGTGGGTTGGAGGCGTTTTGCGCAGGACTAGCCCTCAAACCCAAGAACCGAATCTCCAGCTTGCGAGCATTGCTTAGGCGCTTGTCCCTGCAAAGTCCATGCGAGCCTGCTTCAACCTAGTGTGAATCCGAACAAGCACTGTCGATATTGCGCTGCTGGGCTACCATAAGAGGATTGATGTTTTCGAGCCCTTCACGGGCGGGTGATCAGGAGCCAATGTGACGTACTCCAACCTTGGCGTTGATGTCCGGAAAGAATTTCTATCGCAAGCCAACGAGATAAACCTAATCGCGCATCAGGTAATTGGGGAGTTTCCTGCTCTCGAGGATTACGTTGCCGCACCTATACCAACATTAGAAAACAATATATGGTCATCAAACGTAGGTCTGCAGGATGCCATCCATAAAAGATTGACTGCCGTAGGTGGTGATAAAGGGTGGGCCTTCAGCTCTCAAAATAACTGGAAGCGAACGACCGTTGGGTTGATCGTAGAAACTTTAGTTGGCATAGCGAGAGCTCACTTTGGAATCACCATCGTCAGGAAAGGCACCCAAGAACTTAAGAAGGGCTCTACCATCCTTTTTACATACTCCGACTATGACAACTTCATTCTGGGAAGACGGGAGACCTCTGTGTTTTGGGGACGTCTGCCTCTCTGGTTAAAGCATGATGGAGCCGTGAGCTGGGTGGGAGTCGGTGCTCATCGACCTAAAGAGAAGAAAACGGTGCCGAGGAAATCCCAATTGTTAGGCAAATTGCGATTTTGCCTTAGGATTCTGGCGACATTTCCGGCAAGAGTCAGGCTGTGGTCGCGCCTGAAGCAAGAGCTGGGCAATAGTAGCCTTTTCGGTTGTTTGCAGAACGAGATAAAGAGAGCGTTGTTTGGGTTCCCTGCTTTTCAAGCTGCGTATTTACAACTGGAGTTTGCAAGACTCCTCGACGACTTCCAGCCAAGCAAAGTACTGGTTCCACATGAGAACCAGCTATGGGAACGAGTTCTGGCAATTGAGTGCCGAGCGAGAGACATTAATTTTGGAGGGGTTATCCATACGACTCCTAGATTTTGGGATTTGAGATTTTTTCTGATTGAGGGTTTTGCCAACATGCAGCCAACTCAATACGTAGACAATGGCCCGGCTTCAAGGGCATTTTTGGAACTTGGGCGCATTCCTTCCGAGAGAATCATCGCGGGTACCGCATTGCGATTTGAGCACTTAGCACAACCGCGGCACCAGGAGATGGAAAGTGGGAATTCAACCAGCCCAAGAAAAGCCCTCGTTGTAACTGGCTCGAATATTAAATCCGCCGCGAATCTAGTGGTGATGGCTCGACAAATGAGCTCCCTTAAGCACCATGAAATTTCATACAGGCCTCACCCGGCCACGAGAGGCAGCCTGCAAAAACTCTTGAGTTCTTCGAACGTTGAAGTTAGAGAAGTCGCTGATTTTGCCTTGACGTACGACATTGTCATAACAGAATCAATGTCCTCAATTGCCCTTGAGCTGGCTGCAAGCGGGGCAAAGATCGCAGTCTACGTCCCTGAGGGTTGCCTCAACTTTAGCCCCTTGTTGATTTGCCCTGAATTTCGAGCATATTTTAAGGACAATGATGATCTGAATGTTATCTTGAAATCAGACAACGTGGCTATCGAAGCTTCATCTATCATCGCTACTGTAAACTCCGGGTCTAGGTGGAAGCAAATATTGGAAGACTTAGAAAGTGGGCAACCAGAATGACCGGACAACTCAGCGCCTTTCAAGGTAAATCGGTGGTAGTTACGGGGCACTCAGGGTTCAAAGGTGCATGGCTTACAAGCTGGTTAAAGCATCTTGGTGCGAACGTCCATGGGCTATCAATTAGCGTGCCTACTGAGCCCAGTCTGTTTGGAGATTTGGGGGGCGAGCAGTTTCAGCACACAACATGGCTGGACGTTTGTGACATTGAGCTTGTGACTGAGCAGCTCAACGCTTACCAGCCTGACTACGTTTTTCATCTTGCCGCGCAGCCAATTGTGCAGGAGTCCTTCGCCGATCCTGTGACGACATGGCGGACAAACACGCTC
>ENA-OUOG01004293-OUOG01004293.1-marine-metagenome-genome-assembly--contig:-NODE-4293-length-12391-cov-3.385496_pt1 | contig 12391 bp, 11 predicted proteins | sample MGYA00248635_ERZ508505 | MGnify/ENA primary metagenome ERZ508505 (study PRJEB26176, sample SAMN06267871) | marine metagenome | isolation source: Saanich Inlet, British Columbia, Canada | place: Pacific...
AATCGTATCCCTGAACAAGTTGATAGGTGAATTCAGTAAAGGACATACCGTCGCTTTCTTCGCCAGCAACGCGTTTCTTAACTGATTCTTTCGCCATCATGTAGTTCACTGTGATATGCTTGCCAACATCGCGGATGAAAGCCAGAAAACTAAACTCCTTCATCCAATCGTAATTATTCACAAGCTCTGCCGGATTCGATACTGACGGATCAAAATCTAAAAATCGAGACAATTGCCCTCGAATTGCCTCTTGGTTATGTCGCAGTGTTTGCTCATCTAATAGATTGCGCTCCTTTGACTTACCCGAAGGATCACCAATCATACCCGTTGCACCTCCGACTAGAGCTATCGGCTTGTGGCCAGCCAGCTGAAAATGTCGTAACATCATAATGCTTACCAGGTTTCCGATATGCAACGAATCTGCTGTAGGATCAAAACCTACATAGGCACTCCGCATTTGCTCACTTAAGTGCTGATCAAGACCCGGCATGTAATCATGCACCATGCCTCGCCACTGTAACTCTTCTATAAATGTTGTAGTCATCATATCTTTAGGCCTACAAATATAGCTTCTTTACCTACATTTACCTTATGATTTTAGTCACGGGAGCCACCGGTATGCTAGGTGCTCATTTCTTACTTCATCTCGCCCAACAAGGCAAAGCAGTTCGAGGGTTTTATCGCAGTGATCACGGTATTGAAGAAGTAAAACGATTTTTTAAAGCGAAAAATTCGGCAGCACTCTTTGAGGCGGTACAATGGGTTGGAACAGAGCTATACCGAATAGAAACCTTAGATAAAGCATTAGACGGATGCACATCGGTCATTCATTGTGCCGCACTGGTTTCCTTCGATAGAAAAGACAGGAAACAGCTGTATCACTCAAATGTGCTCACCACGAGAATTCTAGTTGACGCACTGATCGAGAAAAAAATCGGCATCACCTTAATTAGCTCTATCGCCGCCGAGAATGAGGGAAGTACAAGTTATTACGGATACACGAAATACTTAAGCGAACTCGAAGTACACCGAGGTGCGCAAGAAGGAATTGCCAACTCTATTATTAGACCTGGGGTGATTCTTGGCTCGCATTTCTGGAAGCGTCCTAGCGGAAGGGTGATTAGAAACTTGTGTCGTCCGTTTGTTAAAGTACCCACAGGTAAAACAGGATGGGTAAGCGCAGATGCGGTGGTTAAATGCAGTCTTTTGGCTACCGAAAAACTAAACTCGCAAACCGTTACGCTAGTGGCTGCTAACCTGAGTTATTTCGAGCTAGCCACAAAAATAAGTAGCCTTGTCGGTAATAAAGTAAGTAAGCAACCCATCAAAAAGTCTATTTTACAGCTCGCAGGGTGGCTTGAGTTTTTGGCTTCTCTTATTACTCAAAAGAAGCGGAAACTTACACCAGAAATCATAGATGCGATGTGTAATTCGTCCGAATATGAGCTCATTACAGATCAAAAGGAGTTTGAAGGCCTTGCTATCGATTCGTTCGAAAATGATTTAAAAGAAATCGTAGCAGCCTATACCCATCAAAAACGCTGAGGCTTAGCATCCTCAAGCCTACGTAAGCTATCAATGAGGTCACTTTTCTGTTCTAAACGTGCCTCTATCGAGTCAAATAATGCGAGATAGGTAGTTCCTAGAGTCGAATAGTATTTATTTGAGTTCAGCAATTGAACACTATCGATCTGGTATTTCTCTAAGACATAAGGCATGATTAAAATTCCCTGATTTTCTAGAGTGGCTGGCGAAGTACTATGAACAGCTTTCAACAGAGCGATATCATATAGGATATCCGCAAAAACCGACTCCTCGATTAGATCTTCAGGCGGCTCCATCATTCGCGTAGCGCAGGAAATCGAAAGTAGCAGTAAGCTAAGAAGTGATAATCTTTTCATTAGCGTCGGTTAAATACTAGTTTCTGACCTCGGGTGCTTTCGTTCACCTTGCCATTTTGGTAACCTAACATTCCGTTTACCCAAACTTTATCAATACTATAGGTAAACGTGTGGCCTTCGAATGGACTCCATTTACAATCATATAACAGCTGTTCTTTTGTAACCTTCGTTGGTGATTTTTTGACGGTAACCAAATCGGCATAATAGCCTTCTCTTATATACCCTCTTCTATCAATTACATAGCGATCGGCAACCTGATGACAGAACTTTTTGACAAGCAGTTCTAGGCTAAGCTCGCCTTCTTCTACCTTATCTAAGTAGCCCAGTAAGGCATGTTGAACTAACGGTCCGCCAGAAGGGGCTTTTAAATAAAGATTGTTCTTTTCTTCTAGGGTGTGAGGCGCATGATCGGTAGATAGTATGTCTAAGCTATTCGAACGAACACCTTCCCATAAGGCAGCCCGGTCGGCTGCAGTTTTTACAGCAGGATTCCACTTAATAAGCGTGCCCTTTTCTTTGTAATCGGCATCACTGAACCAAAGGTGGTGCAAGCACACCTCTGCAGTAATTTGTTTTTGTTCGAAGGGTAAATGGGCATCAAAAAGCTCGAGTTCTTGAGCCGTTGAGACATGAAAGACATGCAGTTTAGCACCCGTTTCTCTTGCTAGGGCAACAGCTCGCGAAGAAGACAGATAACATGCCTGGTGCGATCGAATAATCGGATGCATCTCGATGGGAATGTGCTCACCATACCTTTCAATCGCCGCCGCTGTATTTGCTTTAATTATCGATTCATCTTCACAGTGGGCAGCGATGACCATTTCGGTATTTGAAAAAATACCACGTATGACCTCTTCACTATCAACAAGCATATTACCCGTAGATGAACCTAAAAATAGCTTTACCCCTGCGCACGCATTTATATCTAGGCGCTTTATCAGTTCTAAATTGTCGTTCGTTCCGCCAAAAAAGAACGAATAGTTAACATAAGAATCTTTAGCCGCGCGAGCGAATTTATCCTCCAGCGCCTCAAAAGTAACCGTCTGCGGATTGGTGTTAGGTTGTTCCATGAAGGTGGTAATCCCACCGGCCAATGCCGCTCTACTTTCAGATGCAATACTGCCTTTGTGCGTAAGGCCGGGCTCTCTAAAATGAACCTGGTTATCGATCGCCCCCGGCATAAGCAGTTGCCCTTGCAAATCAACTACCTCAGCAGTTGAATCTGAAATCGACCGATCAATTTTCTCAATAAAAGCACCATTTATAAGCAGGTCCGAATCAAAAATCTGGGATTCGTTGATTAATCGGGCATTTTTAAGAAGATACTTTGGCATGATAAAAGCGCTTTTTAGCAAAGATACTGTCTAGGCGCATTTTCAGAACTCCAAGCACAGCTTCTTTGACAATTGCGCCACTCATTTTTGATACACCACGAATTCGATCGGTAAATACGATGCTAACCTCCTTTATTCGAGCTCCTTGTTTGTACGCTCTGAACTTCATCTCTATTTGAAAAGCGTAGCCTACAAATCGGACCGCATCTAGGTTGATTTTACGTAACAGCGATGAGCGATAACACATAAAACCTGCTGTAGGGTCGTAGATGGGCATTCCGGTAAGTATTCGAACATAAAAGGAGGCTCCGTAAGAGAGTAGTACGCGTCGTAGTGGCCAATTCACCACATTTACTCCTTTGCAATAGCGACTTCCGATGGCTACATCAGCTCCACTTAGGCAGGCTTCGTGCAGACGAATAAGATCACTTGGGGTGTGAGAAAAATCAGCGTCCATTTCAAAAATGAACTCATATCCGCGCGCCAATGCCCATTTGAATCCGTGAATATAAGCAGTACCTAAGCCCGACTTTTCGGTTCGAACCTCAAGATGCAGGGTTTCTGGATACCTTTCTTGAAGCGTTTTTACCTGATCAGCAGTGCCGTCTGGCGAATTGTCATCAACGATAAGTACATGGTATCCTTTCTCAAGACGCTGAACGGCTTCGATAATGAGCGTTACATTTTCGATCTCGTTGTAGGTAGGTATAATGACAAGGCATGAGCTCATAAGGGGCTAAAATAGCATATTTGTCTCGATTTTAGTGGCATGCTCAGCGACCAAAAAATGTACCTTTGAACTCTGTGAAGCAGAAATTATTCTCTTTTTGGCCGCTTTTAGGGCTTGTTACTCTGGTTAATCTTATCCAAGCAGCACTAACCGGCCTGTTAAAAGATGAGGCTTACTATGCCTACTTTGCCAAAAATTTAGACTGGGGATACTTCGATCACCCTCCAATGGTTGCCCTACTCGCTCTGGCTGCGAAACTTCCTTGGCTAGGCACTCTAGGCCTTAGATTTCTGAGTGTGTTGCTCGCTAGTGTTAGTTACTATCTTTTGTATCATACACTCGATCCAAAAGTTAGAAATACATTCCCCGCTCTGCTGTTCTTCGCTGTTTTGCTTAGCCTTCCCCTGGTTCATTTTTATGGCTTTCTCACCCTTCCAGACTCCGGAACCCTATTTTTCTCAGCGCTATTTTTCTATAGTTACAAGAAGCATTTAAACGGAAATAGTTTGGCCTTTATCACTTTAGGAGTTGCCTTATCCGGACTTATGTATAGCAAATACACGGGCATTTTAATTATTCTGGCAACGCTGTTTTCAAACCTCAAGCTGATCAGAGATTACAAAGCTTGGATGGCAGTTTTACTGGGTCTTTTACTCTTTACCCCTCATCTCTGGTGGTTGTGGGAGCACAATTGGGTAACGGTGAGATTTCATTTTTCCGAGCGTCCGAATCACGCCTATGAGTTTCTGCCTTTTACAGTCGGATACATCATTAATGCAATTGGGTTATTCGGTCTACTTTTCTTCGACACCTATAAAGTCCTGTTTAATCGAAAGTCAACTGGCCTGAATCCTTTTGAGCGTGCACTAAAATGGAGTGTTTGGGGTATTCTTCTATTTTTCTTCTTCTCTTCTTTTAGCAAAAAATCGCAGCTGCAGTGGCTACTTCCTGCCGTGTATCCAGCTTTTTTGTTGTTGTTTCTGCAATTACATACAAGTGGTGAAGGCGTAAGAAAGCGTGTGAAAAACCTTTCGATCATAAGCCTCGTTTTACTCCTCACGCTAAGAGTGTTTTTGAGTAGCGAACAGCTTTCTCCTCTCCATTTAGAGCCACATGGCGTAGCTCGTTGGGCCAAGAATTTAGAAAAACAAGAACCCAACACACCGGTTATTTTCATCGACTCTTACCAAAGAGCTGCGCTCTTTGAGTTTTATACCGGAGCTACTGCCTTATCCTATAACACTTTAGGTTATAGGCCGAATCAATACGATTACGACTCTCGTTGGAACGATCTAAATCAAACACAGGTTATTGCTATAAGCAGTAAACCGTTAGAGAATGGCCTTCGAATTGAGAGTCCAAAAAAGGGTGACTACTTCTGGAAAACGAAGAGTTACCTCGAACAAGAATCCATGCAAGACTATCAGCTCGAACCTTCAGGTAAATTAACAGGGGTGACTAACCAAGACGGTTCATATTTTATCGCCTACCTAGACCAGTACAAGCGCACCCAAGAAATTGAACCTTTAGCAATAGCCGACACAACTACGCTCTCGAAAAGGCAGTTAGTAAAGCTTAGTCACTATCCGTATTTTAGGATCGGAAAAGCTTCAACCGGCCTACCCCCTAAAATCATGCATCAATTTGCTATACCGGTATCGCAATGACTTTGAGCGGAAAAGATATTGAGCTGATCGCTTCACTCGCAGTATTGCTGATTATCGTACTATTGAAAAGAAGTTATCCTGAACCCTTTAGGCTCTTTAGCTTGTTGCCCTTTAATGGAACCTTTTTACGACTTTACAACCCAAAACTAAGGTCATGGCGCAGCACGATTCTGGTGCTCTTGGCAGTTTCTACAGTTGGTGCCGCACTTAGCTTGCCAAAGCTCGAAGTTTACGATCGTCTTATTCGAATTAAACTGAGCTATCCGATCGTTTTTTTATCCCTTTATATTGTAGTTAAAAGGGCCGTACGTTATAACGCTGGAAGATATCTTTTCAAACAAAAAAAAGCCAGTCGGTTGATAAGCAACGTTTTATTGATCTATTTGGCCTACCAAGGATTCGTTACTTTTTGGTTCTGGTGGCTAATTGAGGCAGCAATCGTTCCGCTTGTACTTTTAGAAAACGCCTACCTTATTTCGCTGCTTATTTTGCAAATTTTAGGTTATGTAGTGGTTATCAAAAAGCTACAGCAAATGAACATTCGAGTTGGTCTGCCTTTTATTTTGTATCTTTGCGCTCTTGAAATCGCCCCTGTAATCTACATCTTAAGGTCGGGGTTCTAAATGAATGGAGTATGAAAGTGAAAACTATTTTGGTTTCACAGCCTGAGCCGAAATTAGAGAATTCGCCCTACGCGAAGCTGATCGAAAAAGAGAAGCTAACGGTAGACTTCAGGTCATTCATTCACGTCGAAGGCGTTGATTCAAAAGAGGTTCGAGCTCAAAAAATAGACTTAAGCAAGTTCACTGCTATCATTCTTACTAGTCGTAATGCAGTAGATCATTACTTCCGACTTGCCGAAGAGATGCGATTCAAGGTGCCCGACACCATGAAGTACTTCTGTCAATCAGAGGCCGTAGCGTTCTACTTACAGAAATACGTGGTTTATCGCAAGCGTAAGATTTATGTAGGACAAAGACTATTGTCAGATCTCACGCCAAACTTTAAGAAATACAAAAACGAAACCTATCTACTTCCATCATCAGACTCGCTTAAACCAGACGTTCCTAAGATCTTAAACGATTTAGGACTCAATTGGACAAGAGGTATTTTCTATAAAACCGTAATGAGCGATCTATCGGATCTAGCCGATGTATATTACGATGTTTTAGTATTTTTCAGTCCGACTGGTATTGAAAGTTTGTTTCACAACTTCCCAGAATTTGCCCAAAATAATACGCGAATTGCTGCGTTCGGATCTTCAACCATCCAAGCTGCAGAGGCTAGAGGACTTCGCGTCGATATCAAAGCGCCAACACCAGAGACTCCTTCGATGACTATGGCGCTACAAAAGTATGTCAGCGAGGTAAACAAGTAAACGCCTTATACGCAAGATACCCCCAGGCTAGAATAAGTAAGCTTCCTCCTAAGGGCGTAATCGGACCCAAAAAACCCAACGAAAGTCCTAATTGATCTTGAAGATTCAGGAGGTAAATACTCCCAGAGAATAGCAGTACACCCATTGTAGTGAGCCAAAACACTACCAATTTAACCTTCTTATCGAATACATCGCTGAGCAGTACAATAAGCAGTAGTAAGGCGTGTATCATTTGGTAACGAATACCCACTTCAAAACTGACCAATCGCTCAGGGGTTAATACAGCCTTAAGGCCATGAGATGCGAAGGCACCGAGCACCACTGCCGTCATACCAAGAAGCAATGCTATTGAAACTTTAATCCTCATTTAGGTTACATTTTGTAAGTATATGTATCTTTCGATTCGATTGATTAACTATGAAACCTAGCGAATCTGTATATCCACTTGATGGTATTGACAAAACTATACTATCTCATCTAATGAACGATGCCCGAACACCTATTCTTGAGATTTCAAGAAAGGTAGGTATCTCTGGCGCTGCCATTCATCAACGTCTTCGAAAACTAGAACAAGCAGGCATTCTTTCCGGGTCTAAAGTGCTGATTGACACCAAAAAACTGGGGTATACCACCATGGCTTATATCGGTATTTATCTCGATAAGGCGATGAATAACCCTTCTGCTGTTCGGGCCCTTAAAGAAATTCCAGAAGTTTTAGAATGTCACTACACTACCGGAAATTGGTCGATACTTATTAAGGTACTCTGCAAGAATAACGAGCATCTCATGCAGATTCTGAACAACCATATTCAGCGAATTGAGGGGATTTCAAGAACAGAGACCTTTATTTCACTTGATCAGCAAATAGACCGACAAATCAGTTTTTAAATTAATCTCTTGAGCGCATTACTTGCATAGCCCAATATAACAAAGAGGCTAGTGCACCAAGAGCAGCTACTAAATAGGTTCTAGCCGCCCATTTAAGCGCATCTTTAGCACCCGCATGTTCTTCAGAGGTGAGCATTTGCTCTTTTTCAAGCCAAGCTAATGCTCTGTGACTCGCGTCGTATTCGACCGGAAGCGTGATAAAGCTAAACACCGTCGCCATAGCCATAAGACCTAACCCAAGTAAGGCGATTAAAAAGCCGAAAGAACTTCCGGCCCCGAAAGAAAGCGCAATTCCGATGATTACAATCCAGGTAGAGAGCCCCGAAGAAACCTGTACGATCGGAACAAGTTGAGAACGCATCGTAAGCCATTTATACGCTACAGCATGTTGAACTGCATGACCAACCTCATGAGCGGCTACCGCGGCAGCCGAGGCATTTCGACCTGAAAACACTGCCTCACTAAGATTAACCGTCTTATCGAGTGGATTATAGTGGTCGGTAAGTCTTCCAGGAGTTGAAATTACGCGAACATCAGTAATTCCATGATCGGATAGCATTTTATGTGCGATTTCACTACCCGACCATCCGCCTGAAAGGTGTGTCTTTTCGTAGGTTCTAAATTTGTATTTGAGTCGCTGACTCACTGCAGCACTCGCAAGCGTTATAACAATAAGCAGAATGTAATACTCAGTCATAGCAATTAAATTTTCTACTATAAAGTTATTGCCTTAACGGCTTTTAAACCACAATATTTACAATTTTTCCTGGAACCACTATGATCTTTTTAGCTGAGCCTCCTTGCAATTGTTCGAGTGTTTTAGGGTGCTCTTTTACCGCTGCCTCAATCGCCTCACGTGAGGCGTCGGCAGCAAAAGTGAGCTTAAATCGAACCTTTCCGTTAAACGAAATAGGATATTCTTTCTCGGCCTCAACCAAATACTGGGCTTCAAACTCTGGAAATGGAGCCGTGGCAATAGATGTTTTATTTCCTAAACGCTCCCAAAGTTCTTCGGCTATATGAGGGGCATATGGAGAAACTAAAATAGCTAGTGGTTCGAGAATCGATCGAGAATAACACTTCTCGGCAGTCAGTGTGTTCACGCAAATCATAAACGAAGAAACCGATGTGTTGAACGAGAACGAATCCAGATCATCAGCCACTTTTTTGATCGTCTTGTGTAAAATCTTCAGGGCCGATGCCGAAGGGGCTTCATCATTCACGTTTTCGTAGAGTTTCCACAATTTTTTAAGGAATCCTGACACTCCGGTAATACCAGCGGTATTCCATGGCTTCGACTGCTCTAAAGGGCCTAAGAACATCTCGTACAAACGCAGAGCATCCGCTCCATACTGCTGGCAGATTTGATCAGGGTTAACCACATTATACCAACGCTTAGACATCTTTTCAACCTCACGTCCAACGATATAACGATCGCCTTCTAGCACAAACTCAGCATCTGCATACTGAGGTTGCCAATTTCTAAGCGCATCAATATCAATCTCATCGCTCGCGTTTATAAGGTTTACATCGACCCGTAACTTTTCAAAAGTAGCGATGTAGTTTTCAGCTTCCGGATTGCTAAAGTCAATAAGCCCGTGTGAATAGTATTTTTGAGTGCCAGACTTTCGATAGATAATAGCCGAAAGACCGGTAATCATACCTTGATTAATCAGTTTTTTAGCAAACTCAGGTTGGCCTACCTTGCCAAGATCGAACATAAAATGTTGCCAAAAACGCGCATACAACAGGTGCGTTACCGCATGTTCGCTTCCGCCTATATACAAATCAACCCCTTGCCAGTACGCCATTTTATCGGTAGCGACTAACTCGTTGCTATTAGCGGGATCCATGAACCGATTGAAATACTGAGATGAACCTGCCCATCCAGGCATGGTGTTGAGCTCTAACGGAAACACTTTTTTATGGTCGATCAAACCTACAGAGACGACTTCTTCTTGCTCAATATCCCAAGCCCAAACCTCAGCATTACCTAACGGCGGATCTCCCTTTTCAGTTGGTAAATACTGACTTACCTCTGGGAGTTCAAGTGGTAATGCAGATTCAGGTAGCATCTTTGGTCTACCGCTGATATAATACACCGGAAAGGGCTCTCCCCAATAGCGCTGTCGACTGAAAACCGCATCGCGCAGTCGGTAATTGATCTTTCCTTTACCCGTGCCTTCTTGCTCTAATCGATCGATTACAGCTCGTTTTGCCTCAGCATATGAGAGACCATTTAGAAAATCGGAATTGGCAATTATGGTAGTTGATTTGTCACTAAATGCTTCATTATCAACAGAAACTCCTTCAAATACATTCGGAATAGGCAAACCAAAGTGCTTAGCAAAATCAAAATCACGTTGATCTCCACAAGGAACCGCCATTACTGCCCCAGTTCCGTAGCTTGCAAGAACATAGTCTCCGATCCAAACTGGAATTTTTTCTCCCGAAAAAGGGTGTGCTACGTAGGCACCGGTGAATGCTCCAGATATCCGCTTAACATCCGACATACGATCAAGCTCAGAACGCTTGGCAGTTTCTTCGATATAAGCTTCTACCTCGGCCCGCTGGGCCTCGGTAGTAATTTTCGAAACCAATTCATGCTCTGGAGCAAGAGTCATAAAACTCACGCCAAATAAGGTGTCGGGACGCGTGGTAAAGACTTTTATCTGTTCAGAGTGATCGATAAGCTGAAAACTCACCTCAGCCCCTTCAGATTTTCCGATCCAATTGGTCTGCGCATCCTTTAAAGGCTGTGGCCAATCAAGTGTCGTAAGACCCGCAAGCAGACGCTCAGCATAGGCTGTGATGCGCATACTCCACTGCTTCATTTTTTTGCGAACTACTGGATGTCCACCTCGCTCAGAAACGCCATTGACAATTTCATCGTTAGCCAGAACGGTGCCGAGTTCAGGGCACCAATTCACCTCGATATCGGCTAGATAAGTTAGTCGATACTGCTGCAATACATCTTCCTGCTCATCTGAGCTCAAGCCGTTCCACTGAGCTGCGGTAAAAGTCTCGGTATCTGCGTCGCAATGGGCATTAACCTGAGTATTTCCGTTTATTTCAAACTCGGCGATCAGTTTTTCGATAGGCTGTGCCTTATCTAGATTCTTATCATACCAAGAATTAAATAGGTCTATAAAAATCTTTTGAGTGTGTTTATAATACGAAGGATCAGAGGTTTTGAACGCTCTTGACCAATCGAAAGAAAAGCCGATGCGATCAAGCTGCTCGCGATAGCGAGCCGTATTATCAGCAGTAGTCTTTGCGGGATGTTGTCCGGTTTGAATCGCATATTGTTCTGCTGGAAGGCCGAACGAGTCGTATCCCATAGGGTGTAAAACGTTAAACCCTTGATGCCGCTTAAATCGCGCGTAAATATCGCTTGCAATGTACCCCAGAGGGTGACCCACATGCAGCCCCGCTCCCGAAGGATAGGGAAACATGTCTAGGACGTAATATTTAGGCTTATCAGAATGATCGTCTGCTTTAAAAGTCTCATTAGCGGCCCAATAACGCTGCCACTTCTGTTCGATTTCATTGAAATTATAGGTCATTTGCCTAGGGTATTTTAGGGCCTTAAAAGTACAGCGAATTCGCCTAGGCTGAAAATCTAGAATTACTTTGCTAATTTTAGAGCTCCAAACTCACCAATGAGCTCCTACATCGCGCGTTATGAAAAAAGAAGACTTCGATCTTCTTATATCTCAGTTGCACTGAGTATCACTGTAGTTCTTTTACTTGTCGGTCTGTTGTGTACCCTAGTATTTAATGCAAGCAAGCTCGGAAACTACTTTAAAGAACAACTCGTTGTAACGGCGTATTTGAGCCCAACAGTAAAAGAAGTTGAGAAGGCACAACTCATTACCGGTTTTGAGGTTTCTCAGCAAATTGCACAAGTTGAATTTATTTCAAAAGAAGAGGCTGCACGGTCATATAGTGAAGAAATCGGACAAGACTTCGTTCAATTCTTAGGTTTTAACCCGCTAAGAGATGGTTTAGAGGTGTCATTAAAAGCACCTTATGTTAGTGTTGAACAAATTGAAAGACTGGCTAGAGACCTCACCGATAAGCCTTTTGTCGAAGAGGTCATTTACGACACTGAGTTACTGGGGCTACTCGAGAGCAACTTTGCGGGAATTCAAAAAGCCTTGTTAATCGGCGCAGCGTTCCTTTTACTATTCTCTATTGTCCTGATCAACAGCTCTATTCGACTTTCGATTTATTCGAAACGATTAGTAATCAAAACCCTTAGGCTAGTGGGGGCCAAAAAAGCATTCATTCGATGGCCATTTATTTGGATCAATCTTAGATTAGGTCTTTTAGGCGCCACGCTTGCCTCAGGCACATTAGTAGCCCTTTATCTCGAACTCGATTCGAGATTTCCAAAGCTTGCGTTAATCAGCGATGTAACTGCTGTGAGCGGAATCATTGCGTTATTGTATCTGATGGGTATAGTAATCACGGTACTGAGCACGTATCTT
>ENA-OUOG01004294-OUOG01004294.1-marine-metagenome-genome-assembly--contig:-NODE-4294-length-12389-cov-3.070663_pt1 | contig 12389 bp, 12 predicted proteins | sample MGYA00248635_ERZ508505 | MGnify/ENA primary metagenome ERZ508505 (study PRJEB26176, sample SAMN06267871) | marine metagenome | isolation source: Saanich Inlet, British Columbia, Canada | place: Pacific...
AACTTTAATAGCTCCGAAGATTCAATAAAGAGTTTCGAGGCACTCCATTTGTCCAGCTCACCCCCTTGAAATAATTCAGCGTATTGCCCTAGTAAACCGCCATCATACTGTTTGAGTAATCTAGCTTTTAAAGTTGTGTGCAACCAAGGAGTGAAGAGCGCACCAAGAATGAAACGTAAGGGGAACCCGAGGAAAAATAAAAAGCTTAGGCTTGTGGTAAGTATACTAATTGACCTAATTAAGCTTAGTTTTGGAATGAATATTTGGTTGATACCAATAACTAAGACCGCTGCTACGAATGATAATATTAACCACAAAACACTGTAATACAATGATTTACTTAAAAAAAGTAAGCGCAGTGTACGTTCTATATTTTGCTTTTCTTTCATTCTTTATGAGCAGTTGTAAGTCAACTGAAATTATTGAGACAAACCTACCTAATTATGAATTGGTAGCTCAAGGGAACTCTAAAAATCCTACTGTTCTATTCTTTCAGGATCCATCCTGTCTTTTTAATGATTCCATTGCTAAGCAACTAGTTAAGCAAAAGTTTCACGTGATAAGAATAACAAAGGTCTTCCAAGATCCCTTGGAACTTTTTAACCAGGATCATCCCAAAACCCGTGCAGAGGAGGGAGTTCAACTTTTTAACTATCTCCAAAAAAAATATAGTGTAACTGCTATTGCCGCCTCTGGTATAGAAGCCCATTCCATTACACCGTGGTTTATGAATGTACAGATTGAAGATGTATTCTTCTATGCTTATTACCAAGGTTCATTAGCGGATCATATTAGGCTTGCTATCGCTACAGATCAACCCTTTTTACCTTCTATGCAACCAGTACAGTCGCCCACAGAATTCTATTCCATGTTGGAAAGTCCTAATAACCCAACTGGTCGACTTGGTAATTATTCATACCGATACTATAAGGCTATCTGGAACCAGCAACCTTTAAGAGATTCTCGACCTTTTACAGGCCAAGTCCATTACAACGTACTTCCGTAAATCTTACGAGCAAGAAATCTTACCCACGCGACGTGCGTGACGGCCACCCTCAAACTCATTGTCAAAGAAAGCCGAAACTATTTCTTTTGCCTCTTCCGTGCTTACAAATCTTGCAGGAACTGCGATTACATTAGCGTCGTTGTGTTGACGGGCTAAGGCAGCAATCTCAGGTAACCAGCATAGTGCACCGCGTACCTCTTGGTATTTATTAACAGTCATATTGATACCATTACCAGAACCACAAATCACCACACCTAAATCAACTTCTTTATTAGCTACTGCTGAAGCTACCGCATGTCCATAGTCTGGGTAATCCACACTGTCAGAAGAATTTGGCCCTTTATCAACCATTTGAATTCCACGCGAAGAAAGCATTTCAATCAAAACGCTCTTTAATTCCACACCTGCGTGATCACAACCTATTGCTACTTTCATTTTGTAAGAGTTTTCACAAAGGTCGTAAACTCTATGAATAACTGTCAACAACCCTGTGAATAAATGTTAGTAACCGTGTAAAACTCTACAACAACTTACCCTTGCATATTCCAATCTTTTGTCTAATTCAATAATTTCTCCACATAGCCCGTAAAAGCTATGAGTACTTATTACAAACTACTTCACAGCTCAACCGGAGATATTCACATACGACAAGCTAAAAAGCTATTCACAATTCAATGTGTACTCAGTTTCTAACAATGTGAATAGCTATTATCAATCTCTTGTTTTTCAATCCGTTCAAATCTTTAGCTATTGTGAATAAACCTCGAAGAATGTTCATAGCTTGCATAACTGAAACAAGTTATACCAGTTACTAACGGACCATTATAATTACTATATATCTTTTAAAATGAATACATATATAAATAGAGGAGATTGGAAAATTAAGTCTTCAGCTAAAGTGTATTCGAATCCTTGGATTCATATCGTTCATCATGAAGTTATTACTCCTACAGGTACTGATGGCATTTACGGTGAAGTCCAATTCAAAAATATAGCTATAGGTATCATTCCTATCGATGAACAAGGATATACCTGGCGCGTGGGCCAATATCGTTTTCCTTTAAAAGCTTACAGCTGGGAAATACCAGAGGGTGGAGGACCACTTGGTATACCGACTATCGATAGTGCGAAGCGTGAACTTTTAGAAGAGGTTGGTTACGAAGCAGACTCGTGGGAGAAGTTTTTGGAACTAGATCTAAGTAATAGCGTCTCAAATGAACGTGCTGAGGTCTTCTTAGCGCGAGAATTAACCTTTTTAGGTACCGAGCATGAAGAAACTGAAAATCTAGCCTTAGAACGGCTCCATTTCGCTGATCTTCATAAACAGGTTTTACGTGGTGAGATTAGAGATAGTATTTCAGTCGCTGCCGTTCTAAAACTAGCTCTTCTTCACCCGGAGTTTTTAGAGCGATAAATAGCTTTTGAATCTACTCATCACCTCAGCAACAGCTGTATCGTTTGGATGAGTGCCTTGTTCATTCCAGAAGGAATAATCACGTAGTTCGTCTGTGATGATCTCATAGCTTGGAAAATAAAAACAGTTGTCGTGAACGGTAGTAAGTTCTTCAATAACTAGTCTAAGAACGGATTTGCCTTTGAAGTTTTCTTTCAATCCAATTTTTGTGTACTTCACTGGACTCACAGTAAAAATAATCTTGTAGCCTGATGGAATTTTAATCAAAAGTTCATTCCATACTTCTATTATATTATTGATTGAAAGTAGTTTACGATTAAATAGTTGTCCAGGTAGTTTATGACAGTTATTCACTAAATCTTTATTCATAAACCAAGCATGGGCCGTTCCAAAGCTGATGATAATGAGCTTACTATTTGTTGGATTAGTTAGTAAATTTTTATTTTTAACTAATTGTTTTTCAATAGTTTTTGACAAAATTACTTCGTCGGTATGTTGGAATTTATTAGCTGCGAATAGCGCATGGTAGCTTTGTTCATGCTTGTATAATCCAGGTAGTTGCGATGGTGTTGTTAGAATTAAATCTAATTGTTGAGCAATACTTATTGGGTTAAAACTGGTTCCCAGTGGATTATATTCATAAGGTATCTGCCATGACTCAAAGTACGGAGCGAGGTTGGAGACAAAACAACTGCCTAAACCAAAGCAAAAAAAAGGGGAATTGATACTTGGACCAATTCCCTCCTTAACTCTTGTGATCATATAGACCTTATAGATTGAATTCGATTCCTTGTGCTAAAGGTAAGTCAGTTCCGTAATTCACGGTGTTCGTTTGTCGACGCATATATGCTTTCCATGCATCGGAGCCACTTTCTCTGCCGCCGCCGGTTTCTTTTTCACCACCGAAAGCGCCACCGATCTCAGCTCCAGAAGTGCCTATATTCACATTAGCAATTCCACAATCTGATCCAAATTCACTCATAAATAAATGAGCTTCTCGAACATCATTAGTCATGATTGCGCTAGACAAACCTTGCTTAACATTGTTTTGAATAGCGATGGCCTCTTCAATAGAATCTGAATACTTCAAGAGGTATAGAATAGGTGCGAAAGTTTCTTCTTGTACACTTTCCATTTCATTAGAAGCTTCCACTATACAAGGTTGTACGTAATATCCCTGATCGTAAATTCCGCCCGTAAGCACTTCACCACCGTAGAGGACTTTTCCGCCTTCTTTTTGCACGGATTCGATACGACTAAGGAAATTATTTACTGAATCTTGGTCGATCAGTGGTCCAACATGATTTGTTTCATCTAGTGGGTTACCAATTTTTAATTGGCCATAAGCCTTAACTAGCGCATCCTTAACTCTGTCGTAAACACTGTCGTGAATAATCAATCGGCGGGTAGAAGTACAGCGCTGACCACAAGTACCGACAGCACCGAAAATAGCTCCGGTGACTGTAATTTTTAGATCACAACTCGGGGTGATAATTATAGCGTTATTACCTCCGAGCTCAAGAATAGATTTTCCAAAACGACCTGCAACTGCAGCACCTACAATACGTCCCATCCGAGAAGATCCAGTTGCTGAAATAAGTGGTAATCTATGGTCACTAGTCATCCACTCACCTATTTGGTAATCTCCTGTAACAATAGAAGAAATACCATCGGGTAAATCATTAGCCTGAGCTACTGTATTCCAAATATTTTGACAAGCGATAGCACATAAGGGCGCTTTCTCACTTGCTTTCCATACAACGGTGTTTCCACAAACAAAAGCGATTGCAAAGTTCCATGACCATACCGCTACTGGGAAATTAAATGCACTAATGACACCTACTGAACCTAGTGGATGCCACTGTTCCATCATGTGGTGTGAGGCGCGTTCACTTTTAATAGTGAGTCCGTATAATTGACGAGATAAACCAACGGCAAAATCACAGATATCAATCATTTCTTGTACCTCTCCCAATCCTTCTTGGTAGCTTTTTCCCATCTCAAGAGAAACAAGAGCACCTAGGTGTTCCTTATGCTCGCGAAGGGCATTACCGAACTGGCGGATGATTTCACCGCGTTTAGGAGCCGGTATAGTACGAAGCTGCTTAAAGGCTGCTTGTGAACTTTCAACAACTTTTTCATAATCCTCTTTCGTGGTGGTGCTCACCTCTCCTAGTTTTTGACCATCGATAGGAGAATAAGAACTGATCCAGTTATTGGAGCTGCTGTTGAAGTTTCCAGTACTCGTGCCTGCGTTTTTATCAGTTACGTTGAGAGCGCTTAAAATTTGTTGTGGGGAGATTGTTGACATGCTTACTTTCTAATAAATTCCGTATAAAATTAAACATAAATCGCTAGTTATGTTAAAAATAAAAAGTTATCCAAGGAGTTTCTTCACGTTGTTTCAAGGCCTACCTTTGTTATTTAGAATAAATACAAATAAGATGCGCCAATTCCTATTTATAGCGTTTGTAGCCCTTGGTTTTACAGCTTGTCAAACTCAAGATTCTTCACCTTCTGAAGGTGAAAACAGTACTATAAAAGTAGTGGCAACCACCAGTATTTTGACTGATTGGGCTTCAAATGTTCTCAATGATGAATTTGAGGTAGTACCGCTTTTAAAAAAGGGAATTGATCCGCACGTTTATAAACCAACTAAGAAGGATCTCGATATTTTAAGGGAGGCAGATGTCATTCTATACCATGGCGTACACTTAGAGGGCCGAATCATAGATGTCTTGGAGAAGATGCAAGGCAAACTCATTATTGATGTATCTAAAGATTTTACTACTGAGGATATTATTAGTGATCCCAACTTTCCAGCATCGCAGGATCCGCATTACTGGTTTGATACAGAGCTAGTTAAAAAATCAATAAATACCATAGTTAATGAATTAGTAGCTGAGTACCCGGGTACGGAGCAGGATTTAAAACGCCGAGTCAAAAACTATGAATTGGCTATAAATGCATCCGCTTTAAGTGTGCACGATATTATCGATGAGATTGATTCTAACATGAGAATTGTCATCACTACTCATGATGCTTTAAGCTATTTTGCACGTGCTTTTCATATTGAAGTAAACACCTTGCAAGGCGCTTCCACAGTAAGTGAGTTTGGACTTAGAGAGATTACGGAGTTGGTAGACTTCATTTGTGAGAATAAGGTACCAGCGATTTTCTTAGAGAACATCGTCAGCCCACAAGCCATGGAAAGTGTGCAGCGAGGATGTGAGGAGAAGGGTTTTCAAGTAAAATTGGGTCCTGAACTTTTAAGTGATTCTTTGGGTTCCGAAGAAGACCAAGATACTTATTTAGAGATGCTCACTTTTAATGCGAGAACAATAGCCGCGTACTTGGCTGAATAATTACTGTTGGAAGTTTTTTATAAATACCTGACCCTCACCGATCCAAATGTTCGGTATGTAGTCCTCTCGATCGTCTTACTAGGCGGTGTGAGTGGTGCGGTTGGTAGCTTTAATTTTCTAAGAAAAAAGACTCTTGTTGGTGAGACCGTGGCTCATAGTATGCTTCCAGGTGTACTTATTGCTTTTCTGTTAAGTGGGGTAAAAAATCCATACGTTTTAGTGTTGGGAGCAGCCATTAGTGGTTGGCTTAGTATCCTTTTGGTAGATGCTATTACCACACACTCAAAAATCAAAGGGGATAGTGCTTTAGCCATAGTTCTTTCCAGCTTCTTTGGATTTGGGATTGTATTACTCACAATGATTCAAGGCAGGTATGTAGGGAACCAAAGCGGTTTAGATCATTACATTTTCGGTAATGCGGCGGCTATGTCCCCGGAAGATAGTGTGGCATTTGCTTGGGTTAGTGTGGCTGTTTTAATCCTTGTTGTGGCCAATTACTTTTCGCTCAAAGCCATCATATTCAATCCCGATTACGCCAAGAGTATTGGCATATCACGAAAAAGAATCAATGGACTGATAAGCTTCATAACTATTCTGAGTATTTCTGTGGGGATTAAAGCCGTCGGTATTGTGATGATGAGCGCTTTGTTAATCATCCCTCCAACCGCCGCAAGGTTTTGGACGCAGCGATTCACTCCGCTCCTATTAATTAGCGGGTTTTTTGGTGCTGTGGCAGGTTGGTTAGGTGCTTATGTCAGTTATTCTCAAACCTCTATGCCTACCGGGCCTTGGACTATAGTTGCAGTTAGCGTTATTGCGTTTATATCTATGCTCTTTGCACCAAAACGTGGGGTGGTGTACCAACGTTGGAATAAGCTGATGTTGAAAAGGAGAATCAACGAGGAAAATCTTCTGAAGACGGCCGTTCAAAATGAAGTACGAGGAAAAGGCAAGCTATTTACAAGGACCGCAATCTCAGAACGCCAATTCTTTGAGTTAAAGCTTTGGAAAAGAACCATCCGTCGTCTCGTGAGAAAAGGCATGGTCACTAAAGTAAATACAGGCTACACCCTCAGTGGAAAGGGCCGCAGATACGGTGCTGAGATTGATCGTAGACATAAAATTTGGGAGGTGTATCTTCAGCGTAGAATGCAAATGAGTGTCCACCTTGTTCACGATGAGGCGGAGACCATGGAGCACTTCTTAACTCCAGAAATAGAGGAAGAGATTTTAGGAGAGTTGGGCCTATGTTCAAGGTTTAATCCCATCTTGGAGATACATGAACTTATCCCGGATACGGAGGTTGCATAAGAACTAGCTATGGACGCATTTTGGATCATCATTACGGGTTTTCTTGTAGCTTCCTCCACGGGGATGTTGGGAAACCTTCTGTTGCTCAGAAAAATGAGTATGATGGGTGATGCCTTATCACACGCAGTGCTTCCGGGCATTGTTGTAGCGTACTTAATCAGCGGCTCCAGGGCCTCTGTTCCTCTCTTTGCTGGCGCCATCATTATGGGAGTCCTCACCACTTTTCTTATTCAATTTTTCTCCTCCAAAGGCAAAATGCAAAGCGATGCCGCCATGGGGACTGTTTTTACCTTCTTATTCGCAATTGGGGTCATCTTAGTTACAAAATTTGCGGGCGAAGCAGATATAGATGCAGATTGTGTGCTGCATGGAGAATTGGCTTTTGTGCCGCTTCAAACGTCTACCTTTCTCGGCTTAGGAGTACCTGCACCGGTCTGGACTTTATTAGGTTTATTGGCCTTTATCCAACTCATTTTCTGGACCGGATATAAAGGTTGGTTGATTACTTCGTTTAATCCAGAATATGCGAGAAGCGTAGGGATTAAAACAATGATTTGGCACTATACCTTGATGGCAGCAACGAGTGTGGCCACAGTAGTAAGCTTTGAAAGTGTAGGTGCTATTCTAGTGATTGCTTTTCTAGTTGTTCCTGCAGCTACAGCTTATTTGATCACAGACAAACTGCCGTTGATGACCATTATTATCCTCATTCATGGATTAGTATCATCTACAGCTGGATATTTCATGTCGGATCTATTAGAAGCCTCGATAAGTGGAAGCATTGCTGTGATGAGTTTTGTGCTTTTCGTCTTTGCTTTTGTTTGGAGTAAAAAAAAGGGCTAAAGTCCCCACTTTAGCCCTCACTCGCTTAACACAAAAACACGTACAACTTTCGTTGCCTAGTTTTACAGGTGCAAACCTCGTGCCGTAATGTAAAATCGACTCGTGATTCTGCGTTAATAAATTGTAAAAGGACGTTTTTAAGGGATTAATCTTAGGACAACTACTACCATTGTGCATCAGGATAGGCTCTCGGCAAACTTTGCATTTCAGCAAGAATGTAGCCTAGTTGAGCGCTATGTATCCCAAATCTACCGCCGGTTTGCATCCAAAGTTCTGGACTTGGCATAACAAGCGTGGCAATTTTTAAAACCTCAGCAACCTTGCTTAACCAACCATCACGGAGGCTAGAAAAACGGGTGAAAGAGTCATCTAGTTTTTCAAACATGGGGTGTTCCTCGAAAAGCTCGCCGCTCCACATCCACAAATCGTTGATGCTTTGTTGAACCTTTTGGTGGCTCTCCTCTGTTCCATCTCCTAGTCGAATAACCCACTCGGCACTCCATTGAGCCTGGTAAGAAATCTCTTTAACAGCTTTCTCAGCAATCCCTGCTAAAGCCTTGTTTGAACAAGATCTTAGGGAATCAAAAAGGAAGAAATTAAATGTATCTATAAAGAAGCTTCTAACGATGGTATCGCCCCAGTGACCGTTCGGCTGTTCGAGAAGCATGGCATTGCGAAAGGCCATATGATCTCTGAAATAGGCTAGGGTATCTTCCGTAGTGTCCCCGCCAATCATAGCAGCCAGCTCTTGATATAAAAGTCTAGCTCTACCTATGTGGTCTAGCGCTGTATTTATAATAGCTATATCTTGTTCGAGTACAGGTCCTTTAGAGCACCATGCGCTGAGCTGCTGACCTAATATAAGTGCATCATCTGCAAGAAAGAAGAAGTACTCCTGGAGCGCTTCTTCAGATGTAAAATCGCGTTTTACACCGTTTAACCAACCTCCTGCCATAGCTTACATGTGTCCCACTTCGTCTGGGATATCGTAAAAGGTAGGATGACGGTATACCTTATCATCACTAGGGGTGAATAAGGGCTCTTTTTCGTCGGGGGCACTAGCGGTGATGGCTTCCGAAGGGACCACCCAGATGCTTATACCTTCAGATCTTCGCGTATACACATCGCGGGCATTTTTAAGTGCCATCTCTGCATCGGGAGCGTGAAGGCTGCCGACATGCTTATGTGAAAGTCCATTCTTACTACGAAGAAAGACTTCCCATAGTTTCCAATTCTCTGTATTCATGGTGGTTCTATTTTGGTTTAGGCGGCTGAAGAGTTTGCTTTGCGCACCGCCTGTTTTTTAGCAAATGCTGTAGCGGCTTCGCGAACCCACGCACCTTCTTCGTGTGCATTGACGTGATTCGCAATACGCTCCTTATTACAAGGTCCATTCCCTTTAATCACATCGTAGAATTCAGCCCAATTTATTTCTCCGAAGTCGTAACTACCGCGCTCCTCATTCCACTTCAAATCTGGATCTGGAATGGTCAAGCTTAGGTATTCAGCTTGCGGCACCGTTTTATCTACAAACTCTTGGCGAAGGGTATCATTGCTTTTACGCTTGATTTTCCACTTCATGCTCTGTTCAGAGTTAGGGCTATTGTCGTCCGACGGTCCGAACATCATCAGAGATGGCCACCACCAGCGGTTCAAACTTTCTTGAGCCATAGCTTTTTGCTCAGGAGTTCCTTGAGCGAGTTTCATCACTACCTCGTAGCCCTGTCTTTGGTGGAAACTCTCTTCTTTACAGATTTTCACCATGGCACGAGCGTACGGTCCGTAGGATGTTCTGGTAAGCATGACTTGGTTTTGAATAGCGGCGCCATCAACCAACCAGCCAATAGTTCCCATATCTGCCCACGAAGGGGTAGGATAGTTGAAAATGGAGCTGTATTTCGCTTTTCCGCTTTGCAAATCGGCGATCATTTTCTCACGCGGCTCCCCTAAAGTTTCAGCGGCCGAGTATAGATATAGACCGTGTCCTGCCTCGTCCTGCACTTTCGCTAAAAGAATGAGCTTTGCTCGAAGTGATGGTGCTCTAGTAATCCAATTCGCTTCGGGTTGCATCCCAATCACTTCACTATGAGCGTGTTGAGAAATCTGGCGGATCAGGGTTTTACGATACTTCTCGGGCATCCAATCCTTAGGCTCTACCTTGTTTTCGGCGTCCACATAAGTTTGGAATTTCTCCTCCAATGATACGTTTGTTCCCATGTCTCTGTGTTTTGGTTGCTTACAAAGTTAAAACACAACGCAATATGATGGGCTATGGTTTAAATTTGAAGAGTACCTTTACAGACCAATTCATAGATGTATGTTGAAGTTTTTTGGCAAAAAGAAAAAAGAAAAGAGCTCTTTGCTTGCAGAATCAAGCAAGGCAATCGATACTAAATTTTACCCTTTAACCGTTTCAGAAGTCCGCAGAGAGACCAGTGATGCTGTGAGTATTGCTTTCGAGGTTCCTAGCGAGCACCAAGAGAAATTCACGTTCCTTCCAGGTCAATATTTGACCTTGAAAACTACCATCGGTGGTGAAGAAGTGCGTCGTTCATACTCTATCTGTGCGGCACCTGCTGATGGCGAACTCCGTGTTGCTGTGAAGCAGATTGAAGGGGGTAAATTCTCCACCTACGCAAATAAAGAACTTAAGGTGGGTGATGTGCTCGAGAGCATGCCGCCAATGGGGAACTTTAAGTGGACTAAAGGCGCTGCTAGTGCGCATGTAGTAGGCTGGGCCGCAGGGTCTGGTATTACTCCAATCTTGTCTATTGCAAAGTCTGTGTTGACCTCAGCTGAGGATAGCACGTTCACTCTGTTTTACGGGAACAAGAACAGCAATAGCATCATCTTTAAGGAGGAGCTGGAAGATTTGAAAAACACCTACTTCGACCGCCTTGAAGTACACCACATTTTGAGCCGTGAGGATCAGGGTAGTGATACAACAAAGGGACGTATTGATGGTGAAAAAGTGAAGGCATTTAACACCAAGTTTTTTGATGTAGCCACCACAACGGGTCATTTCCTGTGTGGACCTTTGGGTATGATTGAAGGGGTTAGTGCTACGTTGGAGGAATTGGGTACGAAAAAGGAAGCTATTCACTTCGAACTTTTTAATACAACGGCTTCAAAAGAAGCAATCAAAGAGGCAGAATCTCATGCGGCAGATGCAAGCGCGGTGACCGTTATTTTAGATGGTGAAGAAACCCATTTTGAAATGAAGGGTAAGGAGTACATCCTAGATGCTGCTTTGGACGCGGGTGCTGATGTTCCTTACGCTTGTAAAGGTGCGGTTTGTTGTACGTGTCGCGCTAAGGTGATCGAAGGATCTGCAGAAATGGTAATGAACTATGCGCTCGTGGACGACGAGGTGAAGGACGGTTACATTCTAACTTGTCAATCTCACGCGACAAGCGAGAAGTTGGTAGTAAGCTTCGATGAGTAAGAGCAGTCCCAGAAAGAACGGCGTTAGCGACGAGCCAGGACCTTCGTTCCATGAGAAGAAGGCGAAAAATGCCAAAGATTACAACCTTGGCAAAGGCGCGAAGAAACGCATGAATAAAGCCAAGAAGCACAAATCTTCAGGCGGTAAACGCAAATAAGAAAAGCCCGGCGTGTAGTTCACACATCGGGCTTTTTTCTTGTTGAAATAAGGAGTTTTTTACTTCTCCCAAGTGTTATTTGTTCTATCTATATCCAGCAATCTCAGCGTTGGGTCAATCTCCACCTTTTGAATGTGGCGACCACCGTCCGGAAGCTTCAGTTCGTAGGTCGGATGAGTCCACGGCCAAGGTTTCATGGCCTCAAATCTCAAGTCCTCTTTCGCCTTGTACATGCTTAGCAACGGAATGGTGAACTGGCGCTCGCTTCCATCCTCATAGGTCACTTTGAGATCTATAGGCATTGGGAACTTCCCAACGCGCTCCAAAGAGATTGTGTTGCCGTTCATTTCAGGCTGCATGTCTTTGATGGCGTAGTCAATAGATTTGACTTGGTCCTTGTAGTAGCTGAGGTACCAGTCGAGCTCCATACCGCTTTCTTTCTCCATGATTCTAAGGAAATCGTGTGGGTCTGGATGCTTGAATTGCCATTGGTTCCAAAAGCGTTTCATGCCGCGGGCAAACGCCTCCTCTCCGACGATGTATTCCATCATGTTCAGGAACAATGCACCTGCGCTGTAGCTATTGATGCCATAAACCATGTTGTAGTTGAAGTGGTCGGCAGGCGTAGATAGGGGCTCGCGCAACCCAGCTGTATCTAAGTATACATAGTTGCGGTAGGCGCCCAAGTGTGGGTTCTCTTCACCGCGCTCAAAGAGCATGTTCATGCATTCTTCTTCAGCGTAGGAGGTGAAGCCTTCGTCCATCCATGGGTGGGCGGCTTCGTTGGTTCCAATCACGCCGTAATACCAGTTGTGTGTTGCTTCATGAACAAAAAGGCCGGTGAACCC
>ENA-OUOG01004295-OUOG01004295.1-marine-metagenome-genome-assembly--contig:-NODE-4295-length-12388-cov-4.228251_pt1 | contig 12388 bp, 4 predicted proteins | sample MGYA00248635_ERZ508505 | MGnify/ENA primary metagenome ERZ508505 (study PRJEB26176, sample SAMN06267871) | marine metagenome | isolation source: Saanich Inlet, British Columbia, Canada | place: Pacific...
CGACTTTTGTTACAGCGAATCATACGGGAGGGTGGTCAGCGCGATCTTTGCCGATACGTGTGTTAGCACGTGCCGATTGGGGGTTCTCACGGCAACGACGTGCGATTTGGTTCCGTGCGAGCTTGCAAACAAGGCTCCGGAAAACGGTACCCTGGGCGACTGCCCAAGCCAATTGCGGTCCGGCGAGACTTGCCAACCGACGTGTGACGAAGGGTTTGTCGTAACGCGCAATGCGACATGCGAAAGCGGTGGCATGTTCTTTGGGGCGATATGTGGATTGGATGACCCGCCTCCGCCGCCTCCGCCTCCTCCGCCGCCGCTATCGCCGCCTTCGGCGCCGCCGCCGCCGCTGGACATGACCAAGAGTTGCAAATGCTCGTGCTGCGCGGGAAACTACTGCGAGAAATCGGACGCCGGCAGTTACGACGCGGAAACCGCGAGCGATTGCGACGCGGCAGGCTGCCGATCCGATTTCCCGACGTCGTGTCCCTCTTCCGGCTCCAGCGGAAGCGTGTCCGCTTCGTACACGTCTTCGTCCACGTCGACATCTTCGCCGTCGCCGGCATCTCCTCCGTCGCCTCCGTCGACGCTCACCGCGGAGGACGTGGACGCGTCGCCGGCGCGGCTCGACCGCTTCGGCGCGACGGCGCTCGTCGTTTCGCTCGCCGCCGTTCTCCTGGTCTGACGGCGGCCCGATCGATGCCCGCAGCACGAAACACGGCGACGATCGACACGACGCGGTAGCGACTGTGTGGTCGACAGTGTGAATAGAACTGCGTGAGAAACGAAGGATGCCGCGCGCGCGTTTCGCGTCCGCCGCGCCTTGGTTGCGAGCCGCGGCGATACGTAGTCTATGATATGACATACCAGGTAGTCAGTCTACTAAAGCGACGAACGGCGTCCGACGCGCCGCTGTTATCTACGGGCGCGCCGCCGCTCACTGCTCCCCCATGCGCACGCCTCTTTCCTCCGCCCACCGCACCAGCGCGTCCGCGAGGTCGAAGTGGCCCTCGTGCACGGCGGCGTCCACCGGCGCGCGATCGCGGCGGTCGCGCGCGTTGACGTCGGCGCCGAATCGCAACAAACACCGCGCCGACGGCCAATCGCCCCGGACGCACGCGAGCGTCAACAGCGTGAACCCTTCAAAGGTTTCGTCTTCGTCGCCGTCTTTCGGCGCAGACGAACACTTCAAGTGCGCGTCGATGTTTTCTCTTAGCGGTGTCCCGCGGTGGCTGGACGAAAGCAAAAAATCCCGCAAACCCTCCGCGTCGCCGCGCCGCGTTAAAATCAAACGCGCCGCGGCGACCAACGCGGCGCCGACGTTTTGTTTTTCGTCTCCGCCGTCTTCCTTCGCGTCTCGCCCGGCGTCTCTTCGTCTGTCCGGCGCCGCCGCGGCCGCCGCCGCCTCCTCGGCTAACCGCCGGTCCCGCCGCTGCTTCCACTTCGGCACGACGTACTCCGCGTCGACCGCCGCGGCGGCGCGCGCGGCGCGCGCGATGGCGGACGCGGAGGCGGAGACGTCATCCGAAGCGTCTCTCCGTTCCGGGTGGCATTCGCCGAGCAGCGCGGCGATGCGCGCGTCGATCCTGGCCCTTCTCTGCCTGAGCGCCTCCAGCGCCGCCGCCTCGGCGAACGCGGTCGAGCGCGCGTCCTCCACGTCTATCTGCCCCTGCGACTTGCCGATGCGCCGGGTCTCCGCGACTGAACCGCGCGCGGCGAGCGCAGCTTCGAAGCGCTCGCGCCGCGCGCGCAACTGACGAAGCGACTGTTCCGTCTCCACCTTCTCTCGCGCCAGGCGCTCGTCCGCGTCCAAAGACCGCGCCCGCGCCATCGCGATCTCCTCCGTTCGGCGTCGCCTCGCCTCGAACGCCTCCACGGCAGCCTCCATGCCGTCCAGGTCTTCGTCCGAGGAGTCCACGTCGTACGCGACGTCGTTCTCGGGGAAGTGCAGGAGCTCCGCGCTGCCCCCCATGGCCGCGAACGAGATCTTCCCGAGGTTCAGGGCCGGAAGCGCCACCGCGCGGGGCGGCGCTCGGTCCGGGCCGCCCGCGCGCGGGACGATGGGGAAGGACGACATGCGCGCGGCGGGGGCGGCGGCGAGGGCGCGCGTCGCCGTCGCCGCGCGACGAGGCGGCGCGTCGTGCGCCCCCGAATGGAGTTCGAGGACGAAAACGGCGACGTCGGTGCCCACTCGCTCGTGTCAATATTCGCGGGCGGCTTTCGTCGTTTCGTGCGCTCCGAGGACGTCGGCGGCAGAGTCGGCCGCGCGCGCGGCGACGCGCGCGGGTCCTCCTCGACTCGTCTCCGAGGCGGTCGAGTGACCGCTCGGGGACGCGACACGTGACGCATGGCGGACGCGGTCGCGTCGGTCGACCCCGCCGCTCTGGCGGACGTGATTCGCCGGTGCGAGGCGGCGGTGGCGTCGTGGGACCTCGGCGACATCGAGACGCGCGCGGTTCTCGGGGAGAGCGCCGATTTCCGCACCGCCATCCGCGACGCCGCGCCCCTGGTGCTGGCCGTGGAGCGGCGGGTTCGCGACGCGACGCGGTCGGCGTCGTCGAGCGCGGCCGCGTCGTCGCCGCGCGAGGCGCGCGTGGCGCGCTCCGCCGAGGACGACGACTCGGACGAAACGAGAGGTTCTTCGCCTCGTCTTTCGCCGCCGCCGACGCCCGCCGCCGCGAACGCCCGCCGCGGCGCGACGGTGGTCGAGCTCTGCGGCCCCGAGCGCGGCCACGTGCTCGGCTGGCTCGTGCGCGCGCTCCTTCCGGTGGAGGCGGTGGAGGAGGTTGTGCTCGTGGACCGCGCGCGTCCGCCGCGGAGGGAAGACGGAGACGACGGAGCGACGACGACGAGACCTCCGACGTCCGACGAACGCGACGCGACCTCTTCGCGTTTGCCTCGGGTGACGTATCACAGGGCGAACGTCAAGAACGGGTCGCACCTGCGTTCGCTCGCCAGGTCTCTGCGCGTCGCGACGCATTGCGATGATCGCGGCGCGATCGTCTTCGTCGCCAGAGCTCTTTCCGGGACGGAGACGCTGCGCGCGTGCCAACTCTTCGACGCGTCGTATGAAAAACAATCTCCGAGCCGCGAAAAAATCTCCGACGTCGCCGTTCCAACGACTCTGCTTCTCGAGCCGGGAGACGCGCCGCCGAAGGAAGAGTCGCTCAAGGGCAAGCTTTTGTTCCGAATCGCGCGCGCGCACGCGTGCGCCGCCAGGCAGCTGTACCCGGCTCCGAGAAAAGACAAAGCCGCCGCGACGAGACGTTCGTCGGACGAACCCGGAGCTCTCGGCGCGAACGCCGCGGCGAAAAAAAATAAAACGCGCGACGAAAAAGAAAAAGAAACATTCGTCGCCGAGCGAAGCGCGCGGCGCGAGCGGCGCGACGCCGACGCGGCGTTCCGTTTTTTCCGACACGTCGTCGCCGGGTTACGGAAGACCCCCGGCTCGCTCGTCGACGAGTTCGTCGTCCGAGCCGGCGAGACGCGCGAGACGCGATTCGCCGTCGCGCGCCGCGACGTCGCCGTCGGCGATTCGAGCGACGCCTTCGGCCCCGTGGCGCGGACGGTGACCGAGCAGATGGCCGATCTCAACGCCGCCGTCGCGCGGCGCCTGGGCGAGCGCGGCGGGTACGTCGGGCCCGAGGCGTTGGCGGCGCTCGCCTCCGAACCGCCGAGACGCGCGTCGGCGGACGCGCCGCGCGCGGACGACGCCGGACCTCCGCGCGACGTACGAAGACCGTTCTTCGCGTTCGCGTCGCCGCCGCGTCTGTTGGCGGGGCGAGACGCGGATGACGGAGCCGACGACGCGATCGGCGGCGAAAAATTTGACGTCGCCGGTTTCCTGCTGCGCCGCGTCTCGCCGAGCCGCTGGACGGAGGGCGGGTACGCGGCCGAGCACTACGTCAAGCCCGACCCCGAGCCGCACGGCGTGTGCTACGAGGCGGTCGGCGTCGACGCGCGCGGTTTCGAGGCTGAATGCCCATACGACGAATTACGCGCGCGCGGCGACTCAGACGCGGAGCGCGTCGGTCTCGGCTTCGTCGCCGTCGCCGCGCACGAAAGAGGCGGCGCGGAGGAGGACTCCGAGTTCATTAACGAGTTAATCAACTCGGACGAGTTCATTAACTCGGACGCGTCGCTCGGGCGCGTGTTGACGAACGCGCAGATCGAGCGTCTGTGCGTGAAGACCGGCTTCCGAGGCGTGGGCGTAGCTCAGACGCTTCTTCGCGTCGCCGACGGGTTCCATAAATGCGGCGTCCCCGTGCGTATAAAGACGGCTTCGGAGAAAGCGTTTACTTCGTTTTCGAAGATGCCTGCTTTGTTAAAGTTCATAGGGTTCAAAGACCCGACCGTCGCGGGAGTGAGCAAGGCGCGCGGCGTGCGGACGGTGGTGGTGGTGGACGACGTGGAGGAGTACCGCCCGGAAGAGGAAAGTGGAAAGTTTCAAACCGGCGGCGGTGTCGAGCGATCGGTTGGAGATTTTCGTCATCGGTGGCGCGCCGACGACGACGACGCGCGCGCGTACGAAAAACGCGGGTGGGGGAAGAAGGACGCTTCGGAGGATGACGCGAGAAGAGATTTTGTTTTTCGCGCGGAAACAAACTCGTGTCCCATCGACTGGGCGGTCCGCGAGACGACTGCGGCGATGAACCGCGCCGCGCCGGATACCGTCGACGCGTGCGCGGCGCGCGTCACGCGCGCGTTACGCGGCGCCGAGAGTCCCGCGAGTTTCGGGGACGGCGCGGAAGCCGACGCGCGAAAAGCCGCCGCCGCCGCCGCCGCGGGCGCCGCCTTCGCGCGTCGCGCGGCTCGCGAGCCGACGTACGCGTCGACGCACGCGAAAGTTCTGCGCCGCGTCGATTCCGAACAGTTCCGCGCGAAGGCGGCGGAGACGACGCTCCGTTATCTTCGACGCCTTTCGAAACGCGCGGACCCGCGCGAGACGCCCGTTATGTTCGACGCCGAGGGTTTCGCGGCGTTCGCCGCCGCGCTCGGAGCTCTCGAAAGCGACGAAAACGTCTCTTTGGTCCGCGAGACGGAAACGGAACGCGCGCGCGTCGCCGCGAACGTCGCCGCGACGCTCTCGGAGCTCTGCGACGTCGCGGAGACATCCAGCGCCTCGCTGTTCGCGCTCTGCGCCGCGGTCGAACACGGCGCTTTTTGCGGCGCGGAGCGCGACGTCGTAAACTCGCTCTCGGAGGATGCCGAAGAAATCGCCGAAAAAATACTCGCGCGTCTTCGTTCCGTCGCGTCGCGAAGGGACCCGCGAGTCGGAGGGGCAACGTTCGCGTTTCCCGCGAGAGCCCGTTTCGCCGCCGAGCGCGCGTGCGTCAAGCTGTGCGCGTCGCGCGAAAAACAAACGCGCGAGTATTTTTTCGCCGATTCGCGCCCGATCGTCGGTCACAGTGAAACGCGCGCATCGTTCGCCGAGAACGCTCGCGTCGGCTTCGGGCTCGGGCGCGGGCGCGCGCTTTCAAGAAACGAACCGGCGCGTTCGCGCGCCGAGACGCACGCGTCGGCGGTGGCCGAGGCGGCCGGGAAACTGAGACGACCGACCTGCGGCGGAACCAAAACCAAAAACGACTCTGAAGCCTCCGCGCGGGTTAGGGTCCCGGTCGCGCCTCCGCTCACGATCGCCGTGGCGGGGTCCGTCGCCGCCGTCGAGCGGGGCATGCGGCAGGGCTGGGTGTTCCAATACGCGGGGAGCCCGGTGGCGCCGAGCGACGACGCGTACTGGACGCGCTGAGGCGAAGCGCGATGAGTATGTCAATCGTAAACCGTGGGGCGTGACTGATAGAAAGTACTTTCGTATTCTTGCCTCCAACTCTGAGACCCGCATAGCACCCACAACTTTGCCCTCTTCAGTCAGAATCTGAATCTGAGTTACGAACCGTAAAACTACCTCTCGAACCGTGAATGTGAACACACGGCGTCGACGGCTGATTTATTCGTCAGCCGCGTCATTCGCCGTGGTTTTCGCGATTCCTCGCGGGTCAGGGTTGGTTTGGTGGGTGCCCGGTTGCGCCGACATAAGGTCGCGGGCGAGCAGGTTGGTGGAGTCGACGAGGCGGGCGGCCTCGACGTCGTGGGCGTGGTGTCGGGTATGCCCCCTCAGCCAGTGGCCGAGTGCGCGGGCGCGCACGGTGGAGAGTTCGCGGACCCACCGGTGGCGTATGTGGCCAGCGTTGTGCGCGGCAAAGTCCGCCGGGTCGCGCGTTTTGTGGCGGCGCGCCGCGCAGTGGCTCATGCGGTCCAGGAGGTTGAGCGCGGCGGGGTGGAGCCGGCCGTAGGTCTCCACGGCGAACGGAATGACCTCGTGGCGCCCCCGGGAGGTCTCGTGGCTGTAGACGTTGAGCTTCGCTTCGTGGGCGATGTCGGCGGTGTATCCGTCGACGCGAGCGGCGTTTCGTCCGTGTACGGAGGGGCCGAGTCCGCGCGGCTTCCCCGTGGCGGCGACCGGGTGGGCGGTGACTACGTCGACGACGATTCCGCCTCGGTGATCGGGATGCAGGGTGTCCGCCATGTCGAAGTCGCTGATGGCGATGTCGGGTCGCGTTTTCTGTCCCGGCCTGGTCGTGGCGGCTAGTATGCCGACGGGCTCGAGGAAGGACACGCACCCGGATTCGTTCGCGAAGCCGTGGATCGCGTCGCGCACGGTGTCGTGGAGGATCGTGCGGCTTCCGCCGGACGTCATAGACGAGTCGCACAGCCGCGCGTGCGTCGCGGGCCCTGGCGTGCTCGTGCGGCCTGTCGGGAGGGACAGTTCGAGGTGGACGAGGACGGAGTAGGTTTTCGCGTCGACGGTGAGGGACGGCTTGAAGGGCGTTTGGAGGTGCCACTCGAGTGCGCCTTCGCCGCTGAGCGAGCGGATTTCGGCCGCCATGACGCCGGCGGGGTCTTCGCATCCGCTGGTACCCGGCGCTTTCTTGAGCTTGCTGAGGAGCCGGTCGCTGGGCGCGGCCAGCGCGGTGAGCATGTCGTTGATGGACTTGGTGTGGATGGCGTTGGTGACCTGGGTGTGTAGTTTCTTGGCGGGCACTCCGCCGGCGGTGAAGTTCCGAAGCGGCGGGAGGGTGGTGTACTTTTGCAAGCGCTTGTGCGCGGCGAGGATTCCTCCCCATCGCGGTGCGCGCTTCAAAGTTTGTCCCAGGTCCTCGGCGCGTGTTTTGGAGGCGTCCAGACCTTCCAGGCCGGGGATGTGGGTGGCCAGGTCGTTGGCGATGTTGGCCCAGCAGGCGATGGTCGCGGCGTCGCCGGTGGCGGAGAAGTCGGTGATGTTTTGGCCGCCGTAGGCGAAGGGCAGGGCGACGCGCTCGCGTACGAACGGGAGGTTGAGCTCGTCGTGCGTCACGTCAGCGAGGGTCTGCCAGGTCTCGAGGATGTCCTTGTATGCGCGGTCGTAGGGCTCCGGTGCGACCGAGTATGGTACGCATTGCAGCAGGTAGTTCAGGCGTGTTACGCAGCAGTAGTGCATCGTGATGGCGGCGAGGTGCGGGTTCTTCCTTCCGAGCGTTTTTATGTGTTTGAGTCGCTCGGCGTGCTCGTCCGCCTTGGTGTTGACGTGGGCGTTGACGAACTTCGCGTTTCCTACTGGTAAACCGACGATTTTCATCCCGTCAGGGATGAGCTCCGTCGTGCCGACTACGGCGCCGGTGTCCCACGGCTTGCACGTGTAGGCGATGTCGTGTTCGGCTGTGAGGTGGGAGAGGGGGTCGGCCGCCGGGCCAGGGATCTCCTCGCCTTCCCTTCCGATGAGACGATCGATTTTCTTCATCGTGAGGTTGCCCGCGGCGCACAGCTCGCGGAGCTTCTCGATGACTTTCAGGCTTTCTTCGCGTGGGCCGACGAGGGTGACGTCGTCGGCGATGGCGAAGATGCGGACACGTTCCCCTTGGAGTTGCGCTTCGCAGAGTATCGTGTGGAGGCCGAGGCAGAAGAGTTGCATGCCCAAGGAGTCCCCTTGGGTGCAGCCCGTCTGCCCGGAAATGATCTCGGCGGTTCCGTCGTACCGGTGGTAGAACAATTCCGTCATGTGGTCGTGCATGGACAGGAAGAAGGGGAGTGCTTCACGTCCTCCGTCCTTGTCGCAGGCGAGGATTCCTCGCGTCATGACGCAACGGGCTATCTCGTTGAAGGCGTTCTTGAGGTCGATCGCGTGGGCCTCGAAGGTCGGTTCTGCGGCTAGTAGCTCTTGGACGGCAATGCCGCACTGCTGTGCGCCAGCTGGTCTTCCGATCGCGAACTGGGTGACGTAGCCGCCGTTTCCGCGTAGGTGTTCACCCCACGAGTCGCGGTGTCGCCGCGCGAGCATGCGGCCGGCGACTCGCCGAAAGACGAGGGGTACGCCGATCGGGCGGATGGCGTGCCCGAGCGCGTCTTTGTTCAAGGCGACGAGGCGCGCGCCCGAGTAGAGCCTGCGAATCTCTGGCGTCATGTCTCCTCGAAGAATTTTGGTGAAGTAGGTGGTGAGATCGTTCAGGATCTCGGGGACGCCGGTGAGGATGCTGAGGTGTTCGACTTTCCAGCCGCCGGCGTCCTCGCTGCTTCTGCGTGCGGACGTGTTGATCGCTTCGCGGAGCTCGAGGGCGGTGAAGTTGATGCTCGGGGCGATTTCGCGCGCGTGCTCGAAAGCCTGGGGCGGTATCCTGCCTTTGTCCTCGCCGTGCAGGGCGCGGAGTTTGTCAACCGTTTCGGCCGTGTTCGCCGCGACGCCGAAGCCCTCCAAGGTTCGTATGGCTTGGGCGTATTTTCCGGCCTTGGCGAGGTTTTCCGCGTGATCCAGGATCACGGCTTCGTTTTGGCGGTGGGAGCGTGCCGAGCCCGGTTCGAGGTTGGCGGACCACGCCGAGTCGTGCTTCGCGTCGGCGAGCGCTTCGTCGAGGAGCTGTTCCCAGTTTCCTTTTTGAAACTTTGTGAAGCGCGCGCCGTAGTTGGCGGCGCCTCGTTTGCCGCCTCGTTTCGAGTTCTTCCGTAGCAGCAGGATGGGCAGGATGATGAACATGGTGTGTGCGGCGGGGTTATCCCAGTCGGCCAATATCCACTTGATGATTCGTTGGCACGCGACGGCCCAGTGGAAGGCGTGCCCGCGTTTCACCTGCGGCGACGTTCGCCATCGGCGCGATTGCCAGGTGTCGGCGTTGACGATGGTCTTGGCCCAGGCTTTGGCGTCTTCGAAGGCGGGTGGAGTGGGCTGTGATGCCATGCCTTGTACGGTGGCGTACACCCCGTGCGCTCTCGGCGATGCGGTGATCCGAGCGGTGGTCGGCGTGAGTGCCGTTCCAGGCCGGCGCGGGCTCGACCGCGAGGGCGTGGTGGTGCCCGTCGTGTTGCGACGCGCGCTTGGTGTGCCCGGCGTGGCGACGGTGGTGGTGGTCAGGAGGGCGGCGACTTCCGCCGCGGCTTCCGCCGCGACGAGTGCTACCGACGTGGGCTGTGCGCTCGCCGGTCCGGGGTCACTGGCCGTAGGCGCGTCCGTGGGGCATCTGCTCTGCGTGCGGCCAGAGGTGGTGGTGGTGGTGATGCCAGTGATGCTGGTCGTGGCCGTAGGCGTGGCTGCGGGGGTGTCCGCCGTAGCGCTCGATGGCGATGCCGAGGTTGATGAGTACGCAGGCGAGCGCGTAAGCGAGGAAGACGGCGGCGACGACGGCGATCCAGCGGTCTGGGCGTCCGATGTGAGGGCCCGGGGTCTCGGGGTTGTGTCCGCAGTCGCGTCGCGTCCTAGCGGTCGAGGGCTCGTCATCTCGCGGTTCGGTGTCACCGCTGGCGGGGCGGCTCCGTCGCCGTCGCGCGGGCCGGGAACGGTCGTCTTCGGCGGCGGCGGACGTGGTCGACTGCCGCGGGCCAGTGGGCTCGAACGCGAAGCTCGCGGATCCGGGGGCGTTGGTGTGGCCGACGCCGCGCCCGGCTCGTGTGCCGCGGGCGCGGCCGAGGGCGCCGCTCCTCGCCGGGCCCGCGTTTCCGTTCGCCGGGCCAGTTCGGCGGCCTTCGCCGCTGCTCCCGCTCGTCGGCGGCGTATCTTCACGCTGCGCGTTTTGCGCGGTGCGCCCTGCGTGGTGTCCGGGGTCCCCGCGGCCACCGCGTCCGCCTCCTCTGGCGCTCCGTCGTCGGTGTTCGTGGTCGGTGTGATCGTCGGTGTCGTGGCCAGTCTGCGCGCCTCGCGTGCGTTCCGGAGCGCCTCCTTCCGGTTGGCTGACTCGATGGCGTTTTTCGCCTCTTTCTCTCGCGCGCGCTTGATCCGCTGCGTGCGCGTTTCGCGTGGGGACATGGTTCACGTCGTGCGTCGGCACGGGGCGGGCTGCTGCCGCGTAGGTGGGGCGCTCTTGCGCGTGTGGCGTCGGCGGCAGCGGCGGCAGTATCAACGTCGTCGGCGGTCGGAGCGCGTGCTCTTTCCGGCGCAACGACGGTGTTGTCGGCGGCGGCGGCGGTTGTTGTTGTTCCGGCGACCGGGGAGGACGTTCTGCTCGGCGCGGCGACTGCTGTGGCGGCGGCGGCTGATGGAGCTCTCCCGGCTCGGAGCCAGAGTCGCTGCTGTTGACCGGCGCCGGCTTCTCTGCGGGTTCGAGCTCTTCGCCGCGCGAGAGGGTCGTCCCGCGCGCGAACGCTTCACAATACTCGTGGAGGAGACTCTGGAGGTCGGCGCAGCGGTCTCTTCCGTCGTTGGGACTTGAGGTGCCGGCGCTTTCGCGATGATATTCGAGGCCGACTTTCCCCCTCTGGCTGCCTTCTTTGCGGAACTGCCGTACGCTGAAGGTGCGCGGCGTGCGCGCGTCCGCGATGCGAAGGTAATGCGTGTAGCCGGGTACCTCGCCGTTGGGCAGGGCCTTCCCCGGTGCTCCTTGTTCCCAGTTGACCCCGTCTGGTAAGGTGATCTGCCCGAGTGAGACGAGGTGAGCGAGCGCCAGGTGGACGTCGTCAAGCTCAGCGTATATCCACGGGCCCGGCACGCAGCCCTTCTGCGGGGATTTCGGAGACTTGCCCTTGTCGAGCATGCACTCGTTTCGCCGGTGACGTTTCCTCAGTGAGCAACCAGTCTGTAGATTCCCACCTCCTTAATTTCACTTGCCGAGGAAGGGATGTTTTCACGCGTGTGCGACGCGCGGTCCTGGCGCCGCACGGGCGTGCGCGCACCCTAGGGTTCCCGGGTTGTGAGTTGACGGGTGCCCACGTGTCGGAGGAGGCTGATTCGCGCGGCGGCGATGTCAGGTCCGAAACAAGGATACAACAATAGGGTTCCAGCGCGGTCGCGGGCGCGTGCGATGGTGGTGCACAACCACTTTGGCGGGAAAAACTTGAAGATCGGCGCGATGAGGCGCGACGAGTGGGTGGGGTTGGGGTGGCTTCCGCCTTCCCAAGGGGGGGGGGCGCGATGAAGATGCGCTGGGTGTACCGGAGACACACAAGGGTCCGGCCCCTCTGAAGCGAGGGTTGTTTTGCGGCGACGAGCGCGCGGTGACGACGAAGAAACAACCGAAACGACGTGAAACGAAAATCACGAAAAGGCGTTTCGACGAAAACGCAACGACGAGGATCTCAGATCAGCCGGCGCCGCCGGCGCGCGTGACGCGACGAGAAACGAAAAACAAAACAAGCCGTCGTCGTCTCGACAGAAAACCCCCAACCCGTCGTACTACTCCCCACCCTCCCCCATCTCTTCTAGCTAGCGCTTCATAAGCTAAGATGCTGAACGTGAATTCGGCGGCCTCGCCGCGCGCCGCGTCGAGCTCGGCGCGCGCCGTCGCCGCTTCGCCGCGCGCCGCGACGACCGCGGCGCGCCACGTCTCGGCGGTGTGCATCGCCGCCAGCCGCGCCCTCGCCTTCCAGGCATCGAGCTGCCTTTTGACATTGGCGTACTTCTCGTCGAACGCGACGCGAGCCTTCTCCTTCTTTTCCGCGGCGGAGGCTCGGCACGCCGCGCCAACCTCCATCGCGCGGACCAGCAGAGCCTCCGCGGCGCGGCCCTCAGCGTCGTCGAGGGCAGCCTCGAGCGCCCGCGTGTGCGCAATCTCCGCCTGCGCCAGGGCGTTCGCCTTGTCCGCCTCGAACGCGGCGCGAGCCGACGAAAGCGCCTCCTCCGTCTCCGCCGCCGCGGAGGCTCCGCACGTCGCGCGAACCTCGTTCTCGCGGTCCAGCAGAGCCTCCGCGGCGCGGCCCTCAGCGTCGTCGAGGGCAGCCTGGAGCTCAGCCTCCGCCGTCGCCCGAGCCTCCGTCAGCTTCGCCGATGAGGCAGCCTCGGCTTCGTCTTTGTCCCGGGCGGCGGACTCAGCGAGCGCGGCGGCTTGCGCGTCGAGCGCGGCGCTCTTCTCCGTCTTCGCCGCCTCCGCCTGCGCGTCGAGCGCGGCAGCCTTGGCCGCCTCCAGCTCGGCGCGGAGCGCGGACGCCGTCTGGG
>ENA-OUOG01004296-OUOG01004296.1-marine-metagenome-genome-assembly--contig:-NODE-4296-length-12383-cov-7.056802_pt1 | contig 12383 bp, 12 predicted proteins | sample MGYA00248635_ERZ508505 | MGnify/ENA primary metagenome ERZ508505 (study PRJEB26176, sample SAMN06267871) | marine metagenome | isolation source: Saanich Inlet, British Columbia, Canada | place: Pacific...
GACAAACACTCGATCGCGATTGGCTTGGCCTTGGTGAAAGCGGCCTCCGACAATAGGTCGCCCTTCCAGATTCAACACCGTACCTATGCGCAGAAAAATCCGGTCTATGCTGACCCGACTTTTCCCGCCTATCACTACACAAGACATACAACCAACAACACAAACGGTTATGATCAACGCATTCACCGCTCGGGCGGAGTGGTCGATAAGGTCGCGTCGAATTCAATGAAAGTGCATCCCGAATTCGCACAAGGAGAAGTCAGCACGCCCGAGGCCGAGGCGATGATTACGGAAGCCTTCCCTTATACAAGCGGTCAAGAATTGCGCGCGATCATCGCAGCAACGCTTACCCCTGAGGCTCTGCCTGCCTATCACCCCAGCTAGAGTGATTGCGCGCCCCTGCTTCTGGTCAATCTTGCTCGCTGCGCCTTTTCGGAAATACCTTTGCACAAAACCTTAAAATGAAGGACAATGCTCAAAAGAGCAGCCATAGAACCTAAAGGTCCCATCGTGTCCCAAACCCGACGCCCCGTCGCCTCCCTTTGGATTGGCGAAAACCTGCAATATCTCAATCAATTATGCCTGAAATCGCATTTGAACCACGGGCATCCGGTGACGCTTTATTGCACCGATACGGTGACCAATGCGCCAGAAGGCGTGGAAATTCGTCCCGCGACCGAGATCATGGATATCCCGATGGATATCGTCGAGGCGACCTCGGCTTCCTTCCTGTCCAATGTGTTTCGCTACAAGATGATCCGCAAGACAGGCGCGATCTGGATTGATTGCGACGCGTTTTGCCACAAGCCCTTCCCCGATGAATGGGAATGGATTTACGCAGGCCACGGGATGCGCGGAGCGCTGAATTGCGGTGTGGTGGGCCTGCCGCAGCAATGCGAGCTGATTGATCAATTGATTGATTACTATGACAATCTGCCTGACTACCCTGCATGGTGGAACCCCAACCAGCGCAAGAAACTGGACCGCCAAAAGGGCGATGAACCGCATGCCGTAAAAATCTACCGCGCCGAGCGAACCGCATTCGGCCCGCAAGCCTTTACCCATTTTGCCAAGCAAACGGGTGATTTTGAGAAGGCGATGACCTCGGATGTGCTCTATCCGGTGCCCTTCCAGCTCAATGATATTTTCTATGACCCGCATGGGCGCGTCGAAGGCTGGTTCACCGATGATACGGTTTCGGTGCATCTGTATACCAATGGTACCAAACCATGGTGGCGCAAGCATGTGCCGCTCGAGAATTCTTATGCATGGCGCATGTGCCAAGAGGTCGGCATTGATCCCTCGAAGGCACTTGGTTGAGGGTGGCCCGCAGGACCAATGGCTAAAGCATCGACACTCACGCTATTCTTCATCGTAGAAGCGCCAAGCTACCAGTATCTGGCCTGCTATCTTGCGGCTTCGATCCGCAATCATATGCCCAAAGCGACAAAGCTGGTCGGCTATTGCCCCGCGCATAAGATGGCCGAGCTTGACCCTGCCGCTGTCGAAACCCTACGCCGCATGGGCTGTGAGGTGCGGCCGATGCAGACCGAGGGGCAATTCAGCCCCGACTATCCGCATGGCAATAAGTTGCTGGCCTGTTTGCAAGAACGCGATACCGACTTTTCGGGCTTCATGGATAGCGACGTGCTGATGATCCGTGACAACAAGCTCGCCAATATCGGCAAAAAGGGTCATGTCTCGGCATCTGTGGCGGCCTCGATGTATTGGGCACCTCAGACGATCTGGGAAAAGATCTATGGCGCCTTCGACATGGAAGTTCCGCAAGAGCGCGTGATGTTGATGCGTGACAAGCGCAAGCCGATGATCCCCTATTTCAGCTCGGGCTTTGTGGTCTTTCCTGAACAGCACCGCACCAAAGACGGCCAGAGTTTTCCGCAAGTCTGGATGGACACGGCTCAAACCATTGATGCGATTAAAGACCTCGACAATAAACGCCCCTATCTGGACCAGATGAGCCTGCCAATTGCGATCAATCGTGCGGGGCTGAAATGGAATGAACTGCCCGAGGAACAGCATTTCATCCTCGGCGGTAGCCTGCGCGGCCAGCCCTTCCCAGAAGATCGCGAGATTTACACAGTGCATTACCGCAAATGGGATGTGCTTAAGGAAAACGGGCTTGGAGAGCACGGATATAACGGGCTCAAGCAACAAGTTGGCACAAGGCGCGTGAGTTGGGTTTTCTCGCAGGCACTGCCCAAGGGCATCGAGCCTGTCGAGGGTCATGACGGCCCCAAGCCACAGGCCAAGCCACAGCCCAAAGCAGCCGCCAAGCCAGAAGCCGCACCAACACCGCCCCCTGAGGCCCCCAAAGGCCCAGACCCCAGCAAAGGAGGTATGGCAGCCGTTACAATGCTATACCGCGACCATTTCTTTCTGGAGCGTTGGGTGCGGTATTGGGAAGGACAGATCGGGCGGGAGAACCTCTATATCCTGAGGCATGGCGAAGATAGCGAGATTGATCGCATCGCCGAGGGCGCGAATATAATCCACATTCCGCAGAGCGATGACAAAAGCCGGTTGGAGCGTCGTCGTTGGACAATCTATTCCTCTTTCGCGAGCGGTTTGGCCTATTATTACAACTGGGTTATTTGCAACGATGTTGACGAAATCGTGGTGTTAGACCCTGAAGCAGGCGACAACATCCACGACTATCTCAATGCGAAATTTACAACAGGGTCTGTGCCTCAAGTTATTTCGCCTTTCGCGGTCGAGAGCGTTCATACACCCGCCAGCGAACCTGAACCCATTATAGATGACAAGCCGATCCTATCTGTTCGCCGAAACTTCAGGCTCAATTCGAATTACGCAAAACCTTGTATTATACGCGGGCGAACCAAATTCTCGATCGGCGGCCATGGATCAAATCGAAAAGATGTCGCCCTAGACCCTAACCTGTATTTATTCCACCTGCGCTTCGTAGATGTGGAAATTTCAACCCTCCGCCTAAACAGTCGAAAGGCGTTGAACGATCATCGATTAGGCCCTCGCGAAGGCACAAATCGTAGTAAAAACACTTGGGACACAGGCACTGAAATTTTCAATGCCCTCAGCCAACTCGAACCAGTGGCAGAAACCATGGATTTCGCGGATTTTCGACAAAAAATGTTGGACGGCCGAAGTCAGACGCCAGATACTGGAAATTGGTTCTTCAAGAATATGCGCTCAAAAGAGCTTTATCGTCTGCCCGAGAGATTCACCAAGCTATTCTAACATTTCAGGAGTTAGACGGCGCATGGCCGTCCTTGTATTTCAGCCCGACACAGAGGAATTCTGCTGCAGTTTATCCAGTATTTTTCGCAAGATGACAGCGCCATATTCCGCGTTTTTGTGAACGTAGTCATCTGAAGCGAGGCCGAATTTCGCATCGGTATAGCAACCATGCGCGATCGTATCCAAGGGCTGTCCGACATGGGTGATGTTGTCCTGCCGTAGAATTTCTGTGTTCAACTCATCCAAAAGGGCAAGATCGTTCCGGCTGGCGCGGCGCGCGATGGTATAGCGCCGCGGTGTTGGGGCTTTTCCGTAAGTGTAAAACGAGATCATGTTCATCAAAACGCGTGTTTTGCCCGTAGCAGCCATCAAGCGCGCCATCTGATAGGTCGTGTGGTTCAAGAAATGCTCGGCCAAGACGAGTTGAATATAGTCCCGCGTCAGGTAACGGTCGGGATGTGCAATATGGTTGAGCAAGTCAGGCACGACCGCACCCGGACGGATGCGCGCGCCAATGAACACCACCGCGTCATAGAGTGACGGGTCAAGTTCACGTCTGCCATGCTGGTTAAACCTTGAAAACGCATTCGCCGCTTTTTCATCATCAGGAACGATCTTGCCATCCACCCAGGAGATATGACGAAAACGGTTTCCCGCTGTCCCCCAGAATTCCAGATCCAGCCCTTGAGGAATATCGACCAAAGACAGTCCCGATCTTACGGCGGCAAGATGGCTATCGCCAAAGAGCATTACTTTCATGTCTCGCCCTCCGCGCTCGTCTGGCTTTGAAATGCTGCCAGCATTTCTTCTTCGCAGCGCACATCATCCGTGGCGCTGATCTCTCCGTCATCCTCTGCCATGGAGACAGTTGGCACCGCCTTGGCAGGGGGCACCGGCGCCGCTCGACCAAAGGCTGCGTTCAGATCATGGAAAAAGCACGTCATCACATGATCAACACCTTCGGGCAGAACGCTACGTTGATTGGCTGCATAGAACTGGCCTGCAAAAACAGGGTGCGTGATGATTTCGTAAGAGGGGAAATAGTCGACACACTCCATATTGCTGCTGGCGCTGCCTGCGACGGCCCGCAGGACAGATTTCGAATAAGAGGTTGCGTTCAAAACATGCTGCTTTGAAGCGGTGGCGGTCAGTGGAACTGGCGAGACTGTTAGCAATACTTTCAAACCGGATCTAATCCGCCGCATATTGATGATGGCGCGGTTCAGATCACGCATCACATCATCATAGCTCATATTGTGGAATTCATGGGCTTGCGGGTCAAACTCCCCCGCGACCGTTCCGGGACAAATCGCAAACTCAGTGCCTGTGGCTTTGTCCCGCCAGCACTCGGTCAAGCCAAGGGTGAAAACGAAGACCTCGGCCTTACGTATCGAGCTACGGATTGCATTCAGGGTCGCCAGTCGGGAGGCCCGCGCCTCTTCAATCGAAAAGAACCCGTCTGGCTCTACAGCGGGGCGGAAGGGGTCGTAGAAGCGGCCATCCTTTTCCCAGAACATGTCGGGGCAATCCTCGGGCTTGATCGCCCACTCCACCCATTGGGCCAACATCCGCGTCGTATAGATATTGCCCGTACGAAAGCTGAAGGTTCCGTAATGAAAGGCCTTTTGCAGATCAACCGAGCCGGGCGCAGCTTCCGCGTCAATCCAGTTATAATCCCGCTCCCGCAATGCGCGGCCGATATGCTGCGCAAAACAGGACCCCGCCGTAACAATTGGCGTTTTTTCGGTGATATCGAATTTCGGGGACCATAGGCCACGGATATCAAGCGCATCCTGCTCGGCAACTGCGCTGCGCCAGAAGGCCTGCGGGGGCAAGGATTCATACGGATTTTGTGTCATGCCTAGTGTTTACTCAATGTCTTCTTGCCCTTCCACCGCATTAAAAGCGCGTTTTCAACGGTGCGGCCTGTAGCCGGCCATGGCTTGCTATTGAGTAGAACGGCTGAATGCGGCACAAACGAGACAAGAATTTGAAAAAAAGACGGGGTTTGGGTTTTGGGCATCAGTATTAACATCGCAACCCAACTGGCGCGGATCGCACCTTTGCTGAAGGATTGCGAGAACGGCATCATGCTGGGACGGCAGAAAATGCATTTCCGCCCGGCCGCATGGACACCGCAATTGATCGGCACATTGGGGCGTATGGGGATCAAGGCGACGCCTGAAGACCTTTTTCAAGAAGACGGGTTTTGCGAGACCTATCTCAACACAATCGGCTGGCCAAAACTCGAAAGCCTCGATTTCTCGGCCATCGAGGGCGCGGAATATGTGCATGATTTATCCGAGCCCGTGGGCGATGATCTGAAAGAGAAATTCGACCTCATCTATGATGGAGGAACAACTGAGCACGTCTTTGATATTGCTCAATCTTTCCGAAATGTTGACGCCATGCTACGCGATCAGGGGATTTTCGTTTCCTGCGTGGGAACCGATGGCTGGTTCGGGCATGGTTTCTATCAGGTGGGGCCAGATATCCCATGGCGGTATTGGGCCGCAAGCCTTGGCTATAAGGTTCTGGGCTGTTGGACGTTCACACGACGCGGACGCGATGCACCACGCGTGATCGAGGACCCGACCAATTCGCCCCGCGGGGCCGAGCATCGCTATTCCGACCCGCAATTCATCTTCTATGTGGTTCAGAAACAACCGCGCAAAGGCCCCCCCAAACCGGTGATCCAGAGCCACTACATCAATTATTGATTGAGAATATCTCGGCCCGCACCTGCGCTGGCAGACGCCTGAGGACCGCAAGGCCACCGCCTCGCGGCCCGAAATCCTGCATCTCGATGGGAATGCCCACCTCGCCGATCAACTGCAATTGCTCGACCGCTTGTTTGACAGGCAGCGCATCAGGATGCTGGATCAGGATGATGCCGTCATCGCCTAATGCCTCGATTGCTGCGCCGTAAGACTTGAGGAAATTGGCATCGACACCATTGATATGAAGCAGATCAAAACGGCGGCGCCTATTTCCCTTGCGGAAGTTTTCGATAACACGTGCAGGGCGCCCTGAAAGAAACTGGATCTTGTCGGGGAAATGCTTAGCGAACCATTCCATCACCGCTGGAGTATAGACATCATTATCAGCCGAGCGGCGGGTCAATTGCGTGCAGGTGTCAAAAGCCACCACGCGCGCATCTGGCACAAGGGATATTTGCATCAACAGCGCATGTCCCGCATCAACGCCGATCTGCATCACTGATTTGGCCCCACTCAAGTAGCAGGCCATACGTGCGCGCAATCCATGCGTTCGCGACATGAAAGGGCTCTCGGTCAGCCGGTGTTCTTGTTTATTGCGGTAAAACCCATTGGCGTTGACGACAGCAGGTTTGCCCTTGGCTTCCAGCGCTTGCAACAGATGCTCATTCATATCACGAAGCTGCGCAATCCAGCCCTCATCCTTCAGCAAGGCCCCCCAGATGCTAATTTCTGCATCTGCCGCTATACGTTTCGGGTCATCCGGACGCTCATCCGCTGACGTCAGATCCGGTTGATATTTGGCCAGCATCTCGGCACGCAACTCAGCCGCACGTTCACCAAGCTGCTGTCGGCTCATGACATTGCCGTCACCCGCTACTTCGGCAGTGTTATAGCCATAGGTCGCCGTGCCCCACATCTGTTCGGCGTAAATCGTGTCAGGCCCGTCATAGCGTTCTTCTGGTTTGCTGTGATGCCATGGAACAAAATAATGGTTTGGCCAGATCGTCAGCTTGTCATGACCAAGCTCGTTGATCACCCGCATCAAAAACAGATTGCCAGTGGAATGAAACGGTTTGCGCAACTGCCATGGCTCGAGCGTGCAAAGCCGTCTGATCACCTCTCCCAAAAGCGGATTTCCGGGATCGGAAGCCAGAAAAGGTGAGACGCCCCGCCCCGCTTCTTCAGCTCTGTCATAAACGGTATAGGCGCATTTCTCGGTCAGCAATTCATCAACCGGGTGCTGACAAATAGCATCCGCATCCGCCATAAAACCTCCATATTCATAGAGGATTTCATAGCGCATCAAATCCTGCACACCCGCATATTCCCCCCGTGAGAAATACTCATGGATCAGTTTTCGCGTGCGAAACGGAAAGCGCATCAAGAAGTCATTGTCGTAGATGCGATATTCCCATGAGGGATGCATCTCCGGCCAAGACCGCATCCAGTCTTTGGGCATAGGTTTCGGGCCAATCCAGATATGGCCCATGATTTTAGGGATGCGAACCGCCATTCAAGCGTGCCTGTCTTGCTTTTTTCTTGCCCATAAGGGACCACAGAAGGAGGGTGGAGACAACATCGGGCATTTGCAATGAGGGCAAATTCACCTTGCCCGTTGCGCCTATGCCAGACATCCTTGCTCAAAACGAACAAAGACCCTTGAGGCCCGATGGCAAACGCCCCGCATACTGCAACCATTGTCACCATGATGAAGGATGAAGGCCCCTATTTGCTGGAATGGGTGGCATTCCATCGGCTTATCGGGTTCGACAATATTTGCGTCTATTTCAACGATTGCTCGGATGGCACCTCCCAGATGCTTGCGCGCCTTGAGGAAATGGGCGAGCTGCGCGCCTTCCCCAATCTGGTGCCTGAGGGAAAGAAACCCCAGCCAAACGCCCTGACCCTCGCCGAGAAAAACCCCGCCATCACCCGAAGTGAATGGGTGATGGTGATGGATGCCGATGAATTCCTGCATATCAAAACGGGCGATGGTCACCTGCGCGACCTGCTGGCGGCTTTGCCTGAGGGCACGGATGCCCTTGCCCTGACATGGCGGATCATGGGCTCAAACGGGGTTGAGGCATGGAACCCAGGCCTTGTGACCGAGCAGTATACACGCGGTGCGCGCGATGATTTCCGCAAAGGTTGGGGCGTGAAAACCATGTTCCGGCCCTTTGAGAATATGAAATTCGGCATCCACCGCCCCAGCATCAAGCAGCGTAAAACCTCCCCCCAGCGTGAGGCTGCTTTGCTGGACCAGCTATGGGTCAATGGCTCGGGCCGCCCGCTGACCAAGCGTTTCAAGGCCGAGGCTTGGCGCAGCTCGACGCATACGGTCGGGTATGATCTGGCCGAGGTAAAGCATTTCGCGACCCGCAGTCTTGAGAATTTCCTGCTGCGCGATCTCCGAGGGAATGTGAATAATAAGACGGGCAAATATGACCCTGCCTATTTCGCGATCTTTGATCGGAATGAGGACCCCCATGACGGGTTGAAACAGCATCTACCAGCGCTCAAGGACCAGCGCGATGCCTATCTTGCTGACCCCGTGCTTGCCGAGTTGCAATCCGGTGCAGAGGCGTTTCATCAGGCGCGCTTGGATAGGCTCAAAGCCCGCGCAGATTACGACGTACGACTGCACGCCCTTCGCACCGCAGGCGCTGTACCTTATGAGGCGCTGGCGCAGGTGCTTTATACTCAATCCCTGCCGCCCGAGGCCAAGAAACAGGTGGCGGGCTTGCAGGCAAAGGGTGTGCCCGACAGCCATATCGCACAAATGATCGCGCAATCGCCCCTGATCAAACAGATCGAGCGCGCCACGGATGACGCAGATGCCGCCGAATATGCCGCCATGGGCATTTCCTTGACCTAAAGCATCCAATCTCGGGCGTTTACCCGCAGATAGTGGCTCTATACCGACTCAATTGGCTTTGGATTTGGGCAGGAAGGGGATCGGCAGGATGGGGACGCCATCCTCGATCAAGGCTTTAGCTTCTTCAGGCTTAGCCTCGCCGTGAATTTGGCGCTCAGGCGCATCGCCGAGATGGATCTTGCGCGCCTCATCAGCAAATTTGCCCCCCACATAGGTGGAGTTCTTTTCCAGATTTTCGCGCATGTCTTTCAAAGCCTGTTCCGCGGGATGCGACGGCTCGGCCAAGGTTGGCGCGTCTTTGCCCGTGTCCCCCTTGCGGGACAGATTGGGAGCCATGATCGCTTTGGTGACATCACTATCCCCGCAGATCGCACAGGCAACCAACCCCTTACCCGCCAACCCCTCAAAGGCCTCGGCGGATTGGAACCAGCTTTCAAAGCTGTGATCTTGGGAGCATTTCAATCTGTATCTGATCATGAGAGCCGATACTTATAGTCTTACCCCGCAGATTCAAGCGGCAGTTAGATCAGCACCCTCTGTCGAAAGGGTGTCACTTGGTCTTGTGAAAACCCGAAGGGTCAAAATTTTCCAAGAGGCGTTTGAGGCTTTTCTCTCGCACCTTTTTGGCCGCTTTGGCAGGTTTGAACCATTTGCGTTTGCGCGTGCCCGCCTCGGGGAAAACATCCTCAAGGGTTTTCACGCGGATCGGGAAAACCGTGACCACACAGGCCAGCGCCGAGCCGTCATTGAGCAGTTTGTTATAGGAATAGAGCCCGATGCACAGATCAATGACCTTGCCTTTTACCCCTGCCTCTTCCCATGCCTCAACGGCTGCAGCCTCCGCAGGGGTCTTGCCATTCATCGGCCAGCCTTTGGGCAAAATCCAGCGTTCCGTTTCCCGAGAGGAGACCAGCAAGACCTCGACCGTACCCGAATTCTTCACACGATAGCATAAGGCCGCGCATTGAATACGCGGATCGCGCTTTGCAGCGCTGCCCAGTTTTAATGGGGCCTGATGGGTCAATAAACTGCTCATTTGAGCCTATAGTCGCATGATTTGGTGTGAATGTGCAAATCTCCCACCAGATTATGCGATTCTAGGTAGCGAGACTATCAATATCACGCCGCTTGACCGCACCTTGCCGCGACATAGGTTAAAAAGTGATCGGAGACCGCCCAATGCCCCATCTTTTTCGCATGTCCATTGCCTCTTTTTTGTTCAGCCTCGTGCCGATCATGGGTTTTGCGGCGGATGATTTCCGCTTTGCCTCTATTGATGGAGGGGAATATGCGCTCTCGGATTGGCGGGGGCAGCCTGTATTGGTGGTAAACACGGCGTCGCTCTGCGCCTTCACCCCGCAATATGACGAATTACAGGCCCTGCATGAGGCTTATGGCCCACGCGGGCTTGTCGTTTTGGCGGTACCCTCGGATGATTTCGCGCAGGAATTGGCCACAGAGGAAGATGTCGCCGAATTTTGCGAATTGAATTTCAACCTGACCCTGCCAATGACCGAAATCACCCGTATCCGCGCGCCTGATGCGCATCCGTTTTTTGCATGGCTTGATCAAGATCACGACTTCCGCCCGCGCTGGAATTTCAACAAGGTTTTGTTGGATGGCGAGGGGCAGGTTATGGATACATGGGGCAGCAGAACCAGCCCGATGAGCGGGCAGATCACCGGCGCAATCGAGGCGATGCTGGCGCAGTGACTGCGCTGACCAAACCCCTTTTCCTCGGTTCCGAGATTTATCGCGGCTCCAGCTATGGGGCATGGCATCCTTTGCGGGTGCCGCGTGTGTCCACGGTAATGGACCTGTCCCGCGCCATGGGGTGGTTGCCGCGCGAACAGTTCCGCACCAGCCCCCGCGCAAAAGCCAAAGCGTTGTCGATCTGGCACAGCCCTGACTATCTGCGCGCCTTGCAAGACTGTGAGGCAAGGCAGCACGCCAGTGAGGAAACGCAAAGGCGGCACGGGCTGGGAACCGTATCCAACCCGATCTTCCCCGAGATGTTCCGCAGGCCCGCAACAGGGGCTGGCGGTGCGCTTTTGGCAGGCGAGCTGCTGGCCAAAGGCGGGATGATCTACCACCCGGGCGGTGGCACGCATCACGCGCTGCCCGACCGTGCCAACGGGTTTTGCTATCTCAATGATCCTGTCCTTGCGATCCTGTCACTGCGCCGCGCGGGTGCAACACGGATCGTCTATCTCGATATCGACGCGCATCATTGCGACGGGGTGGAGCATGGATTGGCGGGTGACCCCGATTGCCTTTTGATCTCGATCCACGAGGAAAGGCGGTGGCCATTTACGGGCAAGCTGGAGGAAGATGGCGGCGGCAATTGCCTGAACCTGCCAGTGCCGCGCGGCTTTAATGACAGCGAGATGGCGATGATCACGCAGGAGCTGATCCTGCCTGCCATTGACGGCTTTGCCCCTGACGCGATTGTTTTGCAATGCGGGGCCGATGCCGTTGAGGAAGACCCTCTCTCGCGGCTGACATTGTCCAATAACGCGCATTGGGCCGTCCTGCGCGCCCTTATGGGCTTGGGCTGTCCAAGGCTGCTGGTGCTTGGCGGCGGCGGGTATAACCCGTGGTCGGTCGGCAGGCTCTGGACGGGGATTTGGGCCAATATGAATGGCTTCGACATCCCCGAGCGCCTCCCCCCTGAGGGAGAGGCCGTGCTGCGCGATCTGGTTTGGGAAAAATCGCGCGCAGGCAAAGCCCCGCCCGAGCATTGGTTCACCACCTTGCGCGATGCACCCCGCAACGGGCCGATCCGCGACGAGGTCCGAGCGCGCGTGGGTATTCTGAAAGCGCGTGTCGCCGCGCAAAAAGCTTAATCCGACAAAAAAAGTCAGGATTGACATTCAAAGCGAGATTCGGCAAAGCTGAGCCCACTCCTGCCAATTCAACACGAGACCTAGTGTAGATGTCATATCCGTCCTCCACCGTTCATCCCGAAGGCACACCCCGCCCCCATTCCCGCCTGCCAATACATGAGGCACACGCCCTGACCGGCGAAGACGGCACGGCGCTGATCACGCTGGATGACAAGACCTATACCCTGCGCATCACGCGGGCTGGCAAGTTGATCCTGACGAAGTGATGGCACCTGCGAGGGCTGCCCGCGCCTGTTACGTCAAACGGCCGTAAAAGGTCATCCGCGCATTGGGTGACAACTCGATCCCAGCCTCGGAATTATAGGCCAGAACCGCCAGCATGCGGGTGGTATCGCTTTCATTGGGCGAAACACGGTGGATTGAGTTTCGCCCGCGAAACAACACCAGATCGCCCGGTTCCATCTGTAGGACCTGCGGCGTGACCTTGCCATCAAGTAGGGCCGCGACGCCCTCATAATTCATCTCGCCCGCATCGGCATCCCGCAGATCCTTGATATACTCGAAACGGCTTCCCGCTTCGGGCTTCTGGATAAGCAATGTCGTGGCGAAGGAGGAATTGTCGAAATGCCAGCCAAGCTCCTGCCCGCGATTGGCATAGTGAATATTGATCGACGAGAGCGGGTCCGCATAGGGATGGACTTCGGATTG
>ENA-OUOG01004297-OUOG01004297.1-marine-metagenome-genome-assembly--contig:-NODE-4297-length-12383-cov-2.999106_pt1 | contig 12383 bp, 27 predicted proteins | sample MGYA00248635_ERZ508505 | MGnify/ENA primary metagenome ERZ508505 (study PRJEB26176, sample SAMN06267871) | marine metagenome | isolation source: Saanich Inlet, British Columbia, Canada | place: Pacific...
TGCAAGCATCTTAAACATACAAGGTGTGAGCTCTTATGTAAGAGTATCGGAGCTTAAAAAGCAAGCGGTACAAAAATTAATTGACAACGTAGATCACTCGCAAGTGCTTGATATATTGTAAGTTAAATGTAAATCAATAACCAAATATGTAATTATATTAATATGACCTTAAACGAAAAGTTAGCAACAATTCAGACAAAGTTTAAATCGAAAAAAAGTAGATTTAACTCATTCGGCAAATACAACTTCCGGTCGGCCGAAGACATTCTCGAAGCAACAAAGCCCTTTCTATTAGAGTTAGGAGTATCAGTAACTATTCAAGAAAAATTGGAAGAAATAGCTGGTTTGCCTATAATGGCATCAACTGCTATATTGAGTGATGGTGAGAGTGAAATATCAGCTGTAGCTATAGTTGGCGTAGATTTAAATCAAAAAGGTATGAACGTACCTCAGCAGTTTGGATCAGCATCTAGTTACGCTAAAAAGTATGCGCTTGGAAATTTATTTCTAATCGATGATACAGCAGACAGTGACGCAACAAACACTCACGGTAAAGGTAACGCAGTCAAACCTAAGTTAGAAGGAGCTGCACTAACAAAAGCAAAAGCTTTTATTAAATCAGGTGGTAGTTTGGAAGCTATTAAAAAGAAATATGATATTCCAGCTGCGACACTAAAAACGTTATAATGAAAAGAAAAGATGAGTTAAACAAGTTGAGAGAAGATGAACATTACTATGGTAAGTTTGGAAAACAGTTTCTAAGTAATTCAGATATCTCGACCTTATTAACAAATCCTTTGGCGCTAGGGAAACCAATGAAACCAATCCCCGCATTCCTAGTTGGAGGCTATTTTCATACAGCTATTCTTGAACCACATAAGCTCAAGAACTTTAAGATAATAGAAACAACGACTAGGAATACCAAAGCGTACAAAGAGATCTCAGACGGAGAGCTTTGCTTATTACAACACGAAGTAGATCAAACAGAATTATTAGTAGAAAAAATTATGTCTAATGAAATCTGTAGAAACTTAATACGTGGTGAAAACGTAGAGTACGAAGTACCTGGGATTGCTGAGATATTCGGAAACAAATGGAAAGGTAAAGCAGATATTGTTAATCACGATGAGAAGTTAATCATTGATCTAAAAACAACTGCTGATATATCTAAGTTTCAATACTCAGCATCAAAGTACAATTACAACAGTCAAGCTTACATATACCAAAAGTTGTTTGGTTATGAAATGATCTTTATGGTTATAGACAAAAACACGCATCAAATAGGTATATATGATTGCTCTGATAAGTTCTTATCCTATGGAGAAGAAAAAGTTCAGCAAGCAAGTGAAGCTTACGATTTATTTTTTAAAAACCCGGACTTTAAACCGGAAAATTATTTTATTAACAAAACCCTATAATTATGGCAAGTATTATTAAAGCAAGTATCAACTTAAATGAAATCCCAAAGGACAAAATTTATGTTGGGAAAAAAGGTAAGTATTTACCTATTACAATTACATTAAACGATGAAGTAGATAACTACGGAAATCAAGGACCAGTTGTAGTTGAGCAGTCTAAAGAAGAGCGTGAAGCTAAGGCGAGCCGTACTTATGTGGCTAATGGAAAAGTTGTTTGGACTAATGGCTCTATTGTAGCTGTAGAAAGAACACAGCAACCAGCACAAGCACAAGAAGAGGAAGCAGACTTCCCATTCTAAATGACTACTCACTAATCAGGGGGCTTCGGCCCCCATGGTTATTAACTAACTAAACGCAATGGAATCAAGAAAGGAACAAGACCGAGAGGCCTTGATGGAACTACTTGTCGAAAAGTGTTACATCGACCCAAATGAACAGATTGAGCATCCTCCAGTAGCTATAAGCCTTGGAGAACATTCATATAAAACCAAAGAAGGATTGCAAACCTATCCAACACCTATAGGAACTTATGGAAACTTTAGTTTCATTCAAGCTCCTCCAAAACATAAAAAGACATTTTTAGTTAGCTTATTATCAGCAGCTTACCTTGGAGGTGATTCTAAGAGGTTTGTTGGAAAGATTAAAGGACATCGAGATGGCAAATGTTTATACCACTTTGATACGGAGCAGGGCAGGTTTCATGCCCAGCGTACTTTCAGAAGGGTATTGGATATGTGTAAACTTGAACAGCAGTGCTTCAACACTTATGGACTTAGGAGTCTTATGTATGATGAGCGTTTAGATTTGATTGAGCATGTTCTTAAATACAGTAATGACGTTGGAGTATTAGTAATTGATGGGGTGGCAGATTTAGTAAGTGATGTAAATAATATAGAAGAAAGTAATAAAGTAGTGGGTAAGATTATGAAGTGGACAGAGGAATACCAATGCCACATTATAACTGTTATTCACACTAATCATAATAGTAATAAGCCTACGGGTCATTTGGGATCGGCTTTAGAAAAGAAAGCCGAAACCCAAATACAATTAGAAAAGGATGAGTCAGACGAGTCAATCATTAAAGTCAAATGTAAAGCCAGTCGAAGCAAAAGCTTTGATGACTTTAGCTTCTTTGTCAATGACTATGGCTATCCTGAAGTTACAGAACAAGAACTTGAAGTCTTAGACTACATTGGAAAAAGTAAGCATAAAACTGGACATTAGACCTACACCGCATCAGTCTGTGCGTATGACCCGTAGTGGTCATAGCTATCAGCCTAAAAAAATTGTAGATTATAAGAACGCTATCATAGAAATGGTCAGGGAACAACTCCCCGACCATTTTAGCATTATACCCAAAGGAACTCCTATACATATCACCAAGCTACATTATCAGTTCGAGATACCTAAGAGCTGGTCTAAGAAGAAGAAAGCAGAGGCTAAATGGATGACTTCAAGGCCTGACTTGCATGATAATCTAAACAAGGCATTGTTTGATGCCTTGGAAGGAATAGTATGGGAAGCAGATCATAATGTAGTGCGACTTGATAACCTACAGAAATACTACGGACAAACCAACCAAATAAACATAGAAATAGAATGCTTGAAAAGTTAGCAGAAAACCATAAGATTTGGCTCCGCATGGTCAAAGGTTTTGGAGCAGATAAAGATACTGCTCAAGACCTTGTGCAAAGCATGTACTTACGCATCCATAAGTATGTAAAGGATGAGAAGCGTATTATGTACAATGACGATGAGGTAAACCGATTCTTTATTTATGTAACGCTAAAGAATATGTACAATAGCTACATGACTGCCAGGAATAAGTTTATTTGGTATGAGATCCGAGAAGATGATGTAATAGATACGGAGCTTAGGGAGTTCTGTTTTGATGAGGCTGTAGATACGGCTTTTCATAAGCTTATAAGCAAGATTGAGGGAGAGATGGACAGTTGGCATAAGTACGACAAGATATTGTCTGAGAAGTACCTTAAAAGCGATTACAGCCTAAGAGATATAGCAACTGGATCAGGCATTAGCCTGACCAGTATCTTTAATAGCATGCGAGAGAATAAGAGAATATTAAAAGAGAAGTTCTCTGAGGATTGGGAGGACTTTTGTAACGGAGATTATAACTTAATTTAATAAATATGGATAGTATTAGTAAATACGAAGAAAACCAAGAGTATTATGAAACATTGGATAAACGTACTAAGCAATACAAGGCTTACAAACAATGGAAAGAGAACAGGGAAGCGGCATCGGAAGGCGTGGGAGATACGCTTGAGAAGGTCTTTGAGGCTACTGGAGTTGCAGATGTGGTTAAGTTCATTGCAGGCGAAGATTGCGGATGTTCTGAACGAAAGGCTAAGTTAAATAAGCTACTTCCTTTTAACAACCCTGAATGCTTTACAGAAGAAGAGTATAGTTGGGTAAGTGAGTTCTTTGAGCGCAAGAGAAGTGTTATTGACAGAAACACACAGAAACAATTAATAGACATTTACAATCGTGTCTTCAGAAAGAAGCAACGATTGACTACTTGTAGTTCGTGTATCAGACAGGTCTATAATGACCTTAAAAGATACTTTGATAGCTACAATAGTTAAAAAAGTGTTAAAGGTGCTTGACATTTAAACATTTTATTAGTAGGTTTACTTCATGAAACGGGGTAGCCGAAAACCGAACAGAGTAGGTATTATTAAAAATGTTTTATTATGTTAAATTTTGCACAAGTGGAAACACTACCGATTGAGAAGATTGATTATGTTCTTGGGAACAGAGATCTAAACAACTCACACAAAGAAAAGATGAAGAGCCTTATTCAAGACTATGGATTTGCTGACACTATTAAAGTGTTTAAAAGAGGCAGAAGATATTACGCTCTTGAAGGACAGCACAGGCTACAAGCTCTTAGGGAGCTTGGAGCAGAGTCTGTACCTTGCTCTATTATTGATTGGTTAGATGGAGAAGACTTTGATGACGTACAAAGATTTATTATTGATCTTAATGCTCACAATAAGGTTTGGAGTCTATATGACTATGTAAAGTCTTTTTCTGAGAATGGTATCAAAGAGTATAAGCATCTAAGAAGTAAAATGATTGAATACCAAAAAGTTCTTTCTAATGGTGTTGTAGCTACTATCTACGATGGAGTAGAGCGTGGACATAAGCAACTAAAGAACGGAAACTTAAAGTTTGTCAATCAAGATTTAAGCGACCATGTGATTAACGAGTTTGCTAATATGGTAGCTAAATGGGGAAAGGCTAATCTTCCAGCACAAGCACTAAGAAAGGCAGCTACGCTTATATTAAGATCTGATGATGCTTATGGTTATGTGAATGCATTTAAGTATGCAGTTACTAATCAGCTTACGGCAAGCAAGCAACCTATTCCTGATGGTGATGAAAGTTTCACTTTATGGTTCAATGAGGTGGTTAAGGACACATATACATTAATGAGAAAAATAAGATAATATGAATTTTACAGTAAAAGTAGACCCTATAGGTAGGGATGAGGCAAAAGATAAGCATTGGTACGATGTTAAGATTAAGACTTACAATGGAGAGATTTCAGGTAGGTTTGAGCATTGGGAATTAAGAGACCTAATTAGACAGATAGACAATGCCATCTACTAATAGAAAACAGAAGCCTGTTTTTACAGGAGTACTCAAGTACTTTCCTGATGCTATAATGGAGGTTGCTCGCTGTTCATGGGCGGGCAACCAGCAGCATCATGCTGACAAGCCTTTGCATTGGGATAGAGAGAAGTCTAATGACCACTTAGATGCCTTAGCAAGACACCTAATACAGGCAGGGCAGATGGATGATGATAATATCAGACATTCTGCTAAAGTAGCTTGGAGAGCATTAGCTAACTTGCAATTAGAAATAGAGAAGTCAGAACAAGAAAGGATCATCAATGAATAAGATAGTAGCTCAAGAATTAGAATCTTATGTATCTAAGGTCGCTGATCGGTTCTCAAGAACCGACAGAGAGCAGAACTTTAACAAGGAGACTTTTGAGGTAAAAGAGATTATACCTATGACTGATATGACAGCTACAGTCATCTTTGAAAAGAATACTGGCAAGCAAGCTGCTTTCTTTTTCTATTATCTTAGTAGAGGTATGAGTAAGGGTTGGCAATACTTTGTGCCTACGGATTCACACATATTAGGTATGCAGTCCTTTAATAACTATAAATTACAAGTAGAGAATAATAATTATAAACACAACTTCGATTATGCCAATTCCTAACCCAAATGCTACTGAGACTCAAGATCAATTCATTCAGCGATGTATGTCAGACAAAACTATGGTCGTAGAGTACAAACGTCAAGACCAAAGATTAGCAGTATGTTATGTAACCTGGAGAGACAGAAACAAGAAGAAGCAATGAAGTGGCAACATTACCTACTGACCTTTGTATTCTTTATAGGCTTATCAGTGCTTGATGTACTTCTGCCTATAAACATAGACACTCTTCTATTAGCATTCATTATTGTCTACCTATTACATTTAGAAGATGCTTCAGATGTATAAAGACATAAAAGATGTACAGCGTAAGGAAAGGTACTTAGACGCTATGGAATTTCTTGGGAAAGCAATCAAGGAAGCCACAGATAAGAACCCTACTGAAAGAGTGATAAAGATGGGTACTTGTATGCGTGAGATTATGATATACAACACCAAGCTTGAGATGGAGAATGACGATCTCAAGTTTGCAGATTCGGTAAGAGTTGCAAGAATGAGAAAGTTAGTAGAAGTAATAGACTACTACAAGAACGAAGCAGAACTATTAGAAAAACAGATATGATTACACTATTAAACGGAGAAGAGTGGCAAGAGGCCGATATTCTCAAAAGAATGGAGGATGACTCTTTTTATTACGGACACCTTGGTCAGCACGCTTTAAGCAGCTCTTCTTTAAAGAAGTTAATACAAAGTCCAAAGGCATACCAAAAGTCTCTTAGAACGTCTGATACAGGCCAAGCACTTCGTGATGGCCGTTTAATTCACATGAGTATTTTAGAGCCTCATAAGATTGATGACTTAATTGTTATTAATGGCACTAAGGCTAAGAAGGAATTTAAGGAGGCTGTAGAAGAGCATGGAGAACACATGGTCTATACAGAGTCAGAGATGACTAATGCTTACTGGGTAGCTGATGCACTTAATAATAATGCAGAGGCTAAGTTCTTAATGGATGATTGTGACTATGAGATTCCTGGCGTTCAAGAAATAGACGGCTTGGCTTTCAGAGCCAAAGCCGATGTTATCTCTAAAGACAAGACAAGAATCATTGATCTAAAGACCACAAGTTCTTCTATTGATGAATTTAAGTGGAGTGCTAAGAAGTATTCTTATGACCTGCAAGCAGCACTCTATATGCATATCTTCGGTGCTACTGAATTTATTTTTCTCGTAATAGAGAAAGGAACAAAAGATATTGGTATATTTGAATGTAGTGGTGAGTTTATAGAGAGGGGTCAAGACAAGATAAGACATGGCATCAATACTTATAATCACTACTTCAAAAACAGCCATTCAGAAGAATTAATAAACAACTATGTCTATAGAGAAACACTTTAGTGTAAGTGATGGAGACCGCAACAAGATTGAAAGATATTATTTTACTACCCTACTTGCCTACATGGTTTGGAATAAGTTTGATATGTTTGATGACGTATTACAATACTTTGAAGAGAAAGAAGAGTACTTGGTATGTTCAGGCATCCAAGTAGCTATTAGTAAAATAGAGGACATCATGGACAATAGATTCACTGATGCCACCCCACTGGAAGAGAATGAAGACATGAAGACTTACTCTTTAGAAGAGTATGAGGATGTCAGCAGAAAAGTGTTTAAGGATATAATAATTGAAATGTATGAAAGACAGATTGACGAGTTTAAAGGAAATGATTGAGAAAGAAGTTGGATTCAGTCTAACTAAAAGAGATCAAAGAAGGCATGTTACTTATGCACGAGCAGTTTACTGTAAGATAGCAAGAGAGATGAATGGAGAGGATTCAAGACCTACTTCACTTGTTTTAATAGGAGAGGTTATTGAAAGAGACCATGCTACTGTTCTTCACAATGTAAAGGTGATCTTTGAGTTTGCTATGATGGAGAAGGAGTATAAGAGATTATACAATATGATGCGAGAAGTGTTTGTACTTTCTGAAGTAGATATTGATATAGAAGATGAAGAGCGCAAAGAACTATCTGAACGTATTATACAACTAAAGAAAGAGAATGAACAGCTACGCAATAAGGTTGCTGTTGCAGAGCTTGAGGGAGGTAAATTTACTGACCTTACTATTGGCTTAGCTCAAAGCGAGATGGATGAGATTTATGAGAAGTTAAGTATCATGGTCAAAGCTATTCGCTCAAGAGTATATGCCTAAGAGAAAGAAGAAAAGGGTGGGGTCTCCCAAGACCCCTAACCCTGTTAAAGAAATGCAATGGTGCTTTAGTAAGCGGATCTATGTAACTTGGGAGCCTGAAGCAATAAGAGATGGAGCGTACTGGAAGGAGACAGGAAAGTACAGAGTAGTTATACGACAAGGAGAGAAGGTAAGTGAAACAGAGTATATCTATCATGGAGATGAGATCATTGATAAAGTAAACGAAACTTATAGACAACTATACCAAATCAACAATGGCAAAAAAACCAAAGTCAAATGAGATTAAGTCTACTGACGGAAGGAAGTATAACAAACGACTTCCGTCTAAGGTTAAGCTCAAAGGCAACGTAACTACACAACCAGCTAAAATGAATCAAGCTAAAAAAGACCGAGTAGGTAAGTTTGCTATTAATGCGATCAAGAAAGCTTATGGCAGTGAGGCAGGTGCTATGGAGAAGTTAGCAGAGTTATCTGCTGACAGCTTCCAGCACATGAAGCTATTACTTGAGTATGCTTATGGTAAAGCAGGAGAGAATGTACAAGAGCAAGCACCAAGAAGAACTAATGCTCCTGTGATTAACTTCTTTAATACGCAACTCCCCGAAGGAGACAGACAAGAAGAAGATACTATAGATATTGATTCAGAAGAGGTAGATGATATAGAAGACGCAGAAATAGATGAAGACACAGATAGCTTTACATCCTAAGTACCAACCACTCTTTGTATCTGACTCAAGGTACTACATAGTAACTGGCGGAAGGGGATCAGGAAAGTCTTTTGGCGTTGCAGTGTTTCTACTCAACCTAACCTATGAAGAAGGACACAGAATACTTTTCAGCCGTTATACAATGCTTTCTGCTCAGACTTCTATTATTCCTGAGTTCATTGAGAAAATAGATATGATGGGTCTGCAAGAGGACTTCCGTATCACAAAGGATGAGATTATAAATATGACTACTAAGAGTACTATAATGTTCAAAGGTATCAGAACATCAAGTGGTAATCAAACGGCTGCCCTGAAGTCTCTAAATGGCGTTACCACCTTTGTATTGGATGAGGCAGAAGAGTTAGTAGATGAAGATACTTTTGATAAGATAGACTTCTCAGTTAGAACGCAAGATAAGCAGAACCGTTGTATTTTAATATTGAACCCTACTACAAAAGAGCATTGGATCTACCAACGCTTCTTTCAGAACATGGGAGTTCCTGAGGCTTATAATGGCTCAGAGAACAATGCTACTTATATACATACTGACTATAGAGACAACCAAGAGAACCTATCTCCTTCATTCTTAGAGCAGATTAGAGACATGAAGCTAAAGAGACCTGATAAATACCAGCACGCCATATTAGGCGGCTGGTTAAGCAAGGCAGAGGGAGTTGTTTATAAGAACTGGAGAGTAGGAGACTTTCAACATAGCGATTTAACTTGTTGGGGTCTTGACCCAGGATTTGCTCAGGATATTACAGCTCTTGTTCAGATCAGTGTAGATAGTGAGAATAAGAAGATGTGGATTAAAGAAGCCTTTGGACAGAAGAGTTTGACTACTTCACAGATAGCAAGTAAGTGCAGACAACATTGCGGTATTGATCTTATTATTTGTGATAGTAGTGAGCCACGACTTATCACAGAGCTGAAGAATCAGGACATAAACATTAGAGGCACTATTAAAAGAAAAGGGTCAATCCTTTCAGGGATTGCCCTTGTACAGGACTACGAGATCATAGTGGATAGAGCAAGCCATGGTATCATTAGAGAGCTGAATAACTATATATGGCAGGAGAAGAACTCTAAGCCTATAGATAACTACAACCACTTTATGGATGCCATGAGATATGCACTACAGTATTTAGTGCAAGGAAAATCTTTAGGTAGGTATGTAATTAGATAATTTTTTTGTATATTTACATTGTTAGCTTCTTGTGGTGATTAGCTGACGAACATTGCGGATAAGTCGAAAAAGGATTGGTGAAGACAGTAACCAGTCCTTTTTTTATTCCTCTTTAATATAGTACCCCCTTTAATATAGTAGGGTCTTTAACATAGTACCCCCCACCTTCCTCTTTAACATAGTACCCCTCCTTCTTTTTGAGTAAAATGTTTTGACTTACAAAACATCTATACTTATTTGTTAAAATTATGTTAAAATCTCACTTTTGACTTGTTTTAGAAAAAAATGTGTTTAGCTTTGCTTCAACATTAACCCCTAAAACTATTACAATGAAAAAAGATCAATTCACACACAACATTGCAAAGGCAAAAAGACAAGCTGATGCCCAAAGACAAAAGGAACTAATTAATAAGTATGAAGCTGACTTTGATAGCTTCTTAACTAAACTACAATTAAACCACTTAACAAAGTAATTATGAAAGAAATGGTATTTAATGCATACGACTTGCATACAATGATGCTTAATGAGAACTTCCCTGAAATTATATTGGTAGCTGATAGCTATCATAAAGGAGAGAAGATAGAATTAACTATTGTATTTGATGACTTGAAGTTTCTTGAGTTTATATCACACAATGAAATTGACAAGATTAAAGAGAACCTGAAGAAAAGAATTGATAACCTATAAAACAAAGTAATTATGAAAAGCAAAGATTTTAGCGCAATGATTTGTACCTATGTAGTAGGTTTGGTAGCAGTTATTTTGAATATATATCTGTTTGCAATGTTTGTTGAATTATTTTGTAATTGATATGAAAGTAATAATAGAACCTTACTTATCAGCAGATGCAAAGAATAAGCTGAATAAGACAATAGAAGAATGTAGTAGCAAAGAATTAAGACTACTGCAAATGGAGTCAATAATAAATACAGATTTAAGATGATAGTAGTAAAAGACACCAGCCAAATAAATAAGTTAGATCTAAACGCCAAACAGGCGTGCAAGATCTTAGCAAGTCGAAAGAAGTACTTAATCATGGTAGAGAATGAGTTTAGCTTTACTGATGATTATCTAAAGACTATCTTAAGAAAGCACCCTGATGTTTCTCCAAACCTTATAGAAGTTTATGAATTAAATTAATTATTATGAAAGAATATGTAAAAGCCTGTGTAGTTTGTTTTGAGAATAATCACAAAGACAATTTCGTGTGTAGTAATTGTGGTTTTGATTTTGATTTACAAATAACAGAAAATGAATTTGGACTACCTGAAATAGATTTTTAACATAGTAGACTCTTTAACATAGTAGGGTATCTCTCCCTCTTTAACATAGTAGCCCCCCTCTTTAACATAGTAGGGGGCTTTCTTATTTAGAATGATTCTAAATGTTAAAGTTTTGTTAAAATACTTGCATAATTAAAATACTTTTAGTATTCACGCATGTACCTTATATATAAGGCGGTAAAATGTTAAAATTTTGTTAAAATGTAGAAAAGTGTTTTTTTATGTTAATTGCATTTATATCTTTACACCATAATTAAAAACTAAAAACAAATCATTATGAAAACAATTCAAGAAAACATCGCTCAAGTATTAGTAATTGCAACTTTTGCTTTTTTAGGAATTGCAGTAACTATTCATACTATTGTAAACAATATTACATGGTAAAGTAAAGCCCCCATATTAGGGGGCTTTTTTAATTAACTAAAATAAACTATATGAAAACTTTAAACAAATTAAGCAAAGCAATAACAAAAGCGGTTTTAATTTTAACACCGCTTTATTTTATGATCATTATTATTTTAACTATTCTAAATTACTAAACAATGAAAAAGGTATTTCAAAATCATTCACAAGTTTGCCACGCATTTAACCTACAAAACCAGAACGAGGGTAGAGCGGGTAATATTTTCTTTGAGGGCAATAAAATCTATTCTTATGGCTATCATTATTTGATGGGCGAATTTATAGCACCTGAAATTATTTTAATTAATAATAAAGGCTATTCGAGTAGCACCTCAAAACATATCGGAATATTAACACAAGCCACAAGGGACAAAAAGCAAATACAAATAACCAGAATTGAATTGAATTTAGTTTTGAATGAATTAGAAAACCTCTACAAAAAGCTTTTAAAGGCTCGCAAGCCTCAAAGCTATTTTAATTCTGTTTCGAGGTTGCATAGTCATTTTAACGCTAATAAAAACAATTTAAACGGCTTTTATATTGAGCATAATTATTTAAGCGGTTTTCAATTTGTAGAGTTAAGCAAAGCAAGCAAAGAGCAAAAAGAAAAGCTGAATAGAATTGAGGAAATTTTTAATCTTGCTCTTGAATATTCAAAAAGCGAAAAGTACTTAGCCAAAGCACAAAGAGCCAAAGAATTAGAGGCAACAAAAGAACAAAGAGCAAAAGAGAAAAGAGAAAAGCAAAGAGCCGAACAAATAGAAAACTTTTATAGCTACAAAGGTAGCCGTGTTAATTGGCTTGAATTTGACTTATTAAGAGTGTCTAAATGCGGTGAATATGTAGAAACCAGTCAAGCCGTCAAAATACCTATTAAAGAGGCTCAAAGATATTTCAGGCTATTTGCAAGCGGTGCTAAATTAATAGGTGAAAAAATTAGCCAATTCACCACAATTAGCAACGATAACTATTTAAAAATA
>ENA-OUOG01004298-OUOG01004298.1-marine-metagenome-genome-assembly--contig:-NODE-4298-length-12381-cov-5.773813_pt1 | contig 12381 bp, 7 predicted proteins | sample MGYA00248635_ERZ508505 | MGnify/ENA primary metagenome ERZ508505 (study PRJEB26176, sample SAMN06267871) | marine metagenome | isolation source: Saanich Inlet, British Columbia, Canada | place: Pacific...
TCGCTCATAAAAAAAGACGTCGACGCCGACGCGCGCGCGACGAGGCGCGCCAACTTTTTCCTCGCTCTCTCAGACACGTTGGTGCGAAAGCCGCGGTTCTACCTGCGTCGCGCGTTTCAAACGAGGTCTCGGAACCGTGAATCGGAACGCTCTGAATCGGAATCGGCCAACCTGAAAGAAACAGAAACAGAAAGCGAGAAAAACTTCTCGCCGTCGCCGCGGCTGGTGAACATCGGCGAGACGCTGCGGACTTTACTCGACGTGCACGCGGAGGAGATTTTTGTCCACGGCGCTTTCAACGGCGACCCGCACCCGGGAAACGTCCTGCTCATGCCGTGTGGGCGTCTGGGTTTGATCGACTACGGCCAAGTGAAGCGCGTGGACATCGCGACGCGACGCAACTACGCGAAACTCGTGCTGGCGATTTTGGCCGAGGACAAGAAAGAGATCGCGCGGCTGTGTCAGTCGTCTGCGCCGGAGGGGTTCGGGGGCGACTCACGAAACAAAGACGAGGACGTCGCGTACCGACTGGCGATGTTCTGGAACGACCGAGACACGCCGGACGTCACGCTCGGTTTGAACTTACAGGAGTTTCTGGACGAGATGGAGCGGCGAGACCCGGTGATACGGGCGCCGAAGGACATGGTGATGATCGCGCGCGTCTCGATGCTCCTCAGAGGCATGGCCAACGCGTTCAACGTGCGGCTGCGCGTCGCCGAGGCGTGGCGTCCGCACGCCGCCGCGCTGCTCGCGGAAACCGACCCGGACTACTACCTCTTGCCGCGGAGCGCGAAGAATCATCGTGGGAAGAGCAGTTAGTCTACGTTATTGGTGGAACAAGAGTAGTCTATTTATTCGTGCGCGTCTCTTCGTGGTACGCCACGAAAGCACCAGTGCAGCGAGTCTCGTTTCGTTCACTCCTCACCGTCGGAGGAGCGGCGCGACGCGCTCGGCGTCGGCGTCCGCGGCTTCGGCGCTCTCCCCGCGCGTAAAAAAAAACCGTTTTTGTCTCTCTCGTCCGTTTCTCTCGTCGCGCCTCGGACCGCACGCGTCGACAAACGCCTCCGTTACCCCTGCGCAAGAAACGAGCGCGTCCAGCAGGTCGACGGACCCGCCGCACGCGGGAACGATCACCACCAGCGAGACCCGAACCTTTGTTTTCACTCGAGAAGCGAGCTTCTCTTCTTCTTCTTCGTCGTCGTCGTCGTCGTCGTCGTCGTCGTCGTCGTTTACCGTCGATCGACTTTTCTCGCGACGGCCCAAATCGACGCTCGCGCCGACGCTCACGACGCGAAGCGTCCCGCGCCGCTCCACCGCGGCGACGACGCCGCGCATGACGTCTCCGGGACGGAAGCGATTTTGATTCGCGGATGACGAGTCGTCGTCGTTTCGCTCGTCATAACTCCTCTCCCCGCGCGCGAATGCCTTTTTTTCCTCCGCCTCGACGGTGACTCGCGCGCCCACCTTTTGGGTGGTCCGATCGAACGCCATCGCGTGAACCGCGAGCTCGGCGTGCACCAGCGCCTGCAGCGTGATCACGACCAGCGCGGTGGCGAACACCGGTCCGGCGAAGTACTTGTCCTTCTGGTTCGCGCCGCCGCAGTGCATGCCTACGGCGGCGGTGGTCCACAGCGACGCCGCGGTGGTCAGGCCGTACACTTCGTCGCGATTACCTCCGCTCTTCGAGCCGTCTCCCGTTCCGAACGACGAACGCCAAATCGTGCCCGCGCCGAGGAAGCCGATGCCGGAGACGACTTGCGCGGCGACTCTGCTCGTGTCGTAGTTGAACGCGCCCGCGACGAACGGAACGTTTTGAAATTGAGAAGGAACAGGAACCGCGAACGCGCTCCAGGAGGCCTCCGTGAACAAACAAGCGCCGAGCGCGACGAGGACGTGCGTTCGCAAACCGGCGCGGCGCACGGGCGCCACCGCGGTGCGTCGCGCTCTTACCAAAAACATGCCCAGGTACGGGGAAAACTCCCTCTGCGCGCCGATGACCGCGCCCAGGCACACGGCGACCAAGCACTTCACCGCGAAGGAGAGGAAGCTCTCGGTGAGCACGGAGGACATCAAGATGGCGTCGCACGAGGCGCCTCGGTACGCGCCGCATCTGGGGTCCTCCGGGCGCGAGGGGTCCGGAAGAGCGCGGTCCGAGACCCCGGCAGAGGTTCGCGCCTCCCCGAGGGCGCAGGTGAGGCGCGCGAACGCCGTGAGGAGGAACGCGCCGGAGGCGGGGCGCATGTTCGCGTGCGCGTCAAGAGACGCGTGCGGCGCGCCGTCCGCGAGACGCGACAAGAGCAGACGCGGTCGCGCGCGCGAGCCTCACGCGCGGCTCGCCTCTGCCCTCGCGACGACGACGACTTACCGGGAGGGAAAGAAAGGCTCCTTTTGAGTGGTCGGAGACGTGCTCTTTTCTTTGTGTGTTTGTGTGGACGTCGAAAAGTCGTGGCCAAAAAAAGTTTTTTTCCAACCCCGCTCCCCGAACACCCGTCCGGCTTCCATCGCGAACGCGATCCGATCGCCGCCTCCAAAAACGCCTCCCCAACTCACTTCTCCGCTTTCTCAACCTTCTCCGCGACCGAGATCACGCACGTCACCGCCTCGTCCACGATCTCGAGCGTCACGGAAACCGCACCGCGCCGGCCGCCGCGCCCGCGCTCCTTTTTCTCGCCGCGTCCCTTCCGCTCCGCCTTCGCTGCCTCCTTCTCCCGCTTCTCGTCCTCGTCCTCCAGGCCGGCGGCGGCGCGCTCCTTCTTGACGCGGCGCTTCTCCAGGAACTCGGCTTTCTTCAAACGCAGCGCCGCGACCGTTTTTGGGACGTCGGCGGTCATCGTCGGGACCGCGACCGAGAGCTTCGCGAACCCGCCGTACGCGTCAAAGGGAATCTGCAGCCGCTCGTTCTTTTGCGCCGGAGCTTCGTCCCGCGACGGCTCCGCCGCGACCGACGGCTTCTTGCCGAACTTCTTCCCCTTCTTGCCGCGCGCGCCCACGCCGGACGAGAGCCCGAACACGTTCTCGTCGGGCGCCTTCTTCGTGACGAGGGACATGCCCGCGAACGCCGCCTCCGCCTTCTCCGCCGCCGCTCGCCGCGCCTCGGCGCGCGCCGCCTCCTCGGCGGCGCGCGCCGCCTCCTCAGCCTTCTTCTCCTCGGACGCGCCGGTGTCCCACTTGGCGAGGTACGCGATGAGCTGCTCCGCGGCGGTCACCTCCGCTTCGAACGGCTCGGGCGCGTTCTCCAGCTCCCACTGTTTCTTCGCAGCCTCGCGAGCTTTGCGTTCCTCCAAACCGGCTTCCCACTGCTTCTGCTTCTCGACTTTCAGGTACGCGCGCCACAGGCGCTCGCGCTCGTAGTACGCATCCTCCTTCTTCTTGTGCGCGTCTCGGAGCGCGCGGATCTTCTCGCGGTTGGCTTTGATCGTCTCGTACAAAGCGTTGCGCTCGTCGTTCAGCTTCGGGACGTCCGACACGGCTTTGTCTTCTTTCTTCTTCGTCGCCGTCAACTCGCCGCGCAACGAAGTCTGCTCAGCCTTCACCGCGTCGATCTCGCCATCCTTCGCCTTCAGGCGGTCGATGACGGCTTTGCGGCTCCCGTCGTCGCCACTGATCTTGCCTTGTGCCTCGGCGTAGGCTCGAACGAGCTCTTTCGACTTACCTAAATCTTTGATCTGCGCCACCATCTTCTTCTCTTCGTTCAACGAAACAGTCGTGTGCGCGATGGCATCCTCCAAACGAGCCATCTCTTTTTCCACGGCGTCCACGGAGAAAAAACGTAACTTGGATTTCATCGCGCCCGCCTGCTCGCGCAAACGCTCGCGGGTCGCGTCCAGCGCCATCAGCTCCTTGCGGATGGCGTTGCGCTCATCCTGTCGTGTCACACGGGCGTGATGAAAAGATGTTTCGGGTATACGCGGTCAGACGAGTCAGACGAGTCAGACGCGAGCGAAGAAAAGAGGACGCGCGATTCGGTTTTTTTGTGTTTTTCTTTTCGACACGCCGACGTTTTCGCGGTCGCCGTTGGAAACGTCGGGAAAACCAGGTCGCGATCGCGGGCCGCGGAGGCCGCGGGGTGTCTCTTCGTAAAGTGTCGTCGCGATCGGCGAACGCGTCCGCGATCGGGGTGGGCGAACCACGTACCATGCGCGCCTGAAACTGCTGGTTGAGCTCCTGGATCCTGGTCTTCGTGCTCGCGGATGCCGCGCCGACGGTCTTGCGCGCGTCCCGGCGCGTCTCGATGGCGCGCTTCAGTTCCTCGATGCGCGCCTGCTTCGCGTCGCACTCTTCTTGCAGCTCCGCCACCGCCTTGTCGAGGTCGCGGCGGTCGGGCTTGGGGAGCCGCGGCTGATCCGGCTTCGGGACCTCCTTGATGGGCGCGCCCGCGTCCTTGCTGTCCTTGGCCTTGGCGGAGGCGCCGTCCGCGTCGGCGGATTTCGCGTCCGCGGGGGCGGGCTCGACGACCGCCTCCGCGGCGGGAGCCGCGGCGTCCGTGGAGGTCATGGCGAAGAGAGCGTTCCGGTGACGATCTGCGAGATCGCGCGGGAGCGGAGGCGCTGTGAGGTAAAGCGTCCGAGTGGGCTCGTGTGGAGCGGCGGCGACGGCGGGGACAGCGTCGCGTGTGTGCGTGGAGGCGGCGACGGAGCGCGCGCGCAACTGAACCGCGAGCGACGCGCACCGATCGCTCGGGACGACGTGAACACGCCTCGCGAAACGCGCACAAAAGCCCGAACGTCGCCGTCGAGAACTTCGACCGACTGCAGCGTGCAGCAACTGCACGTGAAACCAAAAAGTCGCGTTTGAAAGAGCCCATCACTGCGCGCTTCCCACACTCCACCGCGCGGGAAGTCCCATGCGCGCGGCGTGCGGCGCGCACAGAGCCGCCACGCACGGACGCCCCGTCTCTCTCCTCGCGCGTCTCGCGGACGCGCTCGCCACGCGACGCGTCGCGACCCGGCATCTCGCCGCGCGCGCCAACGACGTGGGCACCGCTCGGACGTTTCGAACGCCCCACGGCCGCGCGATGGGTTCCCCCGACTCGGGCGACGGACGAGCCGCGAGTTTCCTGGAGGGATCTGCCGCGCCGCGGAGTACGGTCGCGGCGCGCGCGGCGTCGACGGGACCGGCGTCGGGCGAGCGGGAAACGCATCGGCCGTCTCCCACGAACGCGTCGTCGTCGTCAGGGATGGAACAGAGCCACGAAGAAGAGAATGATTTTAAGGCTCTGAAGATCCCGCTCGACCCGGCGCTCGCGGTGGCGTCCATGCTTAAACTCGAGGCGGAGGGCTGGAAGTTCCACCAGCTACGACGCGAGGTGGCGGAGACGCTGGACCGCGCGTCGACGAACGCGCCGACGTTCGTGGCGACCAGTCTGGAGATTCTGCTCGAGCGTCGCGCGTCAAACGCGCGCGACGCAAACGCCGCCGACCCGCTGGCGCACGTTTTGCTCGAGTGCCTCGCCAAGAGTAAAGCGCCTCGCGAGACGGTGAACCGACCGCAATTCGACACTGAAGTCACGATCAAGCACTCGCGGTTCACCGAGTCCCGCGACCGCGCGGTCGCGTCTAAACTCATCGCGCGGTCCATGAGAGCGTACGCCGATACCGGAACCGAAACCGAAACCAAAACCGCGCTCGAGCCAAGAGCGCTGGTTCGCGTCGCCGAGACCTACGGCGTGGACGTTTCGGATCTGCACGAGGCGTGCGTGGTTTTCGACGCCAATCGAATTAACGACGTCGATCTTCGGACGAACGCACACGAAACGGACGCGGACGAGTTGATACACGCGTACGTCTCTTCTCTCTTCGCGTCCGGCGCGCACGGTCCGGCGGTACACTTGACGACGCACTTTTTGCTGCGTCGCTTCGTGAGCGATGCCGTGCTTAGACAGCTCGTGGCCAACCACCAGTTCGACCTGGCGTTTACACTCGCGGAGCGCTCATCCAAAGCGACGCGCGTCCAGTTAATAAAAATCTGCGTCGCGACGAACGAGCACGCGGGGTTCCGCGCGGCGTGGCACGCCGCGCGCGACTTTCGCCTGGAAGACGAGTTCCCATTAGTCAAGCAGCGCTACTTCGAGAGCACCATCGCGCGCATGGTGGAGAAGGGCCAGAGCGAGGCTGCGCTGCGGTACGCCGGGGACGACTCTACGCTGCGTCACGCGGTCGTGCAGCGCCTGATCGAGGCGGGCGACGCCGTGACCGCGGCGGAGTACGCGGGGCGGATCGGGCTGGACGTCTCTTCGGACGGCGACGCGTCATTGCTCGGCGCCGGCGCTTTAAAAACGCTCGACTGTTTCTCCGCGGAGAACATCGAAGCCGCGCGGCGCGCGCGGCGCGACGCGCACCTGCAGCTCCCGGACGCGGTCGCGCGCGCCGTGACGTTCGTGGACGATGCCACAGGTTTAGCCGCGGCGTACGAAGCGCTCAAAAACGAACAAGTCATCGGCCTCGACACGGAGTGGGCCGCCGACCTCGCCGTCGACGCGGAGGACCAGGCTTTGGGTTTTGGGACGCGGGCGAGGCGCGCCGGGAAGAAGCGCGGGCGGCGTCGGCGACGGCGACGCGCTCCTGGCGCGGACGGAGAGGATGATGCCGTTGGTTCCGACGCCGTGGGTTCGGATGACGCGTCCGCGGACGAAGCCGATACGACGGAGGAGGGAACGTCCGTGAAAGAAAAAGAAACAGAAACAGTGAAAGATACGAAAACGGACGCGTCCTCCGTCGTGGCGTTGCTTCAGGTGGCGAGCGCGACGCGCGTTTTCCTGCTGGACTTCCCGGCGCTGCTTTCGCGGTGTCCGGATGTTATCGCGCCCACGCTCGGCGCGTTGCTGTCGGACGACACAGTTGTGAAAGCCGGGTTCGGGGTCGCGGAGGACCTAAGAAGGCTCGCCTCTTTGCACAAGGAGGCTTTCGGCGCGTCGAAGGACGGGGGCCCCGTTGGCGGCGTCGGGCCGGTGGTGGACCTGCAGCACGTCTGGGCGGCGGGGACGCGCGCGGCGCGCGCCGACGCCGTCGCGAAAGGCCGCGGCGCCGGCCGCCGGTCTCCTCGCGACTCCGATGACGACGCGTCTTTGACCGAACGCCTTCGCGGTCCTTGGTCCTTGCCCGAGCACTACCGTCGCAAACACGCGGTGGGGCTCAGCGCGGTGTCTTTAGCGGTGCTGGGCAAGCCCCTGGACAAGTCGACGCGCATGAGCGACTGGAGCCAGAGGCCTTTGACGGAGAGGCAGGTTTTGTACGCCGCGCTCGACGCGTGGGTGTTAGTGGAGCTTCTCAGGGTGCTGCGCTTGGACCACGCCGAGGAGCTCGACAGGTTCGCCAAAGGAGTCACGCTCAACGGCGAGTAGTATGTATTGTACGGGTAGGTTTTTTCTTTCTCGCTCGTGCTTTCGCTCCTCGCCTCGAGACGCACGACCGCGCGCCTCCGAGCCTCACACGACTTCTCGCCGCGGCTTCCGCGTCCGCGATGGCGCCGAACGGCTCGAGACGGCTCGTGGCGTGCGGTCCCGTCCCGCATACCCGGTCGCGTCGCCGGAACACACGCCTCGGAACGCCTTCCAAAGCGTGGCTCACCGCTCTGTGCCTGCTGCTCTTCGCCCTTCCCGTCTCGGCCGCGAGCGAGGCACGACAGACGGACGACTGCGCTTCGCGCGTCGCGAGCGCGCTAACGCCCGTGCCTCCCGAGGACGTGACCCCCGCCATGCGCGCGGGGCTGGTGGAGGCGTGCGAGGGCGTCGTCGCCGCGCTCGCCGCGGCGCCCGCGGCCGCCGGCGTGGACCAGGCGCTCCGCGACTGGTCCGAGGCGGTGCGGCGTCTGCCGAGCGACCCGGACGCGCCTCTCCCGGCGCCGACGCCGAAGCCCACGCCCGAGCCGAGACCGAGAGCGCCCGGGTCGGCCCTGACCGGCTTGACGACGCCATCCGCTCTTCCGACGCGCGTCCCCACCCTCGAGAACACCGACGCGCGTCGGGACGGGCTGGCGGTGTCCGCCTCCTCTTTCGAAAGACAAAAAAGCGAAGCGGGCGACGGAAGTGACGAAAAAACAAAAGAAGCGCCCTCCGCCGCCGCCGCGGCGTCGTTCGTCGTCGCCGGCGCCGGCGCGCTCGTCGTCGTTCTCGCGGCGGCGTGGCCGCGTGGCCGCGGGGGCGCGAGAGCCGGGATGCCGACGTGACCCGAGGAACGCCGCGAAGGCGAAGACGACGCGGGAGCTCTGCTGTAGTGCTACATAGACTAGTCCCTACATCGTCGACGACGTAGGACATCGGTCCGCGTTTCATCGCGAAAAAAAACGCCTCGCGACGGCCGCGACGACGCGTCATCCTTTCCTTCGTCTCCGCGGCGGCGTGCTGCCAGTCTCCTCGCGCTCGGCGACCGCGCGCCGCGCCGCCGCGGCGGCTTGCTCGGCGACGCGAAGCACGTTGGACGCCGAGAGCGTGTACGGCTTTTTTTCCTTTTGTTTCGTCGTTCCCGTCGAAGTTCCCGTCGAAGTTCCCGTCGTCGCGCCGTCGTCGTCCCGCGCGTCGCCGCTCGTCCCGTCGCGATACGCATCATCGTCGCCGCGCGCTTTCTCGCTCTTTCGTTTCCGATGACGCGAAGCCAGGGTTTTTGTCTCACGCAACGTCTCCTCCAGCGATTCCTTCAACACGTCCGCGGCTCGGCGAAGCGTCTCGCCGTCGCGCCGCGCGTCGGCGAGCGCTCGTTCGAGCCTGGTTATTTTTTCGAGGTGCTTCACCTCGCGCCTTTCCGCGGCGTCCAGCGTGTGCACGCGCCTGGCGTGCAGCGCCACCTCCGCGGCGCTCTTGAACGGCGCGTGGTTCGTGCGCACGCACAACACGCGGTCGCACGCGAACGACCGACTCGTGACGTGCGCGTTTTTGTGCTGCCGCAGGTGCTCTTTGGTCTTGAAGCGCTTCGCGCATCCCGGCTCGGCGCAGACGAACGGGCGATCGTCGAGATGCGTGCGCGCGTGCGTCGCGAGCCGCGCGGCGCCCTGGTCCGTCGCGTAGCCGCAACCGGGGTGGGAGCACGCGCGCGTCCGGCCCCCGCGCGCGGCGCGCGGGACGACGCCGGCCCGGACGGGAGGCTCGGGCGCGAGCGGGAGCGCGACCGCGGCGAACGTGCCGAGGGGGAGGCCGCTCGGGTGGCCATTCAGGAGCAAGTCTGTCACGACCACCGCGCCGGGGGTCGCCAGGGACCCCGGGGGGGGGGCGTTCGGCGCGCCTGTCGCGCCAGGGCTCATGTCCAGCAGGTGCTCCACCCCGAAACCCATCCCGTCCATGGGATGGGGGGTTGGGGCGGGCATGGTGCCGTCCGACGCGGCCGCGTCTGCCGCGCCGAGGAAAGCTTCGCATCCGTTTCGTCGAGGCGGATCGGGTCGGATATCGGCGAAAAAGCTTTGACGAGTTAGAAAAGGGGATTCCGCGACTGGATGCGCGCTGACATTCGATCGTCTCCGACTCGTCGAGGTGGTCGTTCAAAACACGCGCGCAGCTGCGAAAAAAACGTTCCTCGTTGAAAAAACAACGATTTCGCCCACGTGTCTCAGATCTCGTCGCGCGCCCCCTCGCGCGCGAATCCTCGGAGACCCCGCCGCGCTCCGACGATGGTGTTCGACGTGTTCGGCCGCGGGTCGAAGACCCCCCCCAAGTCGGGCGCTCCTCCCGCGCGGGGCAAGCCCCTCCACCTGCTGCGGTTCGACGAGGGCTCGAAAAAGTTCACGTTGGGCGAGGAGGCGCTCGATTGCCTCCGCGCGGTGAAAGGCCCGGTGGGCGTGCTCGCGGTGTGCGGCCGCGCGAGGCAGGGCAAGAGTTTCATCCTGAACCAGCTCGCGGGCGCGGCCGCCTCGAACGACGCCGGGTTCAAGGTGGGCCCGACCGTGAAGCCCTGCACGAAAGGCCTCTGGATCTGGTCCGCGCCCATCCCCACGCGCACGCCCGCCGGCGAGCCGTACCACCTGATCCTCCTCGACACCGAGGGCATCGACGCGTACGACCAGACGGGGCAGTACAGCACGCAGATCTTCTCCATGGCCGTGCTGCTCTCTTCTCTGTTCGTGTACAACCAGATGGGAGGCATCGACGAAGCCGCGCTGGACCGGCTGTCGCTCGTGACGGAGATGACCAAGCACATTCGCGTTCGCGCGGAGGAGGGCGCGCCAGGGAAACCGCGCGCCGCCTCCGCCGCCGAGCTCGGCCGCTTCTCCCCCAGCTTCGTCTGGCTGCTGCGCGACTTCTACTTGGACCTGGCGGACAGCGACGACAACGGCGGTAATTCGCGTGCGATATCGCCCGCGGAGTACCTCGAGAGCGCGCTGCGGAGCGTCGACGATCGCGGCCCGGGCGCGGTCGCTAAGAACGCCATCCGCGACTCCATCAAGGCTCTGTTTCCGGAGCGAGAGTGTTTCCCGCTCGTGCGGCCGGTGAACGACGAGGCGCAGCTGCGAAACCTCGACGCGCTGTCCCACGATCAGTTCCGACCGGAGTTTCAAAACGGACTCAACAAGCTGGTCACGACTTTGTTCGCACGATGTGGGCCGAAACGAATCGGCGACGACGTCCTCACCGGCGCCGCGCTCGCGGGCGTCGCCGAGGCGTACGCCGACGCGCTCAACCGCGGCGCCGTGCCCGTCATCGCCACCGCGTGGCAGAGCGTCGCGGAGGCGGAGTGCCGCAAAGCGCTCGACAAAGCGTTGTTAGAGTACGACAAAGCGTTTGCTGATTTTGCGTCTTCGGACGACGCAAGGTTCGTCGACGAAGATTCCTCCGACGACTCCGCAACTCGTTTACACGAAGCGGCGCGAAACGCCGCGCTCGACGTCTTCCGCCGCGACGCGCTCGGCGCGGTCGGTTCGGGGCCGCGACAGAACGCGCAGAACGCGATGGACGCCGAGCTCACGAGACGTCGAAAAGTTTTCGTGGAGAAAAGGAGGGCCGAGCGCGCGGCGGCGTGCGCGTCGCGCCTCGCCGAGGCGGGCACGCGTCTCCGCGCCGTCGCCGACGCCGCCGACGCCGACCCCGACGACGTCGTCGCCGCCGCCGACGCCGAGGCGTCCGCCGTCGCCGCCGATTCTGGGCTCGGCCCGGGGCGCCACGCGCTGCTTGTCTCGTGGATGCGGGACGTCGCGCTGAGCTCCGCGCGCGGCGTCGCCAACCGCGTCAAGGCGCGGCTCGAGCGCGAGCTCGCGCAAGCCGAGGAGCGCGCGGCGCGCGACGCCGCGGACGCGCGCGGTGCCGCCGCGCGCGCCGAAAAAGCTGAGCTGAACGCTTCGGAGCAAGCGCGCCGCGCGGCGGACCTCTCGGCGCGCGTCGTCGACGCCGAGAAGGCTTCCGCGGAGGCGCACGCGCGCGCGCGCGAGACGGAAGCGCACGCGTCTTCCGCGCGGTCCGTCTCTGAGCTCGAGCTTAACTCTTTGAAGCGCGACGCGCAGGCGATGGAGCGCGAGTGCGCTTCTCTGCGCGCCGCGCTGGAGCAAGAGAAGAAAAGAGCGAGCGAAGCTGCCGAAAAGCGCGCCGCCGCCGAGACGGAGCTCGCCGCCGCGCGCCGCGACGGCGCTTCAGCGCGCGCGAAGGTTTCTCACGAGGTTCAACGCGCCGAGAGCGAGACGCACACGCTCCGTGAGAAGTTGAGAGAGGCGGAGCGAGAGAAAGAGGCCGCGCTGAGCTTAAAGCGGAACGCCGAGGCGACGGCTTCGGCGAGCGCCGCCGAGGCGCGCGCGACGGCGGCGGGCGCCGTCGCCGCCGCCGAAGCCGCCGCCGCCGACGCCGTGCGCCGCGCGGCCGAGTGCGAGCGCCGAGCCAAGGTGGCGGAGGGGGAGCTCGAGCGCATGCGCGAGGCTGCCACCGCGCGGCGGAGGTCCATGGACGGGAGGAGGAACAGCGTCGGGGCTGGCGGAGACGCTGGCGGAGACGCTGGCGGAGACGCCGCCGCCGCCGCCGACGACGCCGCCGAACCCGTCGACGACACCTTCGCGCGGTGGCGCGAGGAGGCGGAGGCGGCGGCGGCGGCCGCCGCCGGCCCGGAGGCTGCCGCCGCCGCGCTCGGCTCCCCCGGGAAGAGGCGCCGGCGCGAGGAGGCGGCTACGGCGGCGGCGAACGACTCGGGCGGCGCCGCGGCGTCGGTGGAGGAGGTGGCGAACGCCGCGGGCGCCGGCGAGACCTCCGACGCGAGCGCGCGCGAGACGGCGGCGTCGATGACGGTGGCGCAGCTCAAGCACGAGCTGCAGGTGTTGGGTTTGGCGCACCTGTACGTCGGCAAGCGCGGGGTGAAGAAGGCAGATCTGGTGGAGATGTTCGTCAACAGAGGCGAGTCGTGAAGCGAGTCGTGAAGCGTGATCGGTGCGCGATCGGACGCGAGTGGGAAGGATGACGGGCGGCGAACCCGAGGAAGACGG